>OOIF01003069.1_pt1 | contig 10379 bp, 10 predicted proteins | sample 1691961 | NCBI WGS metagenome assembly OOIF01 (sample SAMN06348146, study PRJEB24527) | human gut metagenome | biome: human gut; feature: ankylosing spondylitis patient; material: feces | host: Homo sapiens | place: China | collected 2015-10 | reverse complement strand
AGCTGTCTTTTTTGAACCTTGCGGCATCGGAGGAGACCTTTGCTAACTCCATTTCAATCCCGCACAAAGGTTATTCCAGCGTCTTTCCATTCCTTAAGATGGGCGCGGACTGCTGCCTCGCAGACACCATCTTTATGAAGTGCCACTGCTGCTTTATAATTGATTCCGTCCATGATTACATGGGCATGACATTCTCCGAATATTGCTTTCGCCTTCTTTTTCTATCTGTTTTTCCAGTTATGCATTTTTTTCAAAAGAAATAAAGACAAGGGAACTGATGAACAACATATACGGGTAAAACAACCTTGGCAGAATATCAAATGCACTGACTGTCTCACCCAGGCCGGAAGCCGATGAGATGGCAACCAGCATCTGTGCTCCATAAGGAAGAATTCCCTGAAAGATACAGGAAAATGTATCCAGAATAGATGCTGCTTTCTTATTGCTGATTCCGTAGTTTCCTGACATTTCTTTTGCAATTGGATTTGCCATAACAATTGCGACTGTATTATTCGCCGTTGCAATATCCATCAGACCTACCAACAGACCCATGCCAAGGAGTCCGCCTTTTCTCCCTTTAAACACTTTTTTTATCCAATATAGCAGAGCAGCAAATCCACCATATTCTTTGATCAGTGCACAGATAGACGCTACCAGAATGGCAACCATGCTGGTTTCAAACATGCCTGCTGCCCCGTCTCCCATATTTCCAAGCAAATCCGTCGGCACGATCATCCCTGTCGCAATCATGATGATGGAGCCACTTATGATTCCTGTAATCAGTACCAGGAACACATTTAAGCCAAGAATGCCTCCCGCCAGTACCAGTATATAAGGAATGGCCTGTATCAGATGATATTCTTCCTGCACAACTCCGCCACTGTAATTTTTCACAGACAGATTGTAAATAATCACCAGACTGACAATTGCTGCCGGAAGTGCAATGAAGAAATTTTCCTTAAATTTATCTGTCATCTTACAACCCTGTCCATTACATGCGGCAATTGTCGTATCAGATATAAAGGACAGATTATCCCAAAACATTGCACCACCCATGACAGATGCAACACATAATGCCATACTAAATCCTGATGCTTCTGATACCGCAACCGCTATTGGTGTAATAAGTGTTATTGTTCCAACAGATGTACCCATTGCCGTAGACACAAAGCAGGCAACAATAAAAAGTACCGCTACTGCAAACTTTGCAGGAATAATGCTTAACATAAAATAAGCTACACTCTCTGCACTGCTTCTTCCTACAACTCCGACAAATATTCCGGCTGTAATGAATATCAGAAGCATTGTAACAATGTTTCTGTCAGCCAGCCCTTTTGCCATTACATCAAGCTTTTCATCAAACTTAAGCTGTGAATTCTGCATGCACGCTACTAGTATTGCAGCCATAAATGCAACAATAATTGGTACATTGTAGAATCCCATTGGAATCTTCATGACATATTCAAATATAATTCCGGTTCCAAGATACAACACAAGAAAAACAAGTATAGGTACCAGCGCAACCGGATTAGAATTCCTATTCTTTTTCATAAATATCAATTAATCCTCACCCATCTTAGCAAGCTTGGCAGCCTGGTCGGCAGCGATACATGCATCAATAATATCCTGGATATCCCCATCCATAATCTTGTCAAGCTTATATAATGTAAGGCCAATTCTGTGGTCTGTTACTCTTCCCTGTGGGAAATTATAAGTTCTTATCTTCTCAGCTCTGTCACCTGTACCAATCTGGCTTCTTCTTGCATCTGCCTCAGCATCATGTGCTTTCTGAGTCTCAATATCATATAACTTGGCTCTTAAAAGTGCAAATGCTTTCTCCTTATTCTGTATCTGTGACTTCTCTGTCTGAGAATAAATAACTATTCCTGTTGGATAATGAGTAAGTCGTACAGCAGAATCAGTTGTATTGACACACTGTCCACCATTACCTGACGCTCTCATAACATCAATACGGATATCCTTCTCATCAATGTGGATATCAACCTCTTCTGCCTCTGGCATAACAGCTACGGAAGCTGTAGAAGTCTGTATTCGTCCGTTAGATTCAGTTACCGGGATTCTCTGTACTCTGTGTACACCAGATTCATACTTCATAATAGAGTAAGCTCCCTGTCCCTTAACCATGAATTCTACTTCCTTCATTCCACCAATACCGGTTTCATCGCCACTTAATACTTCAACCTTCCAGCCTCTTGCCTGTGCATAGTGTACATACATTCTGAAAAGCTCTGCTGCAAAAAGTGCCGCCTCTTCTCCACCTGCACCCGCTCTGATTTCAACAACAATATCCTTATCATCATTAGGGTCTTTAGGTAAAAGAAGAATCTTTAATTCATGCTCTAATTCTTCTACTCTTGCCTTAGATTCATTAAGTTCTTCCTTCGCCATCTCTTTAAGTTCTTCATCTGTCTCTTCATCAAGAATAGCAAGACTGTCCTCAATATTCTTCTTACAGTTCTTATACTCAGTATAAGTTTCTATAAGTGGTGCAAGACTGCTCTGTTCTTTCATAAGCTTTCTGAACTTTTCCTGATCATTAACCACATCAGGATTACCAAGTTCAGCCGTTATATCTTCATATCTGTTGACTGTATCTTCAAGTCTGTCAAACATACGTGTCACTTTTCCTTTCTATCTCTAACTATATAATTACTTTCTGCCCATAACAACACGGTCAAGACCAGCGAGGTCTTTTACAACCGTTATATCTCTTAAACCAGCCTGCTTCATTATTTCAGAAACATCTGCTGCCTGTTCGGCTCCTATCTCATAACACAGGTATCCGTCTGTCTTAAGATATTCTCGTGCTTTCTCAGTGATTTCCCTATAAAACATAAGTCCGTCCTCTGTTCCGTCAAGTGCAAGCAGAGGATCATGTAAACGGACTTCATCCTGCAGAGTTTCTATAACCTTAGTTGGTATATATGGTGGATTGGATACTATTGTATTAAATGTAATATCATTACCCAATTCGCCAAATAAATCACTAAGCATAAAATCAATATTATCAGCCTCGAGATTATGCTTATTCTTCTGTGCAACTTTAAGTGCCTTTTCAGAAACATCTACTCCAAGCACCCTGCTTTCCGGGAACTTCTTAGCAAGAGTAATCCCAATGCAGCCTGAGCCTGTACACATATCAAGAATATTATCACCATTTCTTGTAACCTTGATTACCTCACCAACAAGCACTTCTGTATCAGGTCTTGGTATAAGCACATCTTCATTCACTTCGAATTCATATCCATAGAAATATGCTTTTCCCAGAATATGCTGCAGCGGAACATGCGCAGCCCTTTTATCAATATACTCTTCATACAGCAAAAAATTCTCTTCTGACAACATGCTGTCACCATTCACAAGATAAAAAGTTCTTGTCATACCATTAATGGCAGATAATAATTCAAAACTGTCATGGTCTGCATTATCGACGTTATTATCTCTAAGTCGCTTTGCACCCCATTTTACTGCTTCTCTAATTGTCATCATAATTATCTGTCTTCCAGCCTTTTCTGTTTAAACATAGGAACATCCTCAGAATACTGCTCTTCTTCCGGCTCTTTTCCAGTTTCGAACTCAAAGCCCGCAACTACCTCTTCCTCTGTAAGTTCCTCTGCTTTATCATCAGCATTATAATCAATTGAATTATCATATACAGTACTTTCTGATTCATCACTTGCTTCATATATAAAAGCAAATGACTCCCTGTCTGTATCGTCCATACCAAATTCCATCTCCCTGCCCATCTGTAAATACTTTTGTTCAGGGGTAAGTTCTGTTTCCTGATTATCTTCTGACTTCTGTTCCTCTATATCAATAGTTCTTGTCTCTTCATTCCCATGAATAAGACTTCCTGAGATTGCAAGTTCTGCCTCAGATGCCACAAGTGCTTCAACCGGATTATCGGCTTCTGAATAATATTCAGCAATAAACTGTCTCCAGTCAAATACTTCCTCAACTGCCCTTATGGCAACTTCAATCATATCCATATCCGGCTCTCTTGTAGTAAGCTTCTGAAACCACATTCCCGGTTTACTCAAAACTCTTACAAATGCATTATCATTCTTTCCTGCCCATCTTATTACCTCATAAGAAACTCCTGCAATTACAGGAATAAGCAGAATTCTTATAAGTATCTGCAGTGCCGTATTATCAACTCTTATAAATATAAAAAACACAATACTTATAAACATTACAAAGAATAAGAAGCTTGTTCCACATCTCTTATGATATCTTGAGCTGTTCTTTACATTCTCTGGTGTAAGTCTTGCACCATTCTCAATGCAGTTGATACATTTGTGTTCAGCACCATGATACATGAAAGTCCTTTTAATATCTTTCATCATGGATATAAGTAAAATGTATATAACAAATATTAATAATCTCACAACGCCTTCTATGAAATTAAGAAGTGTCTTGGAAATTATGTATTTTGATACCAGTCTGGCTGCAAGATATGGAAGAACCATAAACAATCCAATTGCAAAGAATATTGACAAAATAACCGTTACTGCCATTAGAACCGATTCAAACTTATCCTTAAGAATATTCTTGCCAACCTCATCAATCTTAGTCTTCTCCTGTTCTGCCGGATCATCATAAAAAGATGCTGAATAATTAATTGTTGATATACCTGTAACAAGTGAATCAACAAAACTGACAATTCCTCTTATTATAGGGAAATTGAGCCACTGATGCTTTTCTGTTAAATCTCTGCTTTCTTTGACAACAACTTCAATTTCATTATCAGGTTTTCTGACTGCAATAGAATATTTATTCTTATTACGCATCATAATACCCTCAATTACAGCCTGTCCCCCAATTCCTGATGGCTTCATATTACACCATACCTTTCTTAAATGTTTTGTATACATTCAAAAAAAGTTGAGGTCCCGAAAAACCTCAACCTTAATTTCAAAATTAATTGTTTGATACTCCGTACTTCTTGTTGAACTTATCAATACGTCCGCGAGTAGATGATGCCTTCTGCTGTCCTGTGTAGAATGGATGGCACTTTGAACAGATTTCTACGTGGATTTCTTCCTTAGTTGAACCTGTTACGAACTCGTTACCACAGTTGCAAACAACCTTTGCCTGATAGTAATCTGGATGGATTCCTTCTCTCATGATTTCACCTCTTTACAAATTATTAAGTATTACAATTGTGAATTCCGCCTTAGATTCCCTTTCTGTCCCGATGGGATCTATGCGCATTAGACACAATGACCTCTTTATCTGTCATAAACAGCTTTCATATTGTATCACGATGCGACATGTTATGCAAGCATTTTTTCAAAAGAGTTATAAAAAGAAAATATATTTTAAATATAATGGTTCTTAACTACTGTTCTTACAAGTTCCTGATTATTCTTAGTCTTAACAAAAAGATCCAGTATTCTCTCTGCCGCCTCATCTGTCTTTAATCCATTAAGAGCTTTTCTCATTATATCAACAGCTTCCTGCTCTTCACTATTAAGAAGAAGATCTTCTCTTCTTGTACTTGATTTTGCTATATCAATTGCAGGGAACACTCTCTTTTCTGATAGCTTTCTGTCAAGAACAAGTTCCATGTTACCTGTTCCCTTAAATTCCTCGAATACAACGTCATCCATCTTGCTTCCTGTCTCAACAAGAGCAGTTGCAAGAATCGTAAGACTTCCACCCTCGCGCATATTTCTTGCTGCGCCAAAGAATCTCTTAGGCATATGAAGTGCTGCAGGGTCAAGACCACCTGAAAGTGTACGTCCACTTGCCTGAACCGTAAGATTATATGCTCTTGCAAGTCTTGTTATACTGTCAAGAAGAATTATTACATCTGTCTTCTGTTCAACAAGTCTCTTGGCTCTTTCAATAACCATCTCTGACACTCTCTTATGTCTCTCTGGAAGTTCATCAAATGTTGAATATATAACCTCAACATTATCACCCACGATTGATTCCTTGATATCAGTTACTTCCTCAGGTCTTTCATCAATAAGAAGAATTATAAGATGCATCTCAGGGTTATTCTTAGTTACAGCATTGGCAATCTGCTTAAGAAGTGTTGTCTTACCAGACTTTGGCTGTGAAACAATCATTCCTCGCTGACCTTTACCTATTGGTGATATAAGATCAACCATTCTCATTGCCACTGTACTTGAATTCTTTTCAAGATGAATTCTTTCATTAGGAAAAATTGGTGTAAGACTTTCAAATGCAGGTCTTCTCTGTGCAACTGACGGATCTTTTCCATTAACACTTTCCAGATACATAAGGGCTGAAAATTTCTCACCAGATGTTTTCATTCTCTTAGGTCCCTGAATAATATCACCTGTCTTTAGATTAAACTTTCTTATCTGTGATGGAGAAACATATACATCGTTCTCTCCCGGAAGAAAGTTCTCACATCTTATAAATCCATAACCATCCGATAAAACCTCAAGTATTCCATCTGCTAATGGAGCATCATGCTCTTGTCTTGGCTGTGCATGATAATTATCTTTCTTATCTTCTTTAACATACTGCTCACTCTTATGGTGTGACTCATCCGACATTCCTGCTACATCATGCTCTGCTCCGGCATCTTCAGAAACAACAGCTTCAACTTCTGCCGGCTCTTTCTTTTCTTCTCCTTCTGCTGCAGCAATAATCGCATCAATAAGTTCACTCTTTCTCATTGTTGATATATTTTTTATATTCTTGTCCTTCGCAAATTCGCGTAATACACTAACTGACAATGTTTCTAACTTTGCCTTCATATAATCCACCTCTGTTATTAGTCATAGTTTAATGGGAAATGATGCAGAAATCGCATCAAAGATAAATTGATTATACAACGTATTATTCTAAAAGAAAAGACTAAAAATGCTTTTTTTAGTCAGAGCAATATGTTATTATATATAATACTGTTAAAAGCACTAATTATTGAAAGGAAGATTAGATATCATGACTAATGCAGAGAAAGCCTTACAGCTCCATGAAGAGTGGAATGGTAAATTTGAAACAACTCCTAAAATGAAGATTCAGACAAGAGAAGATCTTGCTCTTGCTTATACTCCTGGTGTAGCAGAACCTTGCAAGGTTATTGCCAAGGACAAAGAAGCAGCTTATAAGTACACTATCAAGTCTAACACTATCGCTGTTGTATCTGACGGAAGTGCTGTACTTGGACTCGGTAATATCGGTGCTCATGCCGCTATGCCTGTTATGGAAGGAAAAGCTGTTCTTTTCAAAGAATTTGGTAACGTTAACGCTGTACCTGTCTGCCTTGATACACAGGACACTGAAGAAATCATCAAAACAGTAGTTAATATTGCACCTGCATTTGGCGGTATCAATCTTGAAGATATATCAGCTCCAAGATGTTTCGAAATCGAGACAAGACTTAAGGAGCTTCTGGACATACCTGTATTCCATGATGACCAGCATGGTACAGCTATCGTTGTATTAGCAGGTATTATTAATGGACTTAAAGTTACAGGCAAGACTAAAGAAGATTGCCAGGTAGTAGTCAACGGTGCCGGTTCTGCCGGAGTTGCTATCACAAAGCTTCTTCTTACATATGGTTTCAAGCATGTAACAATGTGTGATAAGTCTGGTATCCTTTCTAAGGCTTCAGAAGGTCTTAACTGGATGCAGCAGTCAATGATGGAAGTAACTAACCTTGAGAACAAGACTGGTTCTTTAGCTGATGCACTCCGTGGTGCAGATATATTTGTCGGAGTTTCTGCTCCTAACATCGTTACAGCCGATATGGTTAAGACTATGAATAAAGATGCAATTATATTTGCAATGGCTAACCCTGTTCCAGAGATTATGCCTGATGTTGCCAAGGCAGCTGGTGCAAAAGTTGTTGGTACAGGACGTTCTGATTTCCCTAACCAGGTTAATAATGTTATTGCATTCCCTGGTATCTTCAAGGGTGCTCTTGAAGGCCGTGCAAGACAGATAACTGAAGATATGAAGCTTGCTGCTGCACTTGCTATTGCAAACCTTGTTCCAGATGACGAAGTAAGTGATGTTAATATCCTTCCTGAAGCATTTGACCCAAGAGTTGCTGATGTTGTAAGCAAAGCCGTAATTGACCATATTGAGAAGTAATTATGCTTCCATATTATTATTCTGTAAGCGAATATCTTAAAGACACTTATGGTAAGAAACTATATAAATTAAGTCTTTCCGGAAACATGACCTGTCCTAACAGAGACGGAAAGTTAGGTACAACAGGCTGTATATTCTGCAGTGGTCATGGTTCCGGTGATTTTGCCGTTAAAGATATTGACAAAGCAAAGACTTTGGTATCTAATAAATATTCCGGCAGTGAATATATTGCATATTTTCAATCATTTACTAACACATATGCTGATACCGGATATCTGCGCGAACTTTTTATGCCTGTAATACTAAGAGACGATATCCGTATCTTGTCTATCGCAACAAGACCGGATTGTCTTGGTGATGACGTCCTAAAGCTTCTTGATGAACTCAATCGCATCAAGCCTGTATGGATTGAATTAGGATTACAGACAATTAATAATTCGACTGCCGACTATATACGCAGAGGATATCCTTTATCCGTATATGATGAAGCCGTAAGCAATCTTCTTTCCATAGGAATTGCACCTGTTGTTCATATGATAATCGGTCTTCCACATGAGACAATAAGCGATTATATTGCTACTGCCCGCTATATATCAGACAGTGGTGCATCGGGAATCAAGATTTCTTTATTGCACATTTTAAAAGATACTGACCTTTACAATGATTATTGTAAAGGATTATTCAAAGCTCTTACCATGGATGAATACCTTGCCGCAATAGGAGCTATACTTCCTGTATTGCCAAAAGATATGGTAATACACAGACTTACTGGTGACGGACCTAAGAATATTCTTGCTGCACCTTTATGGACAGCTGACAAAAAGAGAGTTCTCAACACACTCTCTCATTACCTCAAAGAAAATATGATTTATCAAGGAAAAGATTTATGAACACTGACTCAACCACATTGTACAAATTAATGATTTTATATATGCTGAGCAAAGTGAATTTTCCATTATCAAACACACAGCTTTCATCTTTCATGTTAGATAAGCAGTACACGGATTATTTCACTTTCCAGGAAACCATCAACTCTCTGGTTGAGGACGGCTTTATTAGAGGCTACTCGCATCAGAGCAGCACACATTATACTCTCACTAAAGAAGGTGAAGAAACTATTGCATTTTTCTACACCAAGATATCAACTGCCATACGTGATGATATAGAGACCTATCTGTTTGATAACAAATACGAATTAAAGAATGAAGCCGGAACTGTGACTGACTGCTACAAGCTGTCTAATGGTAATTATATTGCACATTGTCAGCTAAAAGAAGGCGACACAACTCTTATTGAACTTAACCTTAATGTTCCAGTTGAAGAACAGGCAGAGATAATATGTGCAAGATGGCGTGAAAACAGTCAGGAAGTATATGATTATATCGTTCGTAAACTTATGTAAAAAGCTTTCCGACAGGTGTATATGCCTGTCAGAAAGCTTTTTATTTACTCATTATCTGCCGCTTCTTCCTGTGGCAGTACATATGAATCTATAAGCTGCCATAATTCTTTAAGTCCCTGCTTAGTCTGTGATGAAAAAGGAATAAGAATATCTTCCTGCCTTAATCCAAGTCCTGTTCTTACAGCTTTCACCTGTTTGCTTATCTGGCTTCTCTTAATCTTATCCAGCTTTGTTGCAACAATTACAGGTCTGTAACCGTTATTTACAATCCAGTCATACATCATTCTGTCATTATCAGATGGGTCATGACGGATATCTATCAACAAGAACACTTGCTTTAACTGGCTGCTCTTTCTTAAATATTTCTCAATCATCTTACCCCATTTTGCCTTGACAGCAGGGCTTACATTAGCATATCCATAACCCGGAAGGTCAACAAGATACATACTGTCATTAATATTGTAGAAATTAATAGTCTGTGTCTTACCTGGCTGTGATGACGTTCTTGCATATGATTTCCTGTTCATTAATGCATTAATAAGCGATGATTTACCAACATTTGACTTACCTGCAAATGCAACCTCAGGGAATGAAGTCTCAGGAAGTGTACTTGTAACTCCGACTACTATATCCAGATTAACTTTTTTTATAACCATAATCCGCTGCTCCTTTCATTTAACGCATTAATGCCTGTGCAAATACTTCTATAGCATTATTAACATATATTATATTCATCCCTTCAGTTATCTCTGTGTCAAGTTCCTCTACATCAGACCTGTTATCCCGAGGTACAAAAACATTTGTTATGCCCGCTGTCTTACTTGCAAGAAGCTTTTCTTTAAGACCTCCTATTGGAAGTACCTTACCTCTTAATGTA
>OOIF01003063.1_pt1 | contig 10403 bp, 7 predicted proteins | sample 1691961 | NCBI WGS metagenome assembly OOIF01 (sample SAMN06348146, study PRJEB24527) | human gut metagenome | biome: human gut; feature: ankylosing spondylitis patient; material: feces | host: Homo sapiens | place: China | collected 2015-10 | reverse complement strand
CTATCCGGCAAAAAAAGGACAGCGACATAACAGGCATAATCGGGGAAATCCCCGATGTGGCTTGCCGTGCCGGCGCATCGGTAAAGGGGATGCATCTTCGGTACATATCTGTGGAAACGGCCCATTTTCTCCGAATTTTACAGCGGTATCTCATTTGCCGCATGAACAACCTGACCTATTGTTGTACCCTCGTGCATGACTCTTCCCGTAGCCCGAACTGGGATAATGCCTGCGAGCATTATATCTTCGGGATGAGACGGATTCTGATTTAGCGGTTTGTTTTTTTATCGTTTATACTGACGGTTACACTTGGCTGAAAAGCGGGGTGTGGCTGTTCGTCGTGAGTATATCTTATTATTGAACAATCAGCAAAAATAAAATTTTCAATCCGTATGAATCAAAACATTTCTGCTGCCGAAACCCTGTTTTCCGCAGCGCATCCCGATATAAAGAAGATTACCAATATTTCGGCTCTTATTCTTTCCCTCCTTTTTTGTGCGGTGGGACTGTGCCTTCTGTTTTTCTCGTCGAAAGTGGAAGATTCCTCTTCCGCGTCAGGTCCTGTCCTGCTGGTCGGCGGAATCGCCTTTCTGGTGGCCGGAGGTATTCGCCTGATGATAAGAAAAAGGAGTCTGATATACGTTCCGACCGGCAGTTTGGTGAAAAAAGGTTCTTGTTTCTTCGATGCGGGCGACCTCTCTGTATTGGGGCGGTTGCTGGAGGAGAAGACTTTTGACGGCAAGGCAGAGGTACTGCCGAAGAAGGACGGCGGTGTGCGGATGGACTACATGGTTTCGCAGGACGGTAACTTCGCTGCCGTCCAGTTGCTGAAGTATGTTCCTTACGCTTACGAACCGGCATCTTCCGTACTCCATTATACGGGAGAAGAGGCCAGCGCTTTCGTGAATGCTTTGCGGGTCGGCCGATTCTGATTCTGGAAGGGAAACGGTAACAGTTTCCGCAATTTGGCTCGTCCGGCAGCCGGTTCTATAAAAGAACGGTTGCCGGATTTGTTTTTATTGTGGACTGGGGTTTGTTTCTTTGGAAGGCTTTCATTTGCACGACAAATGTCCGGTTCATACATGACGCCATGCTCTGGAAAAGACCCGGTTGTACGGCAGGTTTTCTTGTACTCTGTATCGTTCCGATCATTTTTTATATGTTGAAGGTTAAAGTAATGAGTTATTATATATACCGATTGTTTGGTATTGGCACGGCTGGTAAAAGCTTGTAATTTTGTACCCGTTTTTCATTTCTTTTAAAAACTATAAAAAAATAACGGGTAATTGTGCGTATATCTGTTCTCGGACTGATACTTATGTTCCTGTTTCCGATAACTCTATTTGCCCAACAGAGGGTGGATGTGACCGGAAAGACCCTTGTCGTTTCCAACAATGGAGAAGGACAAGAGGTGTTGCCCTATACCAATATCTTGGTACTCGAAGCCGGGGATTCCACCCTTGTAAAAGGGGTGATGAGTGATGCCGGCGGGAATTTCCGTCTTAGCTTCCATGCAAAGAAAGAATCGCCTTACCTGCTGAAAGTTTCTTATATAGGTATGAAGCCGGAGTTTCGTGCATTAAATACAGGCAAGACGAAAATCCATGTCGGAAACATTGTCTTGACAGAAGGTCTTGAACTGTCCGAAGTGGTGGTCACGGCTCCCATAAAGGAGGTGGAACTGGTGGGCGACACTACCGTCATCAATGCCGATGCCTACCGGATTCCCGAAGGCTCGAACTTGGAAGAGCTGGTAAAAAAGATACCGGGCTTGGAATATGACAGGCAAAACAAAACCTTGGTTTATAATGGGCTTCCCATTGCGGAAATCAATGTTAACGGGGAAGCGTTCTTTGCAGGAAACCATGCGCTGGCTTTGGAAAATCTGCCCGCCGATTTGGTAAGCAGGATAAAAGTGTATGACAAGCGTAGCGAAATGGAGAAATTCATGGGGATAAAAACAGGGGAAGAAAACTATGTGCTCGACCTGCAAACCAAGAAGGAGTTCAACGGTACACTGATGACTTCCGTAGCCGCAGGCAAGGGTAACAACAAGAAAAAAGAAGCGGAACTAATCAGCAATTTCTTCAAAACCGGCGGGGAAAACCTGTCGGTAATCGCCAAAAGCGGCAACCGCAACATGACATCCGCAAACAAAGACAACCGCCAAGACAATGTAGCGGTGAACTTCCTGAAAAAGTTCGGAAAGAAGATACACCTTAACGGGAATGTCATGTACAGCAATGCTATCAATGGGAACGAGGGGACATCTTACTACGAGCAATACCTGAAAACGGGGAACCGCTACCGCTATGCGACCAGCGACCGCCACAACACCAACCGCATGGCAAGCACCATGCTAAGCATGAAATGGAATATCGATAAGATGACCTTGCTGAACCTTTCAGGCAGCTTTAGTGCGATGAAAGGGACAAACGGGAGTGACAGCCGGCAGGCGACCTACAATGAAAATCCAGAATTGGATATCACGGCACCGTTCAATGGGGAAGAAAACGGCCAAACGGAAAACGATATCCGGGTGAATGGCATCCGCATGAACTCCCGTTCAACAAGCGCCAACCGGCAGTATTTCCTGAACGCCGACCTCACCCGACGGCTGAACGAGAAAGGCAGCAGTTTGGGGCTAACCATGCAATACTCGGAGGGGAGAGGAAAGAACGAGGCGTTTTCCGTGTCGTCCACCACCTATTACCAATTGCAGGATGAGTGGGGTAACGATTCCGTCCTCTACCGTAACCAATATTATGACAGCCCAAACAGAAACCGCAAATTCAGCTTGGGACTGATACTGACACAGCCACTACACAAGAGCCTGCGGGCACAACTTTCGTATAAATTCAGACGGGAAAACCAAAACAACGACCGCAATACCTACGACCTGTCCCGCTTTTTCGACGGTACGGACGATGAACCCTTGTACACCCTGCCGGAAAGCTACGAGGCAGCCTATACCGACAGCCTGAGCAACAGAAGCCGAAGCCACACGACAGCGCATGAAGTGGCCCTCCACCTTAACTATACGGACAGAACTTGGGAAATCAACGCTGGCCTGTCCGTCGTTCCCGAACGGCAGAGTCTCGACCAGAAGACCGGGCGGATGCAAGCCGACACGCTGCGAACCTCCGTGAACTACTACCCGGCTGTTACCGTCTTGTGGCACAAAAAGAAAACACGGGTGCAACTAAGTTACGAGGGAGACACGAAACAGCCGGGACTGACCGAACTGCTGACACTGACCGACAACAGCGATCCGCTGAACATTACACGGGGAAATCCCAGCCTGCGCCCTTCGTACAACCAAAGGGTGCGCTTAGAAGCACGAGATACGAAGATAGGTTTGAACGGAGACATGACTTGGGCGAACACGGTGAACAGTGTGACACGGGCTGTGACGTACAATACTCAAACAGGCGGTATAGAAAGCTATCCCGTGAATGTGAACGGGAATTGGAACGCAAGAGCCACCGTGCGCTACCAGAAGCGCATCAAACGCCGATTTTCCGTTACCGCACGTACCGGCGCTTCGTTCAGCCAGAACGTAAGCCTTATCAACGAGGGACAGCAGGAGATGCCGGAGCGCAGTACGACCCACAACACGACACTGAATGCCAACTTGCGTTTAGGCTACCAGCCCCAATGGGGAGGTTTCGACCTGACGGGTGACTGGCGTTTCCGCCACTCCACCAACCTTTTGCGCGAAACCGGCGATTACACCCGCGACTACCGCTTGGGGGTGAACGCCTACGCCGACCTGCCCGGCGGCATTCAGTTGCGGAGCGATGTCGATTATTCTTTCCGCAACGGTACGAACATCACCCCCGGCGAAGATGACCAGGTAGTGTGGAACGCCTCCCTTTCTTGGCGTTTCCTCAAACAGAAGAAGGCGGAACTGTCATTCTACTGGGCGGACATCCTTAGCCAGAAAAAGAACTTTACCCGCAGCGTCTCTTCCTCCGGATTGTCGGAGAGACACACGCAGCAGATAGGTAGTTGGTTCATGCTCTCCTTCAAGTACCGTTTTAACAAACAATTATAAAGCAGGAGCGAAGTTTATATTTTTTTAGTTAATGAGTGGTGATTTGCTTCTAATTATATACCAATTTTTAGGTATTGTGCTCTGAGTAAACTCGTTATAATTTTGCACCCCGAAATAATAATAACGAAATAATAAAATCACAGAAAGATGAAAAGAAACAATTTGCATGTCGGTTTGATGGCATTCGCAATGCTGCTGATAGGGGCATCGTGCAGCGATGACGACAACACCCTCTCATACAGCACGGGTGCCGTGCAGAATACCGAATTGAAAACCATTCTTGTTCAAAGAGGCTACACATTCAACGAGGACGGCAATCTGTTGCTTGATGATTTGGCTAACAATACGACGACGCTTGACCTCTCCGGAACGCAGATTTCCACAGACGCACTGGCAGAACTTTCCATGTTCCCTAACTTGACTGATGTGGATCTGTCGGACAATGGTTACGGCCCGGCGTTCGACTTTGCCAAATTGCCGGAACAAATCACCGGAATAGACCTGACGGGTAATGAAATCTACGACTATGATAATCTTGTGAGTGTCGTAGTGGAAGAAAACGGTGATGAAACTGTGACTAACCTGCACGAAATTACCAAACTTTACCTTCCGGAAACCGCTAAAGAGAATATCGAAGATCTCGTGCGTTTCTACCGCCAAAACAAGGAAGCCATCACCGCCGGCACCATTGATATGAAGATGACTGATGTCGATGGCAATCTGCAAACTTATACCACCCTGCGCGACGTGCCCGACGCAAACCTGCTCACTTATTTGCAGACAAATTTTGCCGATCTGTTTAACGGCGACCAAATAGACCTTAGCAAACATTTGGGACTCGACCAGAAAACAAAGGAACTGCTTGTTGCTCCTGCTGATAATGTTACCAACTTTGAGGGTATTCAGTTTCTGGTGGAGAATCCTTATTGGGAAGGTGCTAAAATCAGCCTTTATTCTGCCGGAGAAGAAAGTATAGCTTCTATGCCCAATATAAAAGTAGGGAAATTCATAACCCAAGTCATCCTGCAAAATATAGAAGTGGAAGATATCGACTTATCCAATGCTACAGATTTGCGAAGTGCTTGGGTCCAAAATAACCCGGCATTGCAGAAGTTAGATTTGAGTTATTCCACTATTTGGGGTCAAGGAGATAAAGAAACGGAAGGCAATGGTACGTATGGCAGTAGTCTGATGGTTCTGGGATGTCCTATACTGAAAGAAATCAAATTGCCCGAAAAAAATGAATTGAAAGCCTACAGAATTGATATTGAATGCTTGGACGCATTGGAAACATTTGACATGTCGAATGTCAAGATGGTAGCAGAACTCAGTATAGGTGATTTGAATAAAGACTTTAATCTGGTTTATCCGGAACTGACCATTTTCTATAGTGAAGATGGATATGCCGGTACTTATTTCGCTTGTTCAGAGAACACTTTCTATAGAGAATCAACCCAAGCATTCCTGAAAGCAAATTATACAGACATTGACCCAGACGATACGGTCAGAAGGTTAGGTTATACTTCTTCTTTATCGTATGATAAAAACAAAGGATGCCGTTGGAGGACTTTATTGAACAAACAAAAATAAAGTGTAATTATTTTTTTATTAAACTTTAATTATAAAAACGATGCGAAAATTTTTCTTAGGAGCTGCCCTTGTTGCAGCAAGTTTCGGAATGGCACAGTCTGCTGACGCTGCCACAGTGATGGATGTAGATGGTGTAAGTACCGTATTGGCAATCAGCGATTACGAAGGTACTTATAACGGTACAATGGATCAAATCAAAATGAGAGGAGAAGATTATGAGCCACGTGCTGCATCTTATACTCTTGAAAATGGTATTTTGAGTTGCGATTTTCCGCAGATCGGAAGTATGCCGGGGAATATCACTATCGAGTTGGAAGTAGAAGTAGATGAAGAAACCGGTGAAATTACAGCTTTCAAAGGTGATAAAGCAGGAACTTTGACCATTTTAGGCATGGATTTAGTAACATTGAAGTTAGATTCTTTGACTGATGCCAAAGTTACAGGCAACACTATCGAGTTTACTCTGGCAGTATCCGGTAAGTTCTTAGGTGCAGATTTCCCTGCATCCGTACACTTTGTTGGAACAAAATAATTCGTCATTATTTTGTCAAGCAACGAAATTAAATTCAGAAAGAGTAAGGAGAAAGCTGTCAAACGGCTTTCTCTTAGCTCTTTTTTTGTGTGTTACTAAGAAAAAATTATCACAATATATTCACCTCACCCAATGGGGAAGACACCATTATCCTGTTAGCAAGGCTGCTTTGCCGCTAAAAACACTTCCGGTATGCAACCGACGGCGAGGAAACAAAATTATCCAAACCGCCTGAACCGCTTCTGAAGCCTACATGCGGTACACATCAAAGACAGACTTTGCCATCGGAAAAAGCCTGCCTTTAATCATGTAAAAGCCATGACTTTACATACCCTTTGCGGAATACACGCAGGCAAGGGTAATGAACAGGAAACAATTATGGATTACAAAACAAGTAAATTATATAAGCAAAATGAAAAAGTTATACTTTTTATTCAGCCTTCTTATGGCAACAGTAATCGGATTAAGTTCGTGTGAAAGTGACGATTCACTTACCAATGAGCCACCTGCACAGGAATATATTGATAAGGCGAAGGAAATCCTTGTAGGAGACCTCGTGCTCTCAACCCGTGCTACAATGAGCGGTGTGGACAAGACGCTGTTGGAAAGCGGTTGCCCCACCAAATTCAACTTTTCTTGGCGGGAAGACGGCACGATGGTGCTCGACCTGAGCGACTTCACCGTGGGCGCCATGCCCTTCGCCATCACCTTCCGCTGTGCAACGAAGTTTATGCAACTCAACAGTTGGGAAAAGGATGAATACCCCGGCAGCGGTTGGGTGAAGTTCGTGGGAACGGACGGAAATGTCACCACGAGCGGCGATGACGCTGCGGACAACCAGGAAGGGAGCGGCGCCCGTGTAGATGGTTTCCTGAACGTGGACACCAAGCAAGTGGAGTTCATCGTGGACTACAACATGATGAACGTGCGCACCGAAACCTTCCTGCAAGAAATCGACAAGAGCCGTATCGACCGCTTTGAAGAAGAATTTGCCCAGTACGAAAAAGACCTGGAAGAAGCCAAGAAAGAACAGGGCAAGGCTTGACCTTTCGATTGCAGGAAAGAAGGAAAGACCGTAAGACACACGGCTTTCCCTCTTTTTTGTGTAGAATAACATGTTTTGATGATAGACAGATGAAAAGAATAACAGCCATCTTATTTTGTGTCTTACTGGCATGTATGAATGCCCAGGCACAACGTAAAGTAAAGCTCAAAGTTCTGGAGAAAGGGACGGAACAGCCGGTCATCGCGGCCACTGTGGTCTATGCCGATAACGAAGCGTTGCAAAACCTGCAGGGGAGCGTCACGAATGTGGACGGGCTGGCGGAACTGAAAATCCCCTCCAAGAAAACGTATTATTACAAAATATCCTATGTCGGTTTTGTTCCGGCAACAGGAAAGATAGAAGCGACCGAAACCGAGAAGACCGTCTATCTGGAAGAGGATCATTTGGGACTGAACGAGGTAGTCGTCACCGGTTCGCGTACAGCGCGACCCATCAAGATGTCGCCCGTCACGACGCAAGTCTTGGGCGGCAAGCAGTTGGTCGAAGCCGGATACAGCAACCTGCAACAGGCATTGCAGCAGGAAACTCCCGGTCTGAATATCCAGAAGGTGGGCTTCGGAAACGAAATCTCCATGCAGGGGCTCGACGCCCGCCACGTGCTGTTCCTGATGGACGGCGAGCGCATGACGGGCGACATGGCCGGGAATCTCGACTACGAGCGTTTCAACCTGCACGCCATCGACCGTATCGAGATTGTAAAAGGAGCCAGCAGTACGCTGTACGGCTCGCGTGCCGCCGGTGCGGTAATCAACCTTATCACGAAGAAAACGACCAAACCGCTTTCCATCGACGCAGGTGTGCGCTACGGACAGATGAACGAGCGCAATTACAAGAATCCGCAACCGAAGGATTTTTTGTATATGTTCGAGAAGAATGCCGACCGCCCCAACCTGCAAGGCTGGGTATCTGCCGGATTCAAGGCGGGGAAAGTAACCTCGCAGACCGACGCATGGTACAGTTCCTCGGATGCGTTCTACATGTATCAGGCGGAGAATGACAAGAAGGTCTACACGCAGGAGGCCAATCCCTTCCTTCCGCACGACATCACCGTGGTCAACTCGTCCTCACGTCCGCCGATGGGCATCGAGGGCAAGGAGCATATCACGGTTTCCCAAAAACTGTATTACGACCCGACCGATGACCTCTCGGTCTTGGTTTACGGGAGCACCTTCTTCATGAACACGTATGACCTGATACAGGACATGACTTTCAGCCAGGCGCGTGACTGGACGGCGGGAGCCAAGCTGACCTACCACGTGAAGGACTGGTTCAGCGTTACGGGTAGCCTTCATGCCGACTTTTACGACCGCTTCAAGCGGCACGAGCGCATCGACACGCGCAACAAGGACTACGAGAGTAGCATCTGGCAGCCGCGCCTGACCATTACGAGCAACTACTTCGACGGGCACAGCCTGATATTCGGCATCGAACACACGTCGGACGAACTGACCAGCGACCGCTTTTCGGGCAATGCCAACCACGACCTGAAAACCCGCGCCTTGAAAGAGACGGAGTATTTCTTGCAGGACGAGTGGACCATCAACCCCAAGTGGATGGTGTCTGCCGGAGTGCGTACCAACTTCTCGAAGGCGTTCGGTTTCATGGGGATGCCCAAGATTGCCGCCAAGTATTCGCCCGACGAGCATTGGAGCATCCGCGCCAACTATTCGATGGGTTATCGCTCACCGAGCATCAAGGAACTTTTCTTCAACTGGGACCACCTGGGTATGTTCATGATCCGCGGTAACGAGAACATGCAACCGGAAAAGAACAACTATTTCTCGCTTGGTGCGGAATACAGCAACGACCGCCTGTTTGTGTCCGGTACAGCCTACGGCAACTATTTCCGTGACAAGATTGAAGGAGTGTGGCGCATCTACGACATGCAGTACAACTTCGAGTACACCAATTTGAGCAAGCAACGCCTTCTGGGGCTGGAAGCCTTGCTGCGCTGGCACGTGCTGGACTGCCTGACGCTGAACGGGACGTACAGCTTCGTGAACGTGAGCAAGAACGAGGGCATACAGGTGAACACCACCTCTCCCCACGCCGCTACGGCCAGTCTGGACTACAAGTTCACGAAGAAGAACTACCGGTTGAACGCCGTGTTCAGCGCCTCGTACATGGGACGCAAGAAGTTCGACGTGCAGGACCGCGTGTTCGTGGAAGAGGACAACAAGAGCTATGACGCCTACTTCCGTTGCGACCTGCCGCAATACGTGCTGTGCAACCTGTCGGTGTCGCAGACCTTCTACAATAAGGTAAAACTGACGCTCGGTGTGGACAACATCTTCAACTACGTGCCGAAAACCCTCGGTTCGGGCATCACGATGTTCAACGTGCCCGCCACGCCGGGAACACGCGGATGGGTGCAGTTGGAATTTATGCTGGACGATGTGATTAACTCTTTAAGGAAAAAGAAATGATTAAATATACGACAATGAAACGTATGGGATTATTCAAAACGGTAAGCCTCCTGCTGGGCTGTCTCACGATGTTCTCCTGCGTGGACTATGACGACATACAGCCCTTTACGGGCAAGACGCTGCCCCGCAAGTCGGGCTATTCCACAGGGGTGACGAACGACTGGATATACTTCAACCTCCGCACGGGAGAGTCATTCAACACTTACACCGTGAACAAGGACATCAAGGAAGGCGAACAAATCAACCGCACGGACTGGGATCTGGCTTTCTGCGGCTACGTGTTGAGAACGAACAGCGGTACCAGTGGTATAGGCCGTGGTGGTGCCGCCGACTTGGGATATGGCGAATACAACAAGTGGACAAGCGTTTCGCAATTGCCATCGGACTTGGAATGGGTGGTCGATAATGGCGAAGTCAGTGTAACCATGTCGCAGAACGATTGGAATCATTATCTGGTGGAGAATGGGCTGGACTTTGATTCCAACCCCTGGTTCGATCCGAACAACGGGCCACAAAGGACGAATACCAATGCCAATCCGTTGCTGGCCGAAGCGATGACGTTTGCCGGACCTCCTCCCGTATATACTCCGTCGTTCCATACCTACGTGGTGCGCACGGCAGACGGGCAGCGTTACTTCAAACTTCAGATTATCAGCTGGTATGATGCCAATGTGGAGATTGGAGACGAAGGCGGAAGAATCAGTTACTATTGCGACGAATTGAAATGACGGA
>OOIF01003056.1_pt1 | contig 10423 bp, 9 predicted proteins | sample 1691961 | NCBI WGS metagenome assembly OOIF01 (sample SAMN06348146, study PRJEB24527) | human gut metagenome | biome: human gut; feature: ankylosing spondylitis patient; material: feces | host: Homo sapiens | place: China | collected 2015-10 | reverse complement strand
GAACAGCGGTTCCACGACGTTAACATCTTCTTGATAGATGTCACAAAGCTCGGAAGTATCGTATTTCATAGGCTTAACATTCAGTTGCTGCGAGAATTTTCAGTATATCGCGCTATGTGGGCTGTTGGCAAAATCATCAATTGTTAATTGATATTTGTCAGTTATGCTGCCCACTGGCTTAGGAATATCCCTAAAACAAACAGCAGGTTAGTCAGTAACGCTCCCTTGACAGTACGTTCCAGCATTGGTCGCATCGCCACCGGGTCCATTTCCCGCATCACATAACGGGCTTGCTTCACCAGTAATGGTGCCGCCAGCAGGAACAGCCAGCTAAGCAAGATCATCGGCAGGCTGGGCGGCAGATCCCGCACGCCGGTCAATGCCTCAAAGGGCAGCTGGAACAGCAGGCACGGGATGACGCCAAAATAGACGTAGTAACGGCCCTGATAGTAGGCAACGTCCCACAGGGCGTCCGGCGCAGCCTGCTGGCGGGCAGCGGTGTCGTAGGGGTTGGCCATCTCCTGCATAGCGGCGGGCGGGTCCTGCTCCAGGTCCAGGCGGCCGTTCAGCAGGCTGTGGGCCAGGGCACCGTACTGGGCGGAGGCATCGCTGGCCCAATCGTCGATATGTAAGGTGAAGTTGATGCGGCTGCCGCCGTCCCAATCGGCCGTGTTGTAAAAGCTGGTGGAGACACCGGCGTTGAAGCGGTCGGCAAACGGCGCAAAGAACGCCGCCGCACCCAATATGACCGCTACCAGCAGGACAACGGGGCGGTACTTTTTGCGGTGCGTAAGGTAAGCATCTCGCCAGGCAGCAGAAACCGGGCGCAGTGCATAGACGGCGGACAGCAGCGCCAAAACTGCTGCCCAGCGCACCAGCGAAAAATCAAAGGCGCGGGGCACGTTGGCGTAGATGGTCTGCAAGGTGTAGCTGATTGGGTACTGGCGGTACTCGCCGTTATAGGGGTAGGCCGTCAGCGTGAGGGTGGACGCCTTGCCGGAAAGGTCCAGGCTGCGCACCTGGCTGCGGGGGGCGTTGGCGGCAACTTCCCAGTTCCAGCTCTGGCGGGAGGATGATGTGGCTTCGTCCGTGGCGGCGACGTTGAGGATAAACAGCGGGTTCTGCACTTCCGGGTGGGGGCCATTGTAGACATATTCCAGTCCCGAAAGCTGCAGATTGTACAGCTCCCGGTCCAGGCCGGTGAACGTTAAGGTGGTATGCTCGTCGTCCAGCGTCAGGGCGTTATGGTCGTCCTCGGCCTCCTGCAGGTAGGCCCGCAGGTCGACAGGCTCATAGCTGTGGGTGGCCCAGAAGTTGAGGTTACCGATAAATACCTCGGCCCCGAGGGACGCTGCCAGCAGCAGTGCCGCCGCAGTCCATTTGCGCACCGAGGCATGGCGGAACCCCGCCGCAAGCCCACAGTACCATGGCCGTGATGCCGAGGCAGCGGAAGGCGTCAAACCCGATGGTCAGCCCCGGCTTGGACCAGATGCAGGCGGCCCAAAGCCAGACAAGTACGGCGGGCAGCAAGGCGTAGCATCCATCGGCACGGGTGGGCTTTCGGCGGCCAAGGCGGGCGGGCACCACCGCAAAGGCGGCGGCCAGCACCAGCGTGAATAGAATAGCCAAAATCAGCATAAAGCAAATTTCCGTTCTGTTACTGTTTATTGGACGGCAGCACCGCCCGAGATAAAATCATTATACACCATTACGCAGGGCGTTGTACAGCATTTCCGCCTTGGCGTGGCTGATGCCCTTGACTTCCTCCAAATCGGAGATGCTGGCGGCCTTGACGGCGGCCACGGTCTTGAAGTGGGCCAGCAGCGCGGCGCTGGTCTTTTCGCCCACGCCGGGAATGGCCGTGAGGGTGGCAGCGTAGGACTTTTTCTTCATCGCGCGCTTACGGTAGTCGTTAGCGTAGCGGTGGGTCTCGTCCTGAATGTTGGTGACGAAGGTAAAGATGTTGCGGTTGCGGTTGATGGCAATTTCGCCGCCCTCGTCGTCCACGATGGCACGGGTGCGGTGGTGGTCGTCCTTGACCATGCCAAAGGTGGGCACATGCTCCAGCGCGGTGCCGCGCAAAGCCTGTTTGACCGCGCCCACCTGCCCCTTACCGCCATCGATCAGCAGCAAGTCCGGCAGGGTGGCAAACTGATTTTGGGGGCCGTCCGGCTTTTCGCCGCGGCGGGCCGCTTCGTATTCGGCGGCGCGGCGGGAAAGCGTCTCGGCCAGCGAGGCGTAGTCGTCGGTGCCTGCAACGGTCTTCATCTTAAAACGGCGGTAGCCGGAGCGGTGGGGCTTGCCGTCCATAAATACGACCATGCCGCAGACGCTGGAGCCATCGCCCCAGTTGGAAATATCGTAGCTTTCGATGACCCGCGGCGGGGCTTTCAGGCCCAGCACCTGGGCGGCTTCTTCCAGCAGCTTTTGCTCGCGGGTGTAGCGACCGCTCTCGCGGCCCAGGCGCTCTACCGCGTTCGTGTAGGCCATTGTCACCAGTTTGGCTACATCGCCGCGCTGAGGCACGTACAGCTCCACCTTGGTGCCGCGGGCCTGGGTCAGCGCTTCGTTCAGCGCCTCGGCATCCGGCGGCAGAGCGTCGACAGCAATCGTTTTGGGGACAGTCTCTCCGTTCAGATAATACTGGGGCAGGAATTCCTCCCGCACGGCGTCAATATCGGTGGTGTCGTGGAACATGAACTCCCGCTTGTCGGTCAGGCGGCCGTCGCGGTAGCGCAGCACAGCGGCGCAGACAGCCCGCGTGGTGCCCGCCAGAGCGATGATATCCATCTCGGTGTCAGCATCCATCACGACTTTCTGGCCGGCGGCCACGCGCTCAATGGCCTGGATCTGGTCGCGCAGCAGGGCGGCGGTCTCGAAGTCCAAACGATCGGAGGCGGCTTCCATCTTCTCCCGCAGCTGCCTGACGATGTCCTTTTTGCCGTAGCGGACCATTCGCAACGCACCCTGCACGGCATCGTTGTAGGCCTCGCAAGTAATCTTTCCGCTGCAAACGGCCATGCACTTGCCGATGTGGGCGTTTAAGCAGGGGCGGCCTTTGCCGAAGTCCCGCGGGAACTCCTTGCTGCAGCGGGGCAGCAAAAAGCAATCCTGCGCCATCTCCACCATCTCCCGCACGGCGAAGGAGGATGTGAACGGGCCGATGTAGTCGGCATCGTCGTCATCTTTCTGCAAAACCGCCGAAACACGGGGCCAGGGGCCGCGGGTGATCTTGACATAGCTGTAGCCTTTGTCATCCTTGAGCAGGATGTTGTACTTGGGCGTATGCGCCTTGATCTGGCTGGCTTCCAGTACCAGTGCTTCAAACTCGCTCTGACAGACGATGACGTCAAAGGCGTAGGCATGGGCGATCATCTGGCTGACCTTGTTATCGTGGGGCACGCCCTCGCGGAAATACTGGCTTACCCGGATGCGCAGGCGCTTGGCCTTGCCGATATAGATGATGGTGTCGCTTTTGTCCCGGATGATATACACCCCGGGCAGCAGCGGCAGCATACAGGCTTTTTGATAGAGCTCGGCCTTGGTCATGCGTTTTCGTCCTCAGCCTTGGCAGCCCGGAGGTTTTTGCAGTGGAAGAGATCGGCCACGCAGCCCACGATGCCCGCCACATTGAGCAGCCATACCCAGCTCTTGACCCGCTGCTCGGTAAGCAGCTCCAGCAGGGCATTTGCCGCCAGCAGCAGGCTGAACAGAACAAGGAACACATACCACGGCTTCCCGGAATCACACAGTGCCACGAACTTTTCCATTCGCTGCTTGTTTTTCTCGCTCATAAAAAGCCCTCCCTCTTCCCGTAAAAAGCTTATCAAAAAAGCGGCAGGGAGCCCCCGCCGCTTTCTGTTGCTTGTGATACAGACTTACTCTGCAAAGCCGGACTCCACCAGCTTGATCAGGCCGTCCACGGCAGCCTGCTCATCAGCGCCGTCAGCGATGATGCGGATGGTGGTGCCGCCAACGATACCCAGAGACAGAACGCCCAGCAGGCTCTTTGCGTTCACGCGGCGTTCTTCCTTTTCGACCCAGATGGAAGACTTGAACTCGTTTGCCTTCTGGATAAAGAAGGTAGCCGGACGAGCGTGCAGACCAACCTGATTTTCAACGGTAACTTCTTTTACGTACATAGTAAAGCGCTCCTATCTAATATCGTTTTGGTGTACAAAAGCATGGTGTGCCTGTTGTGTTACACTCATTTTAGCGCAAGTCGAAACACTTGTACAGACCCCTTTTGCATTTTTGGCGGTTTTCCCAATGAATTAGGGAGCATTTTTCAGGTTTTGTACAAAGACAATAAAATTATACCCCAAAGGTTAGAGGGGTAATACAAAAGTTTTCAACAACTTTTAGACCACCGGGGAGTTTTCCTCTGAATTTTGTGTATTTTCACCGACATTTCCGGCGCCGACTCACTCCTGCGCAGGGCCTGCGTAGCGCATCTGCACCAGTGCGCATTTACGCGTCACGGTGGGGTATTGCTTCGGGTCAAATTCCAGACTGGTGCTGCCGTCCAGCTGCCAGCCCATGCGGGTGTACAGTGCAATGGCGCGGGTGTTGGTGTTCAGCACACTCAGCACCGGGTGTGCGTGCTCCGGCAGCTTTTTGCGGGCAAAATCCAGCAGCTTTGCGCCGATGCCGTTGCCCCGGGCTTTTTCCGTGACGAACAGGTGCTCGATATGCCCCGCCTTATGGCTGACACACACCATGCCGTCCGGCACATCCTTGGTGGTGTGCAGGTAGCACACCCAGCCCGCCGCCTTTTCCTGCTGTAATTGCAGCAAAAACTGCGGCTCGGTCAGAGCGCGGCAGTATTCCGGCGTCCAGTTGTCGGCGCAGACAGCCTGCCGACCCTCGGCAAACAGCTTTGCGGCGGCGGCAAACTGCTCGGCGGTCTTTACCAGCCGGACATTCTCGCCCCGCTTCCACTTGGGTACTTCGGCAATGGGGTGGCTCGTACACCACTGCTCGTACAGCTCCGGGCGGCGCAAACGGGTGCGGGTGCGGCTCTGCTCGCCGCGCCACGCGTCAATTTTTGCATGGTCGCCGCCCAGCAGCACCTCGGGCACAGCACGGCCTTCCCACACCTCGGGGCGGGTGTACTGGGGGTATTCCAGCAGACCGTCCCAGTAGCTTTCCTCCTCGTAGCCCTTCTGCTCGGCCAATACGCCGGGCTTCAGGCGCAGCACGCTGTCTGCCACCACAAGGCTGGCCAGCTCGCCGCCGGTCAGGATATAATCACCAATGGAGATTTCCTCGTCCGCAAAAGCTTCGATGACACGTTCGTCAATGCCCTCGTAGTGGCCGCAGACCAGCGTCAGGTTGTCGTACTGTGCCAAGCGCTTTGCGTGCTCTTCGGTGTAGCGCTGCCCGCCCGCCGTCAGGAACACGATATGCGGGGCGGGGCGTCCCTGCTGGGCCACCTCGCGCTGCACCGCCCGCAGGCAGTCCGCGATGGGCTGGGCGTACAGCACCATGCCGCAGCCGCCGCCGTAGGGGTAATCGTCGGTCTGCTTCTGTTTGTTCAGGGTATAGTCCCGGATCTGGTGGCAGTGGGTCTCAATATAGCCCCGCTTTGCCGCCCGGCCGATGATGCTGGCATCCAGCACCTGCTGGCACATCTCCGGGAACAAGGTCACGATATCCACACGCATTCCCATGGCTTACTCCTCCTCCCGCTCGCTGTCAAAATCATCATCCAGCAGGCCGGGGATGGGGGTGACAAGGATATACCCCTCCGGCGGGTTGCGCTCTTTCAGGAAGGCATCCACCCCGGGGAACATATACTCCTTGCCGCTAGGCGCTTTGACGGTGTAGATATCCTGCGCACCCGGGTGGTCCACGCTGGTCACCACGCCGTACACCTTGCCAGTGTCGGCATCCCGCACTTCGCACCCGATAAGATCCGCCACATACCACCGGCCTGCGGGCAGGGTGGCATCGTTGCGGTCAAAGTAGAACACCTGCCCGCGCAGCGCCCGGGCATCGTCCATGTCGCTGACCCCTTCCAGCTGGAGCAGCGCCATCTGCCCCTGCGGACGGATGGAAAGGATCTTATACGCCTTGCCGCCCTGCGCCGAAGGGTACAGGCGGCCCGCTTTTTTCAAAAAATCCACCCCGTCGCACCAAAGCTCCAGCTTCATTTCCCCGCGCACACCGTGGGTGGTAACAACTTTTCCGGCTTCCAGATATTGCTGCATCGTTTTCTCCTGTAAGAACCCTCTCAGTCAATGCCTGCGGCATTGCCAGCTCCCCCGAGGGGGGAGCTTTTTGACGAAGAGGTGGTGTATTGCTTGTTTGTTCAGAATGCTCCTGTATACAGTCTGCGCCAAGCTCCCCCTTTCGAGGAAAGACTTCCCCCGCTCCGGGGGAAGATGTCACCGCAGGTGACAAAAAGGGGAATCTGGCTGCGAACGCAGTGAGCAGACTGAGGGGATGAAGGCGCCGCTTTTTCTCTACACTCTCTGTAAAAAATCAACCGGAAAGCTCCGCAGAACTTCCCGGTTGACAGATACAAAAATATTCTTTATTACAGCGAAAGATCCAGTTCGTGGCAGTACTCCACGATGTGGTGGAACATCTGCTCCACGGCGGGAGCCATGGAGGCCGGGCGCTGCACGGCCAAGCCCACCACGCGGTACTCCTCCGGCTCGATGGGGTACACCTTGACGGCGGCTTTGCAGTCCCGCAGCAGCATCTGCGGCATGATGGAGATGCCAAGCCCGGCCTCCACCATGGCAATGTTGGACTGGTCGTCGATGACGTGGCAGCGGCGCTCTGTGCCGATCTTGTATTTCTTGAGGAACTGGCGCATCTCGGCGTCGGTGGCGTCACACTGCACCACAAAGCTCTGGCCGTTCATCAGCGCCGGAGTCATTACGCCGTCCTGCGGCTCCGGCCAGTCCTGCGGCACGATGCACAGCAGCGGCTCCCGGAACAGCTCGGTGAGGTTGAACTCCTCCCGGCAGGTGGAGGACAGGAAAGCGATATCCACCTGACCGGTGCGCAGCCATTCCTTGACATCATCGTAGGTGCCCTGATATACTTCGATCTCGATCTGCGGATAATGCGCCGCAAAGCTTTTCAGCAGTCCGGGCAGCAGCGAGGCGCACACCGAGTTGAATACACCCAGCTTTACCTTGCCTTTTTCCAAGCCGTTCAGGCGGGCGATGCTCTGCTTCAGCGCCTCGTCACTGTTGAGCACCTCGCGGATAGAAGGATACAGGGAAGCGCCGTAACTGGTCATGGATACGCCGTTTTTGCCGCGGTTGAACAGGGCAAAGCCCAGCTCCTCCTCCATTACGGCAATGGCGTGACTGATGGCCGAGGGGGTCAGGTGCAGCTGCTGTGCCGCCTTGTTAAAGCTGCCCTGGCGGGCCACAGCATCAAAAATCTCATAAGAAAACAGCGTCATACCTCAATGCCTCCTTCCCGTTACTCGTTCGGAGACGCCCGATCTTCTGTGAATCTTTTTCATCTTGCTCTTGCTGGAGTTCAATTTTCTTTTTGAGTGTACTATCCCGCCCGGCCTTTGTCAAGCATTTTGGTGCGATTTTTGCGCCATTCCGGTGCATTTTGCCCGAGAATTGCAGGATTTTTGGCCGGAGCGCCGTATCCTCTACAGAAACGTTTTTTATTTTTGTTTCCACAGCTGCTCATATCTTTTGAAAAGAGGGATCCTCTATGACCGAGACCATCCGCCCCTCCACCCGCTTCGGGTTCAGCGGCACGACACTCAAGTACATCGCCTGCGGCACCATGCTGCTGGACCACATCGGCGCTTCCTGCATCGAAAGCCGCTATTCCTATTACACAGCAGCCCCCTCCGCCCTTGTCACGCTGGATCTTGTGCTGCGGCTCATCGGACGGCTGGCGTTCCCCATCTTCTGTTTCCTGCTGGTGGAGGGCTTTCTGCACACGCACGACGTCAGGCGCTACTTTTTGCAGCTTCTGGGCTTCGGGCTGGTGAGCGAGCTGCCGTTCGACCTTGCCTTTTTCCACACCCCATTCTACTGGGGCCACCAGAATGTCTACTGGACGCTGGCTCTGGGCGTGCTGGCCATGGCCGCCCTCCGGCATTTTCAGACGGCCGCGGGTGCCGCGACCTGGCAAGGGCTGCTCTGCGCAGGCGGCTGTATCCTCCTGGCGTATCTGGCCCAGACAGACTATGACGGCATCGGCGTCATTATCATCTGCGCGCTGTATCTCACCCGCACAAACCGCAAGTGGCAGTGCCTCGTGGGGGCCGTGCTCTTTGCCTTTGAGATCACCGCGCCGCTGGCGTTCGTGTTCCTCTGGTTCTATAACGGGCAGCGCGGTGCCTGCAGCAAGGCGCAGAAGTGGGGCTTCTACCTGTTTTATCCCGTCCACCTGGCCCTGCTTGCCTGCATCACCAACCTGCTGCTGTAAAAAAGCCGATAAAAATGGAAAAAGCCCGGTGATTTCAAAGAATCATCGAGCTTTTTCTTGGCGGAGTAGGAGGGATTTGAACCCTCGCGCCGTTGTTTAGACGACCTACGCCCTTAGCAGGGGCGCCTCTTCGGCCTCTTGAGTACTACTCCAGAGCAAAGTGCGTTACACTTATTCAATAAAAAATGGCGGAGAGAGTGGGATTCGAACCCACGGTACGTTGCCGTACGGCAGTTTTCAAGACTGCTTCCTTAAACCACTCGGACATCTCTCCTCGTGGGCACTCGCACACGCCGTACCGAATGCCTATTTAATTTACCAGATTTCCGGCGGGCTGTCAAGGGTTAATTGAAAGTTTTTCGCCACTTCCCGCAGCTGACAACCTTTTTTTGGGGTGTGCGGAACTTTTCTCTTTACTCAAACATCTTTTTGTTGTATAATAAAACCACAAGTAAAATGCCACCGGAACAAAGGAGTGCACAACCATGTCGTTTTCAGAGCTTTTGAAGCAATGCCGCAAGCAGCAGGGCATGAGCCAGGCGGAACTGGCGTCCAAGCTGGGGGTCACCCAGCAGGCCGTCGGCAAGTGGGAAAGCGGCAAGTCCTCCCCGGACCCCACAACGGTCGCCCGCATTGCGGAGATCCTGAGCACCACGGCGGATTTCCTGCTGGGGCTGTACCGCCCGGTCGCCAGCAGCAACACGCCGGAGGAGCGGTTCTTTGGCAACTATGCCGAGAGCCTGATCCCGGTCATCGGGACCGTCAAGGCCGGGTACGGTGCCCTGGCCTTTGAGGAGGATTACGGGCAGGAGTATGCCCGGGTGAAAGACCCCTCCAACTATTTCTATCTCGTGGTCCGGGGTGACAGCATGGAGCCCCGCATCCAGGACGGCGACCTGGCGCTGGTCTACGGTGACGAGGGCGAGGGCACCCTGAAGCGTTACCTCCAGCGGGGCAACTGCGTGGTGCTGCAGCCGTTCAACCCCGCCTACAACGAAATGGTCATCAAGGGCGAAGACCTCAACCGCCTGCACATTGCGGGCCGCGTGGTGGAAACCAAGGCGAAGTGGTAAAATTTTTGACCCCAAAAATCCAAAAGCCATTTGCAGAAGCTGCGTATGGCTTTCTTTTTTATACCTTTTTCCGGGAGGCACCCCCATGGAACAGTCTTTGATGGACAAACTCACGATCCTGGCCGACAGCGCCAAATACGATGTAGCCTGCACTTCCAGCGGAGCATCCCGCGCCGCGCGGGCCGGCAGCATCGGCAGCTGCTACGCGCCGGGCTGCTGCCACGCCTTTACGGCGGATGGCCGCTGCGTGAGCCTTTTAAAGGTGCTGATGACCAACTGCTGCTCGTTCGATTGCAGCTACTGCGTCAACCGCAAGTCCAACGATCTGCCCCGGGCGACGTTCTCCCCCCGGGAGCTTGCCGAGCTGACCATGGAGTTTTACCGCCGCAACTACATTGAGGGGCTGTTTCTCTCCAGCGCCGTCCTCGTCAGCCCGGACTACACCACCGAGCGGATGCTCGCCGTCCTGCGGCTGCTGCGGGGGGAGTATCACTTCGGGGGCTACATCCATGCCAAAGCCATCCCGGGCACCAGCCCCGAACTGCTGGAACAGCTGGGCTATCTGGCCGACCGCCTTTCGGTCAACATTGAGCTGCCCAGCGAGAAGAGCCTTTCCCTGCTGGCCCCGGACAAGGGGCGGCACTCCATTTTCCGGCCCATGAAGCAGATCGCTGTTTCCGGTGCCGCCAGCCGGGAGGAAGTGGCTGATTCCCGCAAAGCGCCCCGGTTTGCTCCCGCCGGGCAGAGCACCCAGATGATCGTGGGGGCCTCCCCCGAAACGGACTACCACATTTTGCAGCTCACCGAGGGATTATACCAGAAGTACAACTTAAAGCGCGTGTTCTACTCCGCCTATATCCCGGTGACGGAGGACACCCGCCTGCCCGCGCTGGACACCAAGCCCCCGCTGCTGCGGGAGCACCGGCTCT
>OOIF01003051.1_pt1 | contig 10433 bp, 5 predicted proteins | sample 1691961 | NCBI WGS metagenome assembly OOIF01 (sample SAMN06348146, study PRJEB24527) | human gut metagenome | biome: human gut; feature: ankylosing spondylitis patient; material: feces | host: Homo sapiens | place: China | collected 2015-10 | reverse complement strand
GAAAAGAGGAGAGAGCGATGCAGAAAAAGCGCATCCTGAGCCTGCTGCTGGCAGTGAGCTGTTCCGTATCCCTGCTGACCGGCTGCGGAGGCAAGACCGGGCCGGAGACCAATGGCGGCGACGGGGAGCACGAAGCCATCACCATGACCGCCATGGTGCCCTTCCGCAACCCCAGCCACCTGGCAGACCTGGTACACGAGAAGTATCCGGAGATCAACATCGAGTTCGTCCCCTACAGCGGCTATAACGCCACGGCCTATGCCGCGATGGAGCTGGCCGCCGATGAAATGACGGATATCTATTTCGGCAGCATGTACGCCCCGGCTGTGACCGACGTGAGCGACCATCTGCTGGATATGTCCGCCTATCCCTTCACGGACAACTTTACCGACCAGCGCCTGCGGGAGGTGACGGACGACGGGCACATCTATATGCTGCCCCTGTATTACTCCGTGCTGGGGATCACCTATAACAAGACGCTGCTGGACGAGCACGGCTGGACGCTGCCCACCTCCCTGAAGGAACTGGAGGCCCTGGCTCCACGGGTGAAGGCCGCCGGCTGCCAGCTGGCGCTGGACCAGGTGCAGTTCCCCGGCTATGGTTTTCAGTATCTGTTCAACATCCTCAGCGCGGGCTATGCCAACACCATCGAGGGCCGCAAATGGCAGAACAGCTTTTTGGCCGGGGAGGAGAACGCCCTGGACAACGCCGACCTGGTGGCCCAGGCCCAGGATATCCAGCGCTGGCGGGATGTGGGGATGCTGAACTTCAGCGGCGACCCGGACAGCGACACCAGCACCCGCGCCGCCTTTTTAGAGGGCAATACCCTGTTTATGATAGGCAACCTGACCTCTGTTTCGCCGGAGGAATCCAGCGACGAGTTCGGCTTTATGCCCTATCTGTCTGAGGACGGCACAGAGAATACTTATGTGGCCAATGTGACCAAGTTTGTGGGGCTGAACAAGCACCTGGCCGACCCGGGCAATGAGCAGAAGCTGGAGGACGCCCTCCATGTGATGGAGGTCATCTGCACCGTAGACGGAATGCGCGCACTGAGCGTGAATATGGGCGCTGACGTGCTGGTGCCCCTGAAGGACTTTGTCATTCCCGAGGAGAGCGTTTATAAGCCCATTGAGCAGGCGCTGAACGAGGGCTATGTCGCCCCCTATATCTACACCGGCTGGGAGAATGTGGTGGTCCCTGTGGGGGAGAAGATGTTCTCCTTTATGAAGGGCGAGTGCGACATCAACGCAGTGCTGAAGACGCTGGATGACAACCAATATCTGCTTCGGGACAACTCTGACCGGGTCTATACCACTGTGACGGAGGAGCTGAGCGTGGAGGACTGCGCAAAGCTGGTGGGCATCCAGTTTACCAAGGCCAGCGGCGCGGATGTGGCCCTGGTGTCCACCAACAAGTGGTATCAGACGGACGAGGACGTGGCCATGAACACCAAGGGCGTGCAGTGCCCGCTGTATGCCATGCCCATCACCGACCAGGAGCTGACCGCCATGCTGCCCACCGGCTGGACGGGCACCATCCAGACCGTCACCCTCACCGGCACGCGCGTCAAGGAGCTGGCGGAGACCGGCTATGACAAGTTTGGCGACGGGGAGCACCTGTTCCCCTATGACCTCATCATGCCAGACGGCGTTGCCCTGGAGGACGACAAGACCTATACCGTGGTCATCTGCGGCGCCAGCAAAGCGGTGCAGGAGGAGGGCAGCGTGCAGGACACCGGCATCGTGGGACTGACGGTGATGCAGGACTATCTGAGCCGGTTTGATACCTTCTCCCCGGCAGATATTACATGGAACTGAGTTGGGAGCGGCGAATGGAGAAAACGAAAGCTGACCGGGACCGCGGTCAGATAGTCAATAAAAAAGAGCTGGTCGGACAGACGGCGCGGTTTATCGGGATGATCGCACTGATCATCGCGGTGAGCGTTGTCGCCTTCACCCTCTTTTACACCCGGTATAACGACAGGATACTCTATGCCGAGCGGCTGAGCCAGATGCAGGACGTCACCGTTCAGCTGTATTCCGGTCTGGAGGACGTGGTGGGCACCCAGTGGAGCAAGGTGGACGTGCTGTCCAACTATATAGACCCCGGACTGAAGCTGTTCAGCAGCCAGGGCAACGAGCTGATCCATGGCTATAACGTCTATAATGCGCTGGAGGGGATGGAGTATCTCCACGGGACGTCCTTCGACGCGGCCCGGGAGGAGCTGGAGGCCAGCGGAATGGTATACTCCAATGCCGTTTTGGACGGGGAGGAGTATTTCTACTCCATGTACCGCATGGAGAATGCCGAGTGGACGCTGGTCTTTCTGGTCAACGCCAGCGCCGTGGCCATGAACACGGTGGAGCTGGTCAATACCACGGTGATCGTGGTCATGACCTTTGCCGTGCTGATGACCTGTGTGTGTGCGGGCTTTATTTTCTGGATGCAGCGCCGCCAGCAGAAGAAAGAGATGGCCATCGCAGAGGAGAACAACGCCAAGCTGGAACGGCTCAACGCCGAGCTGGTGTCCGCCAACAAGGCCAAAAGCGAATTCCTCTCCAACATGTCCCACGACATCCGCACCCCCATGAACGCCATCGTGGGCATCACCGACCTGATGGCCCACGAGACGGATACCTCGGACAAGATGCACACCTATATTGAAAAGGTGCGCATGTCCAGCCGCCATCTGCTCAGTCTGGTCAACGATGTGCTGGACATGAGCAAGATCGAGTCCAGCGAGGTGGCCCTGAACCAGGACTCCATCAGTCTGGCCGAGCAGGTGGGTCAGGTGGACAGCATCATCCGCTCCCAGACCAACGAGCGGGGGCAGAGCTTCCGCATCCGGGTCCACGAGGTGGCCCACGAATATCTCATCGGCGACGGGGTGCGCCTGCGGCAGATCTTTTTGAACCTGACAGATCCTCTCATAGGGACGCTGACGTTCTCCTGTGCATCCTGCGATTACTTTCTGACATTTGGCCGCCTCTCTTCTTGTCAGTTCCGGTTCTGTCCTTACTGAGGCAAGAAGAAACTGCATCAATTTCCCGTATCCATACAGATCCGCACTCTTTTGTTCCCTGCCCTGCTGTCTGCCGTCTTTTTTTATAAAGTGATTTCTCACTGCACGCTGCTGCATCCGCTTAATGATAAATCCGTTCTCCTCTCCTACAGGATCCAGCAAAAAAAGCCCGGCTTCTCCCACGACAAGCACACTGTATGGTGTCAGACATCCATAATTCATCCCATTACTCCGCTGATAATCATACAGGCTTTTCCAAAGCTGCCGAAACCAGCTAAAAAGCTGTCCTTTTCCTATACATTCATGCTCCTGCAGATAATAAATCAGCAGGCATCCCTCCAGGCAGTCTGCACTTTGCCGACACTGATCCTTATACTCCTGAAAGCGAAGGACTTCATACATCTTTTCCATATTCTATTGTTCTGCGATCACTTTGCCGGTGAGTCCTCACATCACCACCTCGTAATCTTTGATAGCATGTCCATTGAAAATTATCAGAAACTGATCTGATCCTCTGAATTGATTTTCCTGCATTCAGTAAAGAATCCTGAATGGTTATTTTATAATAATCGAACGCCCGGAAAAAATCAAGTTCTTTCCGGGCATCCTGTTCATTCTTTATATTCTTTTAATAACTGTCATTTTTTTATTCTTTAAGAAACTTTAAAGTTCTTCCAGCCGTTCCAGTGCCGCTGCAACAACCTTATCCATATCATAATATTTATAATCTCCAAGCCTTCCTCCGAAGATGACATTCTCTTCCTTTTCTGCCAGTTCTCTGTAAGCCTGGTAGAGAGCTGTATTTTTCTCATCATTCACCGGATAATATGGTTCCATTCCGACACTCCATTCTGAAGAATACTCCCGGGAGATCACCGTCTTTTCCTGTCTGCCAAACTCAAAATGCTTATGCTCAATGATCCTTGTATATGGAACTTCCCGCTCTGTATAATTTACTACTGCATTTCCCTGATAGTTTTCACAGTCAAGCACTTCCGTCTCAAACCGCACTGAACGATACTCCAAAGCTCCAAGCCTGTATCCAAAATACTCATCAATCATTCCTGTAAAAATAATCTTTTCAGCAATGTCCGGATTTTCTTTTCTGAACTCAAAGAAATCAACTCCGGTGCGTACTTCCGCCCCTTCCAGCATCTTTTCTACGATTGCAGTATAACCGCCAATCGGAATGCCCTGATAACGGTCATTGAAATAATTATTATCATAAATAAACCGAAACGGCAGACGCCTGATGATAAATGCCGGAAGCTCCGTACACTTTCTTCCCCATTGCTTTTCTGTATATCCTTTGATCAGCTTTTCATAAATATCCCGGCCTCCAAGAAACAATGCCTGCTCTTCCAGATTCTTCGGTTCTGTGATCCCGGTTTCTTTTCTCTGCTTCTCAATGATTGCTTTCGCTTCCTCCGGTGTCCGGATTCCCCACATTTTGCTGAAAGTATTCATATTAAACGGAAGATTGTAAAGCTCGTCTTTGTATACGGCCACCGGAGAATTAATATAATTGTTAAACTCTGTGAACTGGTTCATATACTCCCATATCTTTTTATCTGATGTATGAAAAATATGAGCTCCATATTTATGAACATGGATTCCTTCGATCTCTTCACAATAAATATTGCCTGCAATATGATCTCTTCTGTCGATCACCAGACATTTTTTCCCTTTCTTTCCAAGTTCATATGCCATGACCGCTCCATATAAACCTGCTCCTACTATCAGATAATCATATTTTTTCATTTCTTTGTAAACCTCCTGATTTCTCTTTTGTTTTTACAGTGCTATTTGATTCAAAATCATACCCATTCTGTATTTTATTCTACACTTTTCAGTGATTCTACCATGTTGATCTTCTTTAATTTAAAATACATTACCCAGTTCACGAATAACGAAAATACAACCGTCAGAAGAAATGCGTATACAAAACTGATCGTATTAATATTCCTTCCAAACATAACCGAATCAATTTCTACCGTTACAATAATGAACCGGTGCAGGATCTTTCCAAGAAGCATCCCGAAAACCGATCCAATCAGGGTCAGCAGAATATTTTCCCGGTAGACATATTCTGTCACTTCCTTATCATAAAAGCCCAACACTTTCAGCGTTGCCAGTTCTCTTTTACGCTCGGTAATATTGATATTATTCAGATTATACAAAACCACAAATGCCAGCATTCCCGCAGAAATAATCAGAACCACGATAACGATATCCAGACTCTGAAGCATATCATCCACCTGCTGTCTCAATTCTGTCGTATAGCTGACACTTAAAGCTCCGTCCAGTTTCAACGCCGCCTCACCAACCGATTCGGCCTCCTTTGTGGTTCGCCCTTCTGTCCGGTAATAAATGGAATTATACTCTGGTTCTTTTCCATAAGCTGCCTTATAGACAGCCGGTGTCATATACAGATAATGGCTCATATAATTTTCACAGATCTGGCTGATCTTAACCGTTCGTTCCTTTTCATTTTCTTCCTTAATCGTAACGGTATCACCTGCTGACACTCCAAGCTCCTTTGCCATCTTCTCTGTCAGTACAGCGCCCTTGTCTGTAAGCTGATATTTTTCTTTGGTTGTTCTGTCCTGCAATACTACAAAATCCGAAAACTTCTCTACATTTTCCGGGACATTCAGATAAACCTCTTTTGAAACTCCGTCATGCTCTATCGTGATCTTCTGCAAAAGATCTTCCGCCGTTGCAACAACCTGACTGTTTTTTTCAAGTGCTTCATACACTTCCTGCTTTTCCTGCATTGTAACATCACTTTGCAGGATCACATTTCCATCATATAACTGAATGTCTTCATATTGTAGTGGTACAATGGATGAAATAGAATCCTTCAGCCCAAATCCAACCAGCATCAGTCCCATGCATCCGCCAATTCCGAAAATCGTCATGAAAAACCGTTTCTTATATCTCATTAAATTCCGTACTGTCGATTTCCATGTAAAATTTAATCGTTTCCATAGAAACGGTATATATTCAAGGAAGACTCTTTTTCCCTGCTTCGGTGCCGGCGGTCTCATTAATTCTGCTGCCTGCTCTTTCAATTCCTTCATACAGGAAAAAATCGTTGCCGCTACAGTACAGAGCAATGCCGCTACACATGCAAGTACTCCGTAATACAGATTATACGGGATTTCTACATCCGGCAAATGCCGGTACATGATCTTGTACGCTGTTATAATAATATAGGGAAGGATTTTCTCTCCGATCATCACACCAAAAATACCACCGGTCAGAGTCGCAAGCACTGCATATCCAAGATACTTCGCTGCGATAGACTTCTTGCTGTATCCTAACGCTTTCAACGTTCCTATGAGCGTTCTCTCTTCTTCTACCATACGCGTCATCGTGGTCAGACTGATCAGTGCTGCAACCAGAAAGAAAATCAATGGAAAAACTTCCCCGATTGCTTTCATCCTGTCCGCATTATCTCCATAGCCTGAATATTCCGGCAAATGCGACCGGTCATAGATATACCAGGTCGGCTTTTCTATCTGTTCAATCTCTTTCTTTGCATCCGCCAACTGGACTTTTGCATCGGCGATCTGTGCTTCTCCATCTGCAATTTCCGCATTTGCCTGACGCTCCCCGTCCTGATATTCTATCCATCCATCAGCCAGCCCGGTTTCTCCATCCTGAATCTGCTTTATTCCGGCCTGGATCTGTTCTTCTCCATCAGCAATCCTTTTTCTGGCATCTTCAATCTGACGCTGTCCTGACAGAATCTGATTTTTTCCGGATTCCAGTTGTTCTCTTGCCGCCTGAAGCTGAAACTCTCCTGAAGAAATATAAGATTCCATCTGGGTAAGTCCGGTCTGCATCTGCTCCTGTCCTGCTTCTATCTCAGAAAGACCTGCCGAAATCTTTTCCAGTGCCGTCTCCGTCTGCTCCAGTCCATTCTTCATCTGAACCAGCTTTTCTTCCAACGGATCCATCTGACTTTCCACTGTCTCCAAAAGTGTCTTATTCTGCTCTATTTTTGCACTATTTTCTGCAATTTTGGCATTGACTTCATCCAGTTGTGCTTTCTTTGCTTCAACCTGCTTCAGTATCTCCGTATCACCGGATGCTTCATACTGACTCTTTAATTCTTCATATTCTTTTTGCAGAGTCTCCTTTTCTTCTGACAGACGGATTCCTTCTGCATTCAGGTCTTCTTTTTCCGCTTTCAACCGGGAAATCTGCTGTTGCAGGACCGCCTGCGTATCAAGCAGATTTTTCTGACCTTCCTGAAGCGTCCTTTTCTGTGCTTCAAGCGTTGTCTTCTGACCTGATAATTCCTCTTTCTGCTGCTCCAATGCTGCAAGCTGCCCCTGCAATGTATCCTTCTGTTCCTTTAAAGTTGCCAGTGCAATGCTCTTTTCATTCAGTTCTTTTTCGCCTGCCGCAATCTTCCCAGAAGACTCATTTAATTCCTTTTGTGCCTGCTCCAGTTCTTCTTTGGATGAGGCAATCTTCGCCTGAGACGATGCCAGTTCTTTTTTCGCCTGTTCCAGCTCTTTCTGTGCATTTTCCAGCTTTTCTCTTGCTGCTGTAAGCTTCTCCTGTGCTTCTGCCTTTCCCTGCTCCAGCTCAGCCTCTGCATCCGTAATCTCTTTTTCTGCATCTGCCAGCTTTTCCGAAGCTTCTGCCACGATTTCATTATACCGTGCCTTCTCCCGCTCCTCTTTGATGGCTTCTACTTCTTTCATGACAGAGTCGATCCGCTGATCGTACTGATCTGTAAAAGCAGTCAGTTTCTCCGCTCCTTTGACCTGTGCATAAATTTCCGTATATACTTCCATGCAGAAGCTTTCCTCCGGTACACATAAAAAGGCACTGATATTTCCACTTCCTATCGTCGTACTTCCACGCTGAAATCCAATATAACATGGACTGCTCACACTTCCTACGATCGTAAAAGTATCCTCCTTCAGAGAATCCGTGACCGGTTTGTCTGTCCCGCTTGATAGTGTCACCCGGTCTCCGATCTTCAAGGTGCTTTTTGAGAGAAAATCTGCATCCACCACACATTCGTCTGACTTCTCAGGCAGTCTTCCATTCTCCACCTGCACCTGATTCATGGACGGAAGCAGCGACATGACATGCATGACGATCTGATTGTCTCCCTCTGTACAAAGTGCGTCCACTGAATATCCTGCTTCCGCTTTTTCGATCCCATCCAGCTTCTCTATTGCCTCAACATCCTCATCTGTCAGTCCCATTGTACTGATCACCTGAAGATCCATCAGATTCTTCCTGTCAAAATAAGCATCTCCCGAATACCTCATATCCGGTTCTGATGAACGGATTCCCGCAAAAAAGGCACAGCCGATCGCAACGATAAAAAAGATGGACAAAAACCGCCCCATACTTTTACGGATCTCCATATAAAAATCTTTTCTCAGTGCTTTCTTTTTCATCTGGTCACCTTACCATTCTGTTCTCATTTCATTCATCTATCATGCGACTTCTCTCATCTGCCATTCGATCTCGTCGATCAATTTCTTTGATTTACCATTCAATCTCATCAATCGACACCGGATTATCATTCACCTGCATTTTTGAAACCTGACCGTTCTTAATGTGGATCAGACGGTCAGCCATCGGTGCAAGTGCCTGGTTATGCGTAATCACGATCACGGTCATCCCTTTCTCCCTGCACATGTTCTGCAGAAGTTTCAGAATCGCCTTTCCTGTATTATAATCCAATGCTCCTGTCGGCTCATCGCATAATAAAAGCTTGGGATTCTTGGCAAGTGCCCTCGCGATTGACACCCTCTGCTGTTCCCCTCCTGAAAGCTGTGCCGGAAAATTTTTCAGCCTTTTTCCAAGTCCCACTTCTTCCAGAACCGTCTCCGCATCCAGTGGATCCTTACAGATCTGAAGAGCCAGCTCTACATTCTCCACTGCAGTCAGATTCGGGACCAGATTATAAAACTGGAATACAAATCCAATATCGTCCCTTCTGTATCCTGTCAACTTTTTCGAATCATAAGACGTAATATCCTGTCCATCTACGATCAATTTTCCACTGGTTGCTGTATCCATTCCTCCCAAAATGTTCAGCACCGTCGTCTTTCCTGCTCCACTTGGTCCTACAATAACTACAAATTCTCCCTTTTCTATCGAAAAGCTGATATGGTCAACCGCATGGATTTCTACTTCTCCCATCTTATATGTCTTGGTGATCTCATCTAATATCACAAAACTCATAAAAGCCTCCTTTTACTATAAACGCAGTTTCTCCCAGTCTGTTCCCGCCCCAAAAGTCCTGTGGAATCTTTCCGGTAACTGCTGCCCATTGAACAGTCTTTTTTGAAATTGAAGGATCAGACTTGCCGCAAGCGGTACTGCCCCTGCATACAGCCTTTTCAAAAGCATACAGTATTCCCGGCATGCCGGATTCGGCTCCAGACTCATCACGATTCCATGCAGGGCATCATACTTTCCAATCGCCTTCATTGCCATAAAAAGTGCCTTTCTTTTTGCCGGTTCCGGTACAAGAAAAAGCTTATGATAAAAGATCATGGATTTCAGTGATCTCTGCATCTCCTCAGGTGTCACATCTTCAAAAAACGGAGCTATGATCTTTGCATTCCGCATAGTCGGATGGATATGCTTTGTATTCAGATGACGTACCGGATTGATAAAATCATCACTCATCAGCATCCGGTCAAATTCCATCTCCAGCTCACAATGTGAAATTCCACTCTCCCGGATCATCTTTTCTATATAAGGATGGCATTCACTGTCCAGTGCAAAGTGACAAATCACACCATAAATGTACACTCTTGCCGCAGTCGGATCTTCTGCCTTTTCAATCACACTCACTGCATGTTCAAAGAATGTATCCGCGAAATTCTCATGTACTGTATGCCCCTGCTGATTAACCGGGTGGCTTTTCAATGCTTTATAATAGAAGAGAATATCCGGTCCATGCAGTCCGATATCATAAAGGTCTCTATGATATTCAATGGTATTCTGTAGTCCCCGCGGAAGTGCTTCCGTCACTTCTTTTCCAAATCTGTAGTGTGCATAGGTCGTCGGCATATTGATTCCTCTTTTCTGCTACTTTTTATTTCCTGTAAGATCACGGACTCCTTTCTCCGCAATCCCGTAAACGGATCTGCTGATATATGTTAAATCTATCTTAACATATATCACCAACAAACTCATCAGAATATATCTGAAAAATATCTAAAATATTTTTAATTTTTTCTTGACATTTCTTCAGGATTGTAATATTTTATAATATACGACTGAGGACGGTCGTATATTAACAGTACATGGGAATGTACATTTCCAGTGATTCGGGCTTGTACTGGTTTCGACAGGGATCTCGAAGATGGAGAAGCTATCCGCAGGCAGATGCGTCAAATCGCAAACTTAAAATTAA
>OOIF01003040.1_pt1 | contig 10482 bp, 5 predicted proteins | sample 1691961 | NCBI WGS metagenome assembly OOIF01 (sample SAMN06348146, study PRJEB24527) | human gut metagenome | biome: human gut; feature: ankylosing spondylitis patient; material: feces | host: Homo sapiens | place: China | collected 2015-10 | reverse complement strand
ATTTAGCTAAATAACTTGCCTGAATTTTCATCTGCTGCGTTGTCATCAATTGCCGCAGCTCGCTACGGCTCATTCTTCCACCTTACAGAATGAAAAATTCATTCTGTGTCATTTAACTAAATAGCAACATGCCAGTACACTAGAATATAAATAGTACATAAGATATGATTGGAGGATTAAGACAAGGCTACACAGAAGAATTGTTTTAGGAGTTGACGAAACTTCCCCTTGCCATAGCACCATAAATACAGTACAATAATAGCAAATTCAACCGACACAAGGAGTAATAGTTATCATGCAGTTTAAGAAAACACTGGAAATCAAGGCAAATCATAAGCATATGATAATCAATGTCGCAGATATACTATATATCAAGGCATCGGTGAATGACTGTTACATTCATGTGACAAGCGGAAGCGTATATAAGACCAGAAGCACTTTAGAGGCAATGGAGGCACAGGTCGGAGAATACTTTCTGAGATAGAGAATTTTCTATCAATGACATATAAGATAGACGCAGATGATAGGATACACGAACTGCCATACGGCTGCGAGCCAAAAGCAGTTTAATCCACAGATATAAGAAAGGAGGCAGTCTATGAGAAAAAAGATAAGCCGGATAAAAAGAGGTCTGGCGGTAATGCTATCTGTCTGCATGGTATTCGGTGTGGCACCGATTCAGGCAGGGGCAGAGGAAAATGATTCAGAAATTGCAGTGCAGGCAAATGATAGTGCTGGAAAGACTGAACAGCAATCCACGGATGAAGAAGAGTGTAAGCATGAGGGTGTTGAAATAACTTTCAACAGCAACGGTTTCGGAAACTGCCCGAAATGCAATGCAACCGTATATCAGCCTGCTGTTGAAACAACTGACAAATATGACATTGACGATGACAGCACGAAAGACATCGTTTACGAAATCAGCAATGCAGGTCAGCTGTACTGGTTTGCAGGACTTGTAAACGGCACTCTTGATGGAGTTGAACAAAACACATTAGCCAATGCAATTCTGACAGCCAACATCACAGTAAATGAAAATCTTCTTGATTCCTTACAATACGATACAGAGGGCAACGTTTCCAACGGAAGTGATTTTATAACCTGGACACCGATTGCAGATTGGATGGGAAATCGTACAACACAGTATTCAGGAACGTTTGACGGAAATAATAAAACCGTAAGTGGTTTATACTTTAATGATAATTCAACACGTATTGGATTATTCGGAAGTTCAGAAGCTGATGGCAACATAAAAAATGTTGGAGTTGTTGATTCCTATTTCAAGGGGAATGATTTTGTGGGCGGTGTGTGTGGACGCAATGACGGCACAATCACAAACTGTTATAATGCAGGGAATCTTACCGCTATTGAGTCAGCTGCTACTATAGGCGGTATATGTGGATACAATAGTGGCACAGTCACAAACTGTTATAACACAGGAACTGTTACCGCTACCGGCTCAGTAGCTTCTGTAGGTGGTGTGTGTGGCTGTAGTATTGCACCAATTTCAAACTGTTATAACATAGGAACCGTTACTGCTACTAGCTCAGATGCTGATATAAGCGGTATATGTGGATACTGTTTTGGGCCAATCAAAAATTGCTATTACCTCGCAGACACAGAAGATGAAAATGGCGGCAAAACCGCCGCACAATTCGCAAGCGGTGAAGTTGCGTATCTCCTGTCACAGGGCTGCACAATCGGAGAAGGTGATGACGCTGAGACTTACGATGGCTCCATCTGGGGACAGGCACTTGGCGAAAATGGTGATACATATCCTGTTCTTGATATTACAAAAAAAGTTTATCAGGTAGATAAATATGACGGCTGTGAAGGAAAACCGGGCAGTTCAACAAAGGTATATTCCAATCAGAGTACGTCAATATATGGAGAACATTCTTTTGCTTATGAGCCTGTAGAAAATGGTAATGCTATTAAGGCAACTTGTAACGAGTGTGGTGCAACTTACACCGTAAAACTTACACGGCCGGCAGCAACATCAGATGAAAAAATTGTCTATGATGGAACAGAAAAGAAAGCCGGAACAGCAATAGACTCTGGCAACACGGGTATAGAAACAATTCCTGAAAATGCCATTACCTATGCAACGGTAACAAATGGCACGCCATCTACTTACAGTACAACAGCACCGAAAAATGCTGGTACATACAAAGCAAAGCTTACATTAGGCACAGGAGATAACATAGTTTTTATTGAGATAAATTTTACGATTGAAAAAGCAGCTTCACCGACTATAGCTGGCGAGGAAAAGAGTTATGCATATTCAAACGGTTCAGACGGCAAGACAATCGGTGTGGATATTGCAGGAAAGCTCCCGACGGATAGGGGCATTACAACATATGCGGTTGCAAAGACAGATACAGAGAAGCTTTTAAGTGAGGTAACAGTCGATACAGCCGGAAATCTGACCTATAAAGTAAATCAGGTAGACTCGACCAAGGTTGGAAAGACAGCAATTATCGCGGTAACAGCTTCAATGGAGAACTATGAGAATGCTGGATACACGCTGACGATTAGTAGTATTGATAAGAAGGCGGTAGAGATTAAGAGTGGAAACAGCGTATCCGTAGATGGAAGCAATGTGCTGATCTATGGTGAAAAGATTTCAAAGCTGACACTCGGAAATACCGTTTTTGTGGAAGCCGGTACAGATGATGTGATAGAAGGTATCCTTTCATGGAGTAATCCGGACGAGATACCGGTAGCCGGAACCACACAGGCGGGCTGGGGATTCAAGCCAGCAGACGGTACGCATTACGCAGAACTTACCGGAAAAGCAGCCATCACAGTAGCCAAGGCAACACCTGTAATTGCGGAGAAGTCGACAGCAACCGCACTTACTTACGGACAAAAGCTTTCTGACAGTACCCTGACAGGAGGCAAGGCAACATACAAAACAGTCGATGGAACAGAGGTAGCAGGAACATTTGCATGGAAGAATAGTAATATTAAGCCTACAGTAGCCGACAGCGGAAAGACAGAGTATGATGTGACATTTACACCATCAGATACAGATAATTATAATGCTGTTGATATGAAAATCAGTCTTACGGTCAACAAGGCAGCGAAAGCTCCAAACATGCCGGAAGCTGCGATGGCACCGGCGCACAGTGCAAAGAAGGTTGGTGACATCACGCTTCCGGATGGCTGGAACTGGTCAGACACCGACAAGGATAAAGAACTTACAGATGGTGTGGCTGTGACAGCAACAGCAGTTTATACAGGAGCAGACAAGGGCAATTATGAGAATGTGAGCGTGACAATCACCATTACTCGCAGTTCCTGTGACCATAAGAATACGGAAGTGAGAGATAAGAAAGAAGTTACCTGTACCGAGGATGGATACAGTGGCGATGTCTATTGTAAGGACTGTACCGTATTAGTGACCAAAGGATCTGTGATCACGCATCCGGGTCATCTGTTAAGAGAAGTAGCAGCAAAGGATGCGACAGCGATTGTGGCAGGCAATATAGCATACTATGTATGTGAGAATGCAGGCTGCGGCAAGTACTTTGCGGATAATGCGGCGAAGACGGAGATTACCGATAAGTCAAGCATTATAATTCCAGCTACAGGAGGTGGTTCATCGTCAGAAGGTGGTTCTTCATCCAGTGGCGGTGCCTCAAGTGGAGGCTCATCAAGTGATGGTACATCTGGTGGCGGTACATCATCGGGAACAACCGATAAGCCGTCTGTACCAAAAAAAGGTACGAAGATAAAGGGCAACGATGGTTCGACTTACATAGTTACGAGTGGCAAGGGCAAAACACCGACAGTACAGTACACTGTTCCAAAGAGTACTGCAAAAGGAACGGTTACCATTCCGGCAAAGGCTAAGGTTGATGGAGTATCTTATAGAGTAACATCCATCGCCGACAATGCCTTTAAGAATAATAAAAAGATTACAAAAGTCGTGATTGGAAATAACATCGTTTCCATCGGCAAAAATGCCTTTGCAAAGTGTACTAAGCTTGTAAGCGTTATCATAGGAAAGAATGTGACAAAGATTGGCAAAGATGCATTTGCCGGATGTAAGAAGTTAAAGAAAATCGTAATCAAGACAAAGAAACTGACGAAGAAGTCAGTCGCCAAAGGAGCATTTCGCAGTGTTGGCAAAAAGGTTGTCGTGCAAGTGCCAAAGAGTGAGTACAAGGCATATAAGAAGCTGCTTCGTGCGAAAGGACTTTCTAAGAAGGTCAAGATTAAGAGATATTAATTTCAAAATTCGGATGCTTGCAATGGAAGCACTTTGTAAATTTGTGAAAATTGAATACAAACATCCTTTTACACCTCTTGCCGGGGCTAACCGGTAGGAGGTGTTTTTTTGTTGGTTCATTTTAAAAGTTTTCGATATTCGGATGGCGAACAGCCTTTTTGTTTATGAAACAGCCGACTGAAATACAGTGGGTTATCGTAACCGACAATGCGTGCAATTTCATTTACGGCATAATTTGTGGTTTCCAATAACATTTGGGCATTAGTGATTCGGATGGAGGTGATAAACTGCATAGGTGTTGTACCGGTAGATTTTTTGAAATTCCGAATAAACCAACTGACACTCATTCCTCTGGAAGCAGCATATTCTTCGATTTTGATATCACGGTTATAGTTTTCGTTAAAATAGGAAGCAGCAGTATCCATTTCATGATCTAGGTACTCATTTTTTAGGACATATTTGCTGTTAAGTTCCCGGTGAAAGACAATTAGTAAATGACGCAGCAATAGTGTCAGCATTTCTTCATAGTTATCCTGGCATCTTTGTAATTCTAAAATAATTCGTTTGAAAATACGCTCGTATTCCAGTGATGTTCCAACATGGAAGATACGCTGGTCATTCGGAAAACCATAACTTCTTAAAATGTTCTTTACATCACTTCCGGTAAAATGCACCCAGTAAACTTCTGTTTTATCAATGCCATAGTATTCATATTTCTGAAATTCCTTGGGGCGGTAAAGTACGATGTTTCCTGCCGTAATGACAGTATCGTCATCGGTGTTGTCAAAATGAAAATGAGCTCGTCCGGCAGCTATATAGATGATTTGAAAGTCAAGTCTTCCTCTGGGACGATAAGTTGGAAGTTTTGGGTGTGAGGATAGACGATAGGTGCCACAGCTTCCTACAATAAGTGGTCGGCTTTTATCTTTGAAGTCTATAAGGGAGTGGTTGTGATAACCGGAATTTATATACATTTTGAATTCTCCTTTGGAAAGTGAAATATCTGACTGTAAGCAGTCAATGGTGAACAGAAGTTATAAAGTGAATGCCACCTCAAAACCTACGGTTTTTCGGTGAGAGCTGCGCTCATATAGTTTTAGTGTATCATTTTGTGCATGTTTTGTCTATTTCTGTTTATGGACATTTTTTTTGTAAAACTGTATGATGGTTTCAAGGTAATACAAGGACGGAATATAATGACACGCAGACGAAATTATATTGACTGCGTATTGCAGTGAATAAAAAAATATATGTTATAGGGAGGTTTTTGCAATGATTGTACCACGCTTTTATGAAGATTTGAATGTTATGCACGACAAGACGATGCCGGCGAGGGCATATTACATTCCGGCATCAGTTCGTATGGATGATCTGGTGGAGCATAGGGAAAACTCAGATCGTTTTCAGATGTTAAGCGGAGAGTGGAAGTTTCAGTATTATAACAGCATTTATGATGTGAAGGAATCATTTTACGAGAAAGGTTATGATGTTTCAGGATTTGATCATGTGACTGTTCCGGGTGTATGGCAGATGGATGGTTATGACACGCATCAATATACGAATATTCGTTATCCGTTTCCATTTGATCCACCATATGTGCCACAGGATATTCCATGTGGAGCATATGTTCATAACTTTGAATATAACAGAGAAAAAAAGGCATCAAAAGCATTTCTGAATTTTGAGGGTGTCGATAGTTGTTTTTATGTATGGGTAAATGGTGTTTATGCCGGATATAGCCAGGTATCTCACGCTACCAGTGAATTTGATGTAACAGATTTGTTGAATGAAGGGGAAAATACATTAGCGGTTCTGGTGCTCAAATGGTGTGATGGGTCGTATTTGGAGGATCAGGATAAGTTTAGGATGAGTGGTATTTTCAGAGATGTTTATTTATTGAAAAGACCGGAAAAGACAATCAGAGATTATCACATTACGACAGATGTAGAAAAAGACAGAGTTACTGTGAAATTGGATATGTATTTTTCAGAACCAGTGGAAACGAAAGTTACTATAGAAGATAAATATGGAGCAGTCGTAGCAAGAGGGGAAGCAGCGGAGGATGGTGTATTAGAACTGACTGTGTTAAATCCGGTTTTATGGAATGCAGAGAATCCTTATTTGTATCAGATTATTTTGACAATGCCGGATGAAGTGATTGTGGATCGGATTGGCTTTCGGACGATTGAAATTAGGGACAAGGTTGTTTATTTCAATGGAGAAAAGATTAAATTCCGCGGAGTCAACCGCCATGATTCTGATCCGGAGACAGGATTTGTAATCGATGTCCGGCAGATTAAAAAGGATCTGATGCTGATGAAGCAGCATAACTTTAATGCTATTCGTTCCAGTCATTATCCAAATGCACCATATTTTTATCAGATGTGCGATGAATATGGATTTATGGTGATTGACGAGGCAGATATTGAGGCACATGGACCATTTATGCTGTACCGGAAGGAGGACACAGACCAGAACCGTTTTCGCCGTTGGAATGAAAAGATTGCAGATGATCCGGCATGGGAAAAGGCAATTGTGGATCGTGTCCGGCTTATGGTACAGAGGGACAAAAACCGTCCCTGCATTGTAATGTGGTCTATGGGAAATGAAAGTGCATATGGATGCAATTTTGAAAAGGCACTTGCCTGGACAAAGAATTTTGATCCGGATAGGATCACACAGTACGAAAGTGCAAGATACCGTAATTATGATATTACCTATGATTATGACAATCTGGATCTTTACAGCCGGATGTATCCATCACTGCAGGAGATAGAAGATTATCTGAAAAATGATGGAAGCAAACCGTTTCTGCTGGTGGAATACTGCCACAGTATGGGAAATGGACCAGGAGATTTTGAAGATTATTTTCAGATGATTCATAAGGATGACCGTATGTGTGGAGGTTTTGTATGGGAGTGGTGTGATCATGCAATCGCACATGGAACGGCAGAAAATGGAAAGACAAGATATTATTACGGTGGGGATCATGGAGAAGCCATTCATGATGGCAATTTCTGTATGGACGGACTTGTCTATCCGGATCGTACACCGCATACGGGACTGCTGGAATATAAAAATGTCTATCGTCCGGTTAGGGTTGTGTCGTATGACTGGAAAAACGGACAGATAGTTCTTCACAATTATATGGATTTTGATGATTTGAATAATTATGTGGATATTTTCTATGAAATGACACAGGATGGAATAACAGTGGAAAAAGGAAAGCTGGTAAATGTTGTTGCAGCACCCCATAGCGATGCGGTGGTGGAGTTGAAGCTGCAGGTTCCGAGTACCGGTAAGGTTTATCTGAAACTTATTTACCGATTGAAAAAGCAAATGCCATTGCTTGAACCAGGTCATGAATTAGGTTTTGATGAAATAAAGCTCGCAAATGAGGATGACAGAAATCGACAGGCTGTAAAGTGGCTGGAGCAGGAAAAAGAAGTCGGAGCTATTGATGTGAAGGAAAATGAACGGCAGGTTGTGTTACAGGCAAATGACTTTACTTATGTTTTTGATAAGCGTACCGGATTATTTGAGGATATGCAGTTTGCGGGAAGAAGTTATATTGACCATCCAATGGAATTGAATATATGGAGGGCTCCGACGGATAACGATATGTATATAAAAAAGGAATGGAAAAAGGCACATTATGATGCAGCATATACAAGAGCATACCGTATAGAAGTGCTTCAGAACAAGCATGGGGTCTTTATCATGGAGCATGTGGCAGTTTTAGCTGATACAGTACAAAAGATTTTGGATGTGGAAATGACATGGAAAATCAATGAGGATGGGAAAATAGAGGCGGTTATAGAGGCAGTAAAAGATAGAGAATTTCCGGAACTGCCAAGGTTTGGAATTCGGATGTTTTTGAATAAGAAAATGAATGAGGTTACTTATTTTGGAATGGGTCCACAGGAAAGTTACCGGGATAAACATCAGGCTTCTTGTCATGGATTATTCCGCTCTAAGGTGGCTCAGATGCATGAGGACTATATTCGTCCACAGGAGAATGGAAGTCATTATGACTGCGATTATGTAGAGATTACGAGTGGTCAATATGGAATTGCAGCAGTTTCAAATGATTCATTTTCGTTTAATGTTTCTGTTTACACTCAGGAGGAGTTAGAAAGGGCATCACACAATTATGAACTGGAAGAATCGGATAGCACCGTATTCTGTATGGATTATGCAATGAATGGTATTGGTTCAAATAGTTGCGGACCGGATGTTTTGGATAAATATCGGTTTGCTGAGGAAGCATTTCGATTTCAGTTTGAATTAATTCCATTTGTAAAAGGATAATACAAGACACTTGACAACCAAAGCAAATTTCCTGAGTAGATGATAAAGATTTTGTCCGGACAGTCAGACTCTTCTCAGGAAAAAACAATTAGAAAAGACAAAAATGACAAGACTACAGGGATTTCTAAACAATAAATAGTGAAGGAGCGATTCTTAATGGAGGAAAAGAAATATTTAAAATGGTACAACAAGATAGGATATGGATCCGGTGATATTGCAGGAAATGTAGTGTATGCATTTCTGACATCATTTGTGATGGTATATCTGACAGATACGATTGGATTGGCATCCGGAATAGTTGGAACACTGATTGCAGTTTCAAAATTATTCGACGGATTCACAGATATCTTTTTTGGAGCAATGATTGATAAGACGCATAGTAAGATGGGAAAGGCAAGACCATGGATGCTGTATGGTTACATTGGTTGTGCGATTACATTGGTAGCCTGTTTTGCAATTCCAACAAGTCTTGGCAGGACGGCACAGTATGCTTGGTTCTTTATCGCATATACGCTGTTGAATGGTGTGTTTTATACGGCAAATAACATTGCTTATTCTGCACTGACATCACTTGTTACCAAGAACAGTAAAGAGCGTGTGCAGATGGGTTCTTACCGTTTCATTTTTGCTTTTTCAACCAGTCTTCTGATTCAGGCGGTTACCGTTGGATTTGTTGAAAAATGTGGTTCAGATGCAGCAGCATGGCGTCTGGTTGCAATTATTTATGCAGTAATCGGATTGGTTGTGAATACTATTTCCGCATTATCTGTCAAAGAACTTCCGGAAGAGGAATTAAATGAAGTAGATATAACAAGTGAAGTGGAAAAATATGGGCTGGTTCAGGCATTCAAGCTGCTGGTAAAGAATAAATTTTATCTTATGATCTGTGGTACTTATATTTTACAGCAGTTATACAGTGCAATGATCGGTGCCGGTCTTTATTATATGACCTGGGTTTTGAAAAACAAAAATCTGTTTGGACAATTTGCCTGGGCGGTAAACATTCCTCTTATCATTGCGTTAATATTTACACCAACACTGGTTGGAAAGTGGAATGGTATGTATAAGCTGAATTTGAGAGGTTACATCCTTGCCGTGATTGGCAGAGCTCTCGTTGTTGTTGCCGGATATATGGGAAGTATTCCTTTGATGATGGCATTTACAGCATTAGCAGCATTGGGACAGGGACCTTGGCAGGGAGACATGAATGCAGTGATTGCTTCATGCTCTGAGTACACTTATCTGACACAGGGAAAGCGTGTGGATGGTACAATGTATTCCTGCACTTCACTAGGTGTTAAGATTGGCGGGGGTATTGGAACGGCAGTCGTAGGGTGGCTGTTAGAACTTAGTGGCTATGTGGGTACTCATGCCGTTCAGCCGCAGTCCGCATTGAATATGATGCAGTTTATGTATCTCTGGCTGCCACTGATCTTTGATGTACTTATTATGTTTATTCTTTCCAGAATGAATGTGGAAGAGACAAACGCAAAGATTAAAAAAGAAAAGGGAATTACAGTAGAAACCGCTCAGCAGTAATGAGCAGAAAATAGTAAAATAAAAAGGACCATTTCACATTTGTGAAGTGGTCTGCTTTTTCAGTATTCAGTTTTCACAAATAGTCCTTTTAGCCGGCTTATGCATGATATACATACTCAAAGTATTCTTCGTAGAAAGCTAAAAGGTTGTTCATATAATTTTTGAATTTGCTCATTTTGTATTCCTCCTTTTCTTGTTTGCAAATTCATTATAGGATAGGCTGGATAAGAATGCTTGCCAAATTAAAAGAAAATATAGACAAATATTGCAAAGAAAATCAAAAATCAAGTAATAAAGGGGAGATGTATCAATGCATTTGACATTTAAGGAAACAATAAAGTTTGGACTTATAAACGATGATGACAGCACCGGAGACAGTGGAAATGATGCTGGTG
>OOIF01003034.1_pt1 | contig 10505 bp, 11 predicted proteins | sample 1691961 | NCBI WGS metagenome assembly OOIF01 (sample SAMN06348146, study PRJEB24527) | human gut metagenome | biome: human gut; feature: ankylosing spondylitis patient; material: feces | host: Homo sapiens | place: China | collected 2015-10 | reverse complement strand
GTTGAGGTCACAAAACCTATGCCGCACAATATCCACAGCACAGATATGCGGACATTCCCCCAATAATGCATCCCCCATACCACCACAAGGTACAGCACCGTAAAAGCCGTTGAAACCGCCTTTCCATACCGCCCTTCAGCTTTACGTTCCGTGTAGTTGCTCATCGCCACATAATCCTTCCAACGAAACAGCATAAAGAAAAAAGGCAATGCCACAACAGCCAAGGCCACATAAAAACATGCCCTTCCCCCATCCAACCGAAAGGCCGAATACACCATGGCACCGCCAAAGCATAAAAGGGATACGATTTCCAAGAAACGCCTCATGGCAAAGGGACTTTAACCGAAGCACACCGGGCACTGTTTGCCACAAACATCCCCGTCACGATGAGATCGCTTTTTATCACGTTCGGCAAATGGCTTCCATTTACAATGTCCTTAAAATCCTTGAAATAATGCGGAACCTGGGAAGGATACATGGCTGCACAGACCGGAATGATTTTACTGTCGAGCAAACTCATCTCATAATAATCGTTTTCATCCAACCGGACATACGCTCCCAACACCTCGGCTGATGCTGCAAACAAACTGTCCTCGCCTATCTTTTCGCTCAGATATAATTGATTCACAGAATCCAGTTCCACATTAAAATCAACCATATTTTGCGTTTCCCCCGGAGTCAAATACTCGTCACACAGTCCAAATGAATTGCACATCTCATTCACATCCCCTATGACCTTAGCATAATCAACGGGCAAGCCTTGATGAAGATATTTATCCCGTTCCGCGTAAATCCTATTGACCATCAGGTTATGATAATATCCAATAGAATCCAATTCCGCTGAGTTCAACATGCCATCCTGCACTCCAAGAGAAACCACCGTCGAATAAGCGTCGTTAGGCACAACGTAGTCCTTACCCCCCAAATAAACTATAGCCGAACTTGCCGCACCACCAAGAAGCCCTCCAATGTAATAGCCGGGCACAATACCTCCAAATCCACCGGCAAAACCTCCTATGATGGCACCGGCCTTTCTTCCGTATCTCCACCCTGTCACATCCATTGATACCGTAGACAACACCAAAGACGATGTTTTCCAATCCACACCACGCACACCCGGCACGTACTTATTGTTCAGGGCATCCAAGCTCATTGACAAATCCCGATATGCTTCCTTCAAACCATTATCAGGTCCTATACCACCGGACACTTTCACCTGTTCCTCCACACACGAAAGGTTACACACCAACGTCATAACCAAACCGAATAAAAAAAACTTCTTCATAATGCCATATTTAATTAACCTGTCATTTGACGGAAGCAAATGTAGGACAAGAAAAAGTATTTTGCAAATGCCACGTTACATAAAAGAAGCCACAACAATCTGTACGCAAGCCGTTTATGTCCATTAAAAGAAACCACATGTAACCTTCAAGCCAATGCCTCTTTACCGCACTTCGAGAACAAACGGCTTTTGACGACCTTAAATGTGGCCTTTGAAGTGCCAAGAGCCTCCATCACTTCTTCGTCGGAAAAGCCCTCATGATATAAAATACAGATGAAACATTCGCGCGCAGTAAGGGCAGGGCATCCCCCTTTCAACTTTTTACAATAAGAAGACTTTTCCTCGCTTAGCCCTTCGTATCCTTCCAATAAAAAATGATAGTCAAACGACATATCCCCATAATGGGAATGCCTCTTCGACAGATAACACTTCACCAACATGGCCGTGGCAAATTTACGTTGCGCATCTTCCAACTGCAATTCCTTATCTTTCAAGTTTCCCCTCAACACAGCGAGCATCCGCACATTACGTTTCATGTCTTGTTCCAGCTTCACCTTCTCCGCTCCCACCTTCCGGCTGTCCGACAATTGCTCGTCCAGACTGTGGATGCGTTGGACATATTTCAAGATTCTCGACATGAGCCTCCGCTCCCGCTTCTTTTTCCGATAAGAGTAAAACACGGCCCCAAGGGCAAACAAGGACAATAAAAGGATGATGCAGGCAGCCCATTGCCAGCCCCCCCGAAGTTCCTTCTCTCTCTCGAACCTCATTTCAGCCACAGCCACGTCCTTGGCCAATCGTGCGTCTGTCCCCTCGGCACGTTCCCCTCTTTCAGCCAACCCACCCAAAGAATCTTCCCCAAAACGCCTTTCGGCCTCTTGGTACAAAGCATTACGCCTATAAATTTCTCCCAGATAACGGCATAAAAGATTCTTTTGGTGCATCCCAGGCAACGCCTCACGCTGTTCATACACATCCAATAAAGCAAAGAAAGCCTCAACCTGCTTTCCTTCCTCCAACAAACCAAGCCCATAGTACAATTTAACCGTCAGCTCACGGGGAATATCTCCCTTCCCCTCTTCCACAAAATAAGCATAAGCAACCTGTAAGGTGGAATCATGGATATGATGTTCTTTCTCAAACACGGCTTCCGTATATAACAAAGCGTACAAGGCCGCCTCTTCTTCTGTCAAGAATCCGGCCGACAGGCTGTCCAACATGCTTATGGCACTATCGGGTTCCTGCACCACCGCTTCTTCCACCCGAGCCACCATCCTGTCAAACCCAAAGTTCTTGAGGAAATGAATAGCAGCCACGAATCCACCTGCCAAAGCCATAAACAACAGAGGATATACGAAATTCTTTATTCTTGTACGAAACATAAATAAACGTTCATAATGATTCCACATACCGGTTTTGAAGGAACCGGGACTTTACACAGCCCACAAACAACCCGGATCCTTACAGGACAAACGCAGCATGGCAATATCCTTAAGGCGGTAATCCATAAAGCCAGGCACACCCATTCAACCCTCCCAAATGAAAACTACGGCAAGTTACGAAAAAACTCTCAGACCAGCAAAGAAGAAGGGATAAACATCCTGAAATGCCGCATAAGGTATCAAAAAGATAGGAAAAAGCCAGAATAGCCAACCAACACGCTTCTATTTCACAATAGGTTTTAGGAGTATCTGGAAGGCCATTTTATACAAAAAATCACATTTCAGCTTTGGACGCCACGCCGCATTAAGCAAAATTAAGAATCACTTTCAGCCAAAACATTTTTCACTTGAAGGAGAAAAAATTTTTTTTCTCCTCATACCGTACAGGTTTTCTACGCACATCACCACAAAACCGGAAGGGAGACAAGGCAAAAAGATATACTTTCCACCTTTTTTTCATCTATTCCACGCCCTACGGCTTGCAAAAACTTAGTGCCTGATTGCCTCCCAAATCCACCAATCCTCTTACTCGCCCTCAACCGTCAAGCGCAAGACAGCCATCCCCCCCTTACACAATGTAGCCCCATCCTCTCCAAGGCTGTCAAAACGTTTTCTCCCCACCGCACGAGAATCGCCCGTTTCCGCGAAAATCCGACCCAAGCCTCAAATAACGGATTCTCGCAGGGTTCAAATTATCATTTTGTCAGAATGTCAATTTGAAAAGTTTATCCTAACAAGATTCCAGTTTCCTGCCCCCTTCCTTTCCCCATAAATAAAAGTTGCGAGGCAACATCATACCCCGCAACTTCCAAAAGAAGCCTCCTCAAAGACCTTAAAGGCTCTCCAGCATTCGTTTAAGTACTACTGTGGCTGAAATCTCACGATTGGCAGCCTCGGGGATAACCAATGACTGCGGGCTTTCTATCACATCGTCCGTCACAATCATATTGCGGCGCACGGGCAGGCAATGCATGAAGAAAGCGTTGTTCGTCACAGCCATGTGAGCGGCATCCACCGTCCAACTCATGTCCTTGTTCAACACCTTTCCGTAGTCCGCCGGACGGGTCACACCGGGACAGCTCCAGTTCTTGGCGTAGATGAAGTCGGCCCCTTCGAAGGCTTTCAGTTGGTCGTACTCCACACGGGCGTCACCCACGAACTTCGGATCGAGTTCATAGCCTTCGGGATGCGTCACGACGAAATCCACGTCTGCGGCGTTCATCCATTGGGCGAAACTGTTGGGTACGGCCTGAGGCAACGCCTTGGGATGAGGTGCCCACGAAAGCACCACCTTGGGGCGCGCCGTCCGTTTGTACTCTTCGATGGTAATCAGGTCGGCAAAGCTCTGCAAGGGATGCACCGTGGCGCTCTCCATAAAGAACACGGGCTTGCCGGAGTAACGGATAAACTGGTTCAGTATCTTTTCCTCATAATCGTCCTTACGGCTTTCAAAGGTGGCAAACGAACGTACTCCGATAAGGTCGCAATAGCATCCCATCACGGGAATGGCTTCCAACAAATGTTCGCTCTTGTCGCCATCCATAATCACGCCACGCTCCGTCTCCAGTTTCCATGCCCCTTGGTTCACGTCGAGCACGATGACATTCATGCCAAGATTCATGGCAGCCTTTTGCGTACTCAACCGTGTGCGCAGGCTGTTGTTGAAGAAGATGAGGAGGGCTGTCTTGTTCCTCCCCAGCTCCTGATATTGAAAACGATTCTTCTTTACCTCGAAAGCCTCGCGCAAGGCGGCTTTCAAATCGCCTAAGTCTTCTACGTTTTGAAATACTCTCATAAGATTGTTGTTTAATGATTGATAATCGGACTACTTCGGGCGTACCTGTCCGTCGCCCTGCACGAACCATTTGTAGGTCGTGATTTCTTCCAACGCCATCGGGCCGCGGGCGTGCAGTTTCTGGGTGCTGATGCCTATCTCGGCTCCAAGTCCGAACTGAGCCCCGTCGGTAAACGAAGTCGGCGCATTGGCATACACGCAGGCAGCATCCACCAACTGCAAGAACTTTTCGGTTGCATCGGCGTTCTCGGTAATGATACACTCGCTATGTCCCGAACCGAAACGGGCGATATGGGCCAGCGCCTCGTCCAAAGAGTCCACCGTCTTCACGGCCATTTTGTAATCCATAAACTCAGTACCGAAATGTTTCTCCGTAGCCGCTTCCAACAGATCCGCCGGATAATGCCCCTGCAGGGCGGTCAAGGCGCGGCTGTCGGCATAAATGCGCACACGGCTCTCCTGCAACGGAGCGCACAATTGCGTCAGGTCGGACAAACGGGAGGCATGAATCAGCACGCTATCCAACGCATTGCATACGCTCACCCGGCGCGTCTTGGCATTGTTGACAATAGCAGCACCTTTCCGCACATCCCCATCCACGTCAAAATAAGCATGGCAAACTCCGGCTCCGGTCTCGATGACCGGAATACGGGCATTCTCGCGCACATATTGGCCTCACGTTCGGCCGGTAATAAGACGACGACATCCGGATTCACACCGAAACGCTCCAATACGCCGTGGATTACTTTCACAATGGCACGATTGGAAAAGTCGGCGTCGCTTCCGCCCTTCAACACGCAGGCACTCCCGGCCTTGAAGCAGAGCGAAAATACATCGAAGCTCACGTTGGGGCGTGCCTCATAAATCACCCCTATCACGCCGAACGGCACACTCACCCGTTTCAAGTCCAATCCGTTGGGCAATACGGTATGTTTCAGCACCCTTCCCAAAGGAGAAGGCAAATCCGCCACATGACGCGTGTCAGCGGCAATACCTTCCAAACGCACCGATGTAAGTTTCAGGCGGTCGTACATCGGGTTATCGGAAGACATGCGCTCCAAATCGCGCGCATTCTCCGACAGGATGTATTCCGACTGTGCCAAAGCCTCATCCGCTACCGCACGTAGTATCTCATCCACACGTCCTACCGGCAACTGCAGCAACTCGCGGCCGGCCGCTCTTGCCCGTTCAAACAGAGAAGTCAAATCCATAGTTTTCCTTTTATTATTGTTTTCATTGATTTTCACCTACACGGTTCCACGTCCGGCACCAGGCATACAAGCCCCATGCCTGTATCGGGAAGTACGGGCTTATTCCAAATATAAATAATCATAATGCACCAAAGGCTTACAGTCGTGCTGCCCGATGACCCGGGCGGCTTCCTCGCAGCTATATGCCGCACGCCCCACTCCCAGATTCTGCCCCTCGGGCGACATGATACGTACCAGGTCGCCTTTTTCAAAATCGCCTTCCACATGCGTGACCCCTACCGGCAGGATACTCACGGCACGGTCGCCGCAAACGGCTTCCACCGCCTTGGCGTTCAGGTAAACCTTCCCTTTCGTGAACCCTGTGCTGTGAGCCACCCATTTCTTCACGCTCGACACATTGCCTTCACGCGGAGCAAAACGGGTGCACACCCGGCTTCCGGGACGCAGGACCAAGTCAGTAAGCACGTCGTCGCGCTTGCCGTTGGCAATGATGACCTCGATGCCTTCGTCGGCCACCTTGCGGGCAATGGAACATTTAGTCATCATCCCGCCGCGTCCGAAACCGGATTTCTCCGTACGGATATACTCCTGCAAATCCCGTTCCGGTTCCACCTCACGGATAACCTCCACGCCCGGTTCGCCGGGAAGGCCGTTGTATATGCCATCCACATTGCTCAATATGATTAAAGCCTGCACGTCCATCATCGTGGCAATCAAGCCGGACAGTTCGTCGTTATCCGTAAACATCAGCTCCGTCACGCTGACGGTGTCATTCTCGTTCACAATCGGAATAACCCCGTTTTCCAACATCACCATCATACAGTTCCGTTGGTTCAGGTAATGACGGCGCGTACTGAAACTCTCTTTCATCGTCAGCACCTGCCCCACCGGCAAGCGGTGCTCGCGGAACAGTTCGTAATAGCGGTTGATGAGCTTGGCCTGCCCCACTGCGGAAAACAGTTGCCGCTGGTCCACGCTGTCCATCTTGCGCGAGACGGTCTCTTTCAGCTCGCCTCTCCCGCTGGCCACGGCACCGGAAGAAATCAATATGACTTCGATACCGTTTTCCCGCAATTCGGCAATCTGGTCCACCAAAGCCGACATGCGTGTCACGTCCAAAGCCCCGTCCTTACGGGTCAGAACGTTACTTCCTATCTTGACGGCTATGCGTTTATATTGTTGTGACATAAAGACGCTCCTTCCCTTATTTCTTCACCGAAGCCCTCAATCCTTTGATGACGCTTTGGGTGAACCCAGCCTCCTCCATCGCATTCAGCCCACGGATGGTCAAGCCTCCGGGAGTCGTCACCTTATCAATCTCCATTTCCGGATGCAAGCCTCCGGCCGTTAACAAATCCACGGCCCCTTTCATGGTCTGCATGATGACGCGCTGCGCATCCTTGGCATAAAAGCCCAATTCCACACCACCTTCGGTAGCCGCACGGATGTAACGCATCACGTAGGCTATGCCACAGGAAGCCAAAGCCATTCCCGCGTCCATCAAGCGTTCCTCAACCAACATGGCATCGCCCATCTCCTTAAACATCGCCAGCATTTGGGCATCCAATTCCGGCGTGGAGCAAACGGAAGTCATAAAAGTCATACCGCTCATAACTGCAATGGCCGTATTCGGTATCAAATAGTACACTCCGGGGTATTCTCCGTCACCACGATCCAAATAAGTACAAAGTTGCGCCGTACCAATCCCACCTGCCATAGAGGCTATCGCCTGATTATCATAATCCAAACCACCTTTGATTTCCTCTATCACCTCTTGTATCTTCCAAGGTTTCACAGCTAATATAACCACATCAGCTCCTGTCGCCGCCTGGGAATTCTCACAAGTGATGTTCAACTCCGGAAACTCAACCTTCAACGCCTCCAACTTACCCCGACTGGGATTGGACACCGTGATATCCGATGTCTTGACCAAGCTTCCCTTTGCCAAACCACGGGCAACGGCTCCTCCCATATTGCCCGCACCGATAATTGCAATCTTCATTGTCACTCTCCTCCTTAAAAGCAGACAAACCGGTCTCCGACATACGCCTGCGACCGGTTTATCTCCGCTTGATTATTCATTAATTATTCACTACACGTTCCAACCGTTTCAAGAAATCAGCCGCTTCCGCCTCACTCAGACAAAGCGGCGGCAAGAGCCTCAGCACGTTCGTGCCGCTGCATCCCGTGAAGCAATGCTCCTCAAAGAGCAACTTGTTCCTGATTTCCTTGTAAGGCACGTCCAACTCCACGCCTATCATCAGGCCGCGCCCTCTGACATCCACCACATGAGGCAGGCGCAAAGCCTTTATGCCTTCCATCAGGAAATTTCCGACCTTGGCGGCATTTTCCACCAGATGCTCCTCTTCCATGATGTCCAACACGGCCAAGGCGGCGGCACAAGCCAAATGGTTTCCACCGAAAGTCGTGCCCAACTGGCCGTACACCGGAGTGAATTTGGGCGAAATCAGCACCGCTCCCATGGGGAAACCGTTGCCGATGCCTTTGGCCACCGTAATCAAGTCCGGCTTCACCCCCAAATGCTGGTGGGCGAAGAACTTGCCCGAACGGCCGTAGCCACACTGGATTTCATCGCAAATCAACACCGTATCCGTTTCGTCACATGCCTGCCGCACGCCTTGCATGAACTCGGCAGCGGCCAACCGGATACCTCCGACCCCTTGAATACACTCCACAATCACGGCACATACATCGCCTTTGGCCAACTCCGCCTTGAAAGCGTCCAAATCATTCAAAGGCAAGTAAGTCACATGCCCGTTGGCGTTGATGGGAGCTATGATTTTAGGATTGTCCGTTGCCTCCACGGCCAAAGACGTACGCCCGTGGAACGCTTTTGAAAGGGACAACACGCGCTTGCGGCCATTGTAGAAACTGGCCAGCTTCAACGCATTCTCATTGGCTTCCGCCCCGGAATTAATCAGAAAGAACTGATAATCCTCATAACCGCAGGCCTTGCCCAAACGCTCCGCCAGTTCCACCTGCAACTTGTTGACCACGGAATTGCTGTAGAAACCCAACCGGCCAAGTTGCTGTGTCAGCTTCTCTATATAATGCGGATGGCAGTGACCGACACTGATTACGGCATGGCCACCGTACAAGTCCAGATACTCCTGCCCCTTGTCGTCCCAGACATGGCATCCTTTCCCTTTTACGATGTTCACATCGAAAAGCGGATATACGTCGAATAGATTCATTTTATTCCTCCTTTCTTAAATATGACATTCCGTCGCGCCCCCGTTTAGAATGCGGACGGTTTCAGGCGCAAACCGGACGTTTCGTCCAGCCCGAACATGAGGTTCATGTTCTGCACGGCCTGCCCGCTGGCGCCTTTGAGCAAGTTGTCTATCGTAGCCGTGACCAACAATTTATCGCCGAACTTATCCACGTGCACCAAGGCCTTGTTGGTGTTGACCACTTGCTTCATGTCGATGGCCTTGTCCACATAGTGCGTGAAAGCCGCGTCCTTGTAATACTCCTTGTAAAGCCCGGCAAAATACCCGGCATCGACCGACGCGTCCACACGGACCACCTCGGTGGCAAAAATCCCTCGGGCGAAGTCGCCGCGATAGGGAATGAAATCTATCGCTCCGTCGAAGTCCGGCTGCAAGGCACGGAGAGACTGGCAAATTTCCGGCACATGCTGGTGGTTGAAAGCCTTGTATATGCTCATGTTATTGTTACGCCAACTGAAGTGCGTGGTCGCGCCGGGCTTCACCCCGGCACCGGTACTTCCCGTGATGGCATTCACCGACACGTCGCCACTCAACAGGCCGTGGGCAGCCAAAGGCAGCAACCCCAACTGGATGCAAGTGGCAAAACAACCGGGATTGGCCACATGCTGCGCTCCGGCAATGGCCGCCTTGTCCAATTCTGGCAGACCGTACACGTAGTCATTGCCCGGAGCCGCCAGACGGAAATCCTGCGCCAAGTCGATAATCTTCACCCGGGAAGGCACATCGTGAGCCTGCAAGAACTCCGCGCTCTTGCCATGCCCGAAACAAAAAAAGATCACGTCCACCTCGTCGAAAGGCAACTGGTCCGTAAACACCAAATCGGTCTCCCCATACAGTCCTTCGTGCACGTCGGTGATCTTATTCCCGGCGTTACTGGAACTATTGATAAACTTTATCTCCGCTTCGGGATGGTTCAGCAGGATGCGGCAAAGTTCGCCGGCCGTATATCCTGCCCCTCCTATGATTCCAACTCTTATCATTTGAAATATCTGTTTTTTTCCTGAGGAATGACAATAACCAGAATGAAATAGGCGATTACACCGGAAAAGGCGGTGAACAGCGTCAGCAAGACATAACCGACACGTACGAGCGTGACATCCAACCCGAAATATCCGGCAATCGCGGCACATACGCCTGCAAGCATCCGTCCCGCACGAGGACGTTCCAGTTTTTTATCTTCCGTCGTCATGGTTTACTTGATTCGTTCCTCGTCCTTATGGTTCGCATAATACAGGCGGAGCGGAGTGGAAGTCACTTTGATAAAGCCCTTGGCGTCCTCTGCCGTCCATCCCTTCTGGGTCTCGCCATACTCGCCGAACTTGTTCTTCACCAAGTCGTCCGGAGAATCCACGCCGACCGTCGTGAAGCCGTAAGGACGAAGCTCCAATGTCACCACGCCGTTCACGTTGCGCTGCGAACTGGTCAGCATGGCCTCGATGTCCGGCATGACAGGCTCCAGATACTGGCTTTCGTGCAGGAACATGCCATACCAGTTGGCTACCTGGTCCTTCCAGTATT
>OOIF01003026.1_pt1 | contig 10530 bp, 10 predicted proteins | sample 1691961 | NCBI WGS metagenome assembly OOIF01 (sample SAMN06348146, study PRJEB24527) | human gut metagenome | biome: human gut; feature: ankylosing spondylitis patient; material: feces | host: Homo sapiens | place: China | collected 2015-10 | reverse complement strand
TCGATTACGTGATCCCCGGCAACGACGACGCAATCCGCGCTGTCAAGCTGATCGCCGGTGCAATGGCCGACGCTGTTCTGGAAGGCAAGCAGGGCAACCAGGAAGCTCCCGCTGAGGAAGCAAACGCCTGATTTTTCCGTATTCCGAACAAACCCGTTTAGTAACGTGTAAGGGAGAATAAAAATGGCTATTACTGCAAAAGACGTTATGGAGCTGCGCAAGCAGACCGACTGCGGCATGATGGAGTGCAAGAAGGCTCTGACCGAGGCTGACGGCAACTTCGAGAAGGCAATCGAGATCCTGCGTGAGCGTGGTCTGGCTACCGCTGCAAAGAAGGCAAGCCGTACCGCTGCTGAGGGCATGGTCTACGCGGATTACTGCCCGCAGTGCAAGGTCGGCGTTGTCATCGAAGTCAACGCTGAGACCGACTTCGTTGCCAAGAACGACAAGTTTGTTGCTTTCGTCAAGGAGGCAACTCAGGTCATCATGAAGCAGAACCCTGCTGACGTTGAGGCTCTGATGGCTTGCAAGACCGAGTCCGGCGAGACCGTGGACGAGGCTCTGAAGAACCTGATCCTGGTCATCAAGGAGAACATCAAGGTCCGTCGTTTCGTCCGTTACGAGGGCGTCTGCTCTGCTTACGTCCACGGCGGCGGCACCCACGGCATCCTGGTCAACTTCGAGACCACCAATGGCATCGACGCAAAGGACGAGTTCGTTGCTTACGGCAAGGACATCGCCATGCAGGTCGCTGCTGCAAACCCCAGCTATGTGGACGAGGCTTCTGTCCCTGCTGAGGTCGTGGCCAAGGAGAAGGAAATCATGCTCGCTCAGATGGCTGGCGATCCGAAGACCGCCAACAAGCCGGATGCAGTCAAGCAGAAGATGATCGAGGGCAAGATCAAGAAGTTCTTCAAGGAGAACTGCCTGGTCGATCAGGAGTTCGTCAAGGACGGCGACCTGACCGTTGCTCAGTACACCGCTAAGGTCGCTAAGGATCTGGGCGGCGACATCAAGATCGTCAAGTTCACCCGTTTCCAGAAGGGCGAAGGCCTGGAGAAGCGTGCTGACGACTTCGCTGCTGAAGTTGCAAGCATGGTGAAGTAATTTAACTTCCAAAGTTGAATTGGGAGCTGCAGTACCCGTAACAGGGCGCTGCGGCTCCTTTTTGTTTGTGTTTGGCGGGCGGATGTGCTATCATAGAGAAAACGGAAAGAAGGGAGGACGAAAAGCAATGCGCAGTGTAAACAAAACGTCTCTCCGAATGGAGAGCATGATCGGATAAGGAGAATCCCTTATGAAAAAACAAACCATGACTCTTGCGGGCATCCCTGCCATCCTGTACGGCAGCCGGAGCCGGAATGTTTACCTCTATCTCCATGGTAAGAACGGCTGCAAGGAAGAGGCAGAGCGCTTTGCCGCTACAGCCTGTGCAGCAGGCTGGCAGGTGCTGGCCATTGACCTGCCCGAGCATGGCGCACGGAAAAACAGCCCTGAGCGGCTTCTGCCGTGGGTGGCTGTGCCGGAGATAGAAGCCGTATATGCCCGCATGAAGCCGGTGTGGGCGCATATCCGGCTGTATGGCGTAAGCATCGGCGCGTGGCTTGCCATGCAGGCGCTGCAGGGAGACGCGCCGGAACAGGCCCTTCTGGTCTCTCCGGTGGTGGATATGGAAGCTCTCATCACGAATATGATGCAATATGCCCATGTGACCGAGGAACAGCTGCACCGGGCAGGGGAGATCCCCACGGATCTTGGGGAGACCCTCTCATGGCCGTATCTGTGCTGGGTGCGGGAACATCCGCTGCACTGGCATGGCCGCACGCAGGTGCTATATGGTGACAGGGATGCCCTGACCAGCCGCACCATGATCGAGCGCTTCCGTCAGGAAAGCGGGGCGCATCTGACGATCATGGAGGGCGGGGAACACTGGATCCACACCGAAGTGCAGATGGCCGTGCTGCAGAGCTGGGAAGAGGAAAATCTTTGATTCTTGTGCTTTGCAACTGGGCAGAGGATTTAGAATGGCCTCCGCTTCGCTCTGGCCATTTCCAGCGGAAGTATTATTTTTATATTTGCAAACCAGCAAAGCCTGCGGGCTTTGCTGGTTTGCTTTTTCACGGGAAAGGTCGTGACCGTACACTGCATTTTTTGTGGTGACTATGCATTTTATCTTTGGGACTCTTTCTGTGAAAAAATGGTTTGGAAACGACCGCAGTCGTTTCCAAACCACAATATCAAATAAATTTTCCTCTGCTTATGGCCAGAGCGCACGCGGAGGCCATTTCAAATCATAGAAGCTTACAGCAACAAAAACTGCCGCTGACGGTTTTTACGCCGTCAGCGGCAGTTTGCATTTACAGATTCAGTTCAGCAGGATCTGAAACTCAGACCTTTGCTTCGCTGTTGTGCTCAGCATTCTTATAGGCCTTGAAGGAGTGGAACACGATGTTCAGGCCCAGAACGATCAGCAGCACGGCCAGGATCAGCTGCAGGCCGTTTGCAATGAACACAGCACCCCAAGTGGTCTCGCCAGCGGGGATGGTGACAGCAGCGGCATTGCTGATGGCCTTGACCATGGCGATCAGGCGCTGCACCAGAGCGGTGAAGGTGACGCACAGCATGATGATCAGCGGAGGGAAGATCATCTTGTTGCTGCGGCCGGTGACCTTCAGGAACACGCACAGGGTGGCCAGAACCAGAGCGCTCAGCAGCTGGTTTGCAGAACCGAACAGGGGCCAGATGTTGGCGTAGCCGATCTTGGTCAGCAGGAAGCCGAAAGCCAGAGTCAGGAAGGTGGAGAAGTACACGTTGCACAGCAGCTTGCGCCAGCCCTCAGCATGCTCCATGTCGTCCACGCTGAACAGCTCCTGAAAGCTCATGCGGCCGATACGGGCCACAGCATCCAGACTGGTCAGGGCCAGTGCGGAAACGCACATGGTCATAAACACAGAGGCAAAGTGCTGGTCAAGGCCGAAGCCCACAAAGAAGCTGGCAACGCCGCGGCTGAAGACCTGGAACGGAGTGCCGTCTGCGGGGGTGCCGTCTGCAGCAGCAGAAGCACCGGCCACACACAGGGCGATGACAGCCAGCAGGCTTTCCAGCACCATGGCGCCATAGCCGACCTTCAGCATATCCTTCTCATTGGTAACGGTCTTGGAGGAGGTGCCGGAAGACACCAGACTGTGGAAACCGGAAACAGCGCCGCAGGCAACGGTAACGAACAGGATGGGGAACATGGTGCCCAGCTTGGCGTTGGTAAAGCCGGTGAACACCGGCAGGTTCATGACGGGATGGTTGACGATCAGGCCCAGAACAGCACCCACGATCATGGCCACGAACATAAAGGTGGTCATGTGGTCACGGGGCTGCTTCAGCAGCCACATGGGCAGGACAGCGGCAAAGAAGATGTACACAAAGGTGATGTAGCTCCATGCAGCCTTGCCCAGAATGATGGGGAAGTTTGCACCCACCACAAAGGACAGCACGATGAATACGATGCTGATCACATTCTCTTTCCAGCCGGTGAAGTGCAGGTTCTTCTGCAGCAGGCCAAAGATCACGGCGAACACCATGAACATGATGGAGACCATGCCGGCAGCACCGTTGGTCTGGGCAGCCTCCACCAGAGCACCGTCAGCACCGTAGGCATTGAAGGTGCCGGCCACCATGTCGGCAAAGGCGGCGATCACGATGCCGCAGAACAGCCAGCAGAACAGCAGGAACAGCTTGCGGCCGGTCTTGCCGATGTACTTTTCGATCAGCATGCCCATGCTCTTGCCGTCGTTCTTAACGGAAGCATACAGAGCACCGAAGTCGGTGACAGCACCGAAGAAGATGCCGCCCAGCAGCACCCACAGCAGCACCGGCAGCCAGCCGAAAGCAGCGGCCTGGATCGCACCGGTAACAGGGCCTGCACCGGCAATGGAGCTGAACTGGTGTGCAAACACGGTCCAGCCGTCGGTGGGAACGTAGTCCCGGCCGTCCTCATGGACAACTGCCGGGGTCTTGGCAGAGGAGTCGATGCCCCACTTGTTTGCCAGCCAGCGGCCGTAAAGCATATAAGCGCCAAACAGACACACGGCTGCGATCAATACGATGACCAGCGTATTCATTGTTTTTACCTCTTTCCTTTCTTGGCATCCGGCAAATGTCAGCGACATGGGGGCGGCAGGGTGTAAAAAAGGCCCCGTCCTCCTGCGTTCGTTCCATTTGGGACGAACCATCGAAGACGAAGGCCTTCACATACATTGCACATTGTGTATGGAATACTCCGCGATACCACTTCGTTTGCTGCACAGGGCAGCCACTCCCAGCGTACATACATACGCAGCCCCGTAACGTGGGCAAAACGGCCATGCATTACTGGAAAGCGGGGTCAGCGCCTTTGTTCACACAGGCTGCTCGCAGGGGAGAACGCTTTGCTCCTGACTGCTGCCCTTGCATCAAATGGGCGGCTCTCTGGGAGAGGGTGCTGCAAAGAATCATGTCCTGTTCATCGCATTTGCCGAATGATTGTCCGTATTTTAGTGCGGGATTCACAAATTGTCAATATCTTTGGAACAAGTTCGGAGGATACACTAATTCGGGAAAGCGTTCTGCAAGAATTTTTAGATGATTTTTGTTCATGCGTGAAACGAAGAAAACTATACACCAACACGAATGAAAAGAGTTCACGCCAAGGGCTTGACTTTCACACTTTGATGTGCTAAAGTGATGATGCGAGAAAGAACCGGAACAGTTCCGAAACATTTAAAAGAGGGAACGCTCCCAAAACCGGACAGGCCGCTGCGGCGGCAAGGAGAACATTCATGACAGATAAAAATTCCAGAAGAAACCAGACCACCGATGCACTGTTCGATGCCATCCTCAGTCTGGAAACGCGGGAGGAGTGCTACAACTTCTTTGAAGACCTGTGCACTGTAAAGGAGATCTCGGATATGGCGCAGCGGCTGGAAGCGGCAAAGATGCTGCTGGACGGCAGAACCTACGATCAGATCGTGAAGGCAGTGGAGATCAGCACGGCCACCATCAGCCGCATCAACCGCTGCATCCAGTACGGCTCCGGCGGCTACCGCGAGACCATTGAAAAGGTGCGCGGCACCCAGAACCCTAAAAAGCAGGAGTAACACCGGCGTACCCGGCAGACATAGAATGGGGCGTACACCGCCCCTGACCGGATGAACGAAAGGAAGGTTTTATCATGTCTGCTGAGAACTGTATCGATACCACCCGCTGCCCCTGCCCCTGCCTGCCCAAGGTGACGCTGGAGCAGGCGGTCATTGACCTTGTGGAGAGCATCGCTCTGCAGGAAAATGCCCTGAGCCACATCCTGTGCGCCGAGAGCCGGAAGATGGATGCCGCCATGAAACTGGACGGTCTGGACCTGTGCAAGCTGCTGGAAGTAAACGATTCGGCCACCAACATGGTGCACGCCGTGGCAAATCTGGAGCTGGTGCTCAAGGATAAGCTGGAGTTCGTCTCCAACAACCTGTACTATCCGCCTGCGGATGCCGCAGCGAAGTAAGAAGATGCTGAAAGGCCTGTCCGGATGCCGGGCGGGCCTTTTCTCTGCTTGAATGCATAATTTTTGTAAAAACCATTTGTTGGAATTGCTGATAACGGGATTCTGTGCTATACTATACAATGTATCACCATGAAAGTGAGGAAATTTACAAATTGCTGAACTACGATGCGATCCTGTTTGATGTGGACGGGACCCTGATCGATTCCGCTCCCGGTATCATAAATACATTAAAAGAAGTCTTTGCCAAGATGGGCGTGGACACCACAAATGTGAACCTGCGCCGCTACCTTGGCCCGCCGCTGCGCAAGAGCTTTGGCGAGCACTTTACCGACCCGGCCCTCATTGAAAAGGCCACCGACCTGTACCGCGACAGCTACGCCGTCAAGGGCAGCCACGAGTGCGCCGCCTACCCCGGTGCAGCAGAGATGCTGCAGCGCCTGAAGAACGCGGGCCTTGTGCTGTGCACCGCTACCTCCAAGCCCACGCAGGTCGTCACGCCCATTCTGGAAGAAAAGGGCCTTGCAGGCTATTTTGATTTTATCGGCGGCGCGTCCATGGACGAGAGCCGCGACACCAAGACCGACGTGGTGCGCCATGTGCTGGCCCAGCCCATGATGCAGGGCAGGCGGGTGCTGATGGTGGGCGACCGCAGCGACGACATGCGCGGCGCTGCGGACTGCGGGCTGGATGCCGCCGGTGCGCTGTACGGCTACGGCAGCAGGGAAGAGCTGGAACCCTTCCACCCGGTGCTGCTGGCCGAAAGCTGCGCCAGCCTTGCAGACCAGATCCTGAACGGACAGGCATGACCGGAAGGCCCTGTGCCGGAAACGAAATGAATGGTGAGAGATATGAGAAATACACGACCGGAAAAGCAATCGCTTACTCCTATGCAGAAGCAGGCTGTGCTGGTGTGCAGTGTGTGCGCGCTGGCAGCCATTCTGACCATTGCCATTACCATGACGCTGCTCAAGCGCGGCAAGAACCCTGCGGCCCCGGTGGAACAGCCCTCCAGCGAGGTGCTGGTGCCGGGCGAAGAGGATATCTCGGATCACTACCAGATCAGCGAGACCTCTGCCGCCCTGCTGCCGGAGACCGCCGACGCGGGCGAGAGCTACCAGAAGGAAACGCTGTTCCTCGGCGATTCCAACACGGTGCGCCTGTACGCCAACGGCCTGATCAGCCTGCAGCAGTTCTGTGCCAAGGAGGGCATTGGCACCCATGCCGCCCTGAACGAGGGCATCGTTACCTTTAAAAAGGACAGCAGCACCTACACCATCGCGCAGGCCGTGGCCAAAATGAAGCCCCGCCGCGTGGTCATCATGCTGGGCACCAATGATACCGGCATGAGCGTGGACGAGTTCATCAGCAACTACACCGCGCTGGTGCAGGCCATTCAGGAAAGCTACCCCTACACCGACATCATCGTGAACACGGTGCCGCCGGTGCCTGCAAACCACGCAAACTACCCCCACATGGACCAGACCAAGATCGACGACTTCAACATGGCCCTGCTGTCCATGTGTGAGCAGATGGGCCTGAAGTTCCTCAACAGCGCCGAAGCGCTGAAGGATGCCAACGGCTATGGCCGCGAGGATTACTACCAGACCGGCGATATCCACCTGAAGCCCGTGGGCCTGAAGGCCATGCTGAGCTATCTTCGCACCCACGCTTACCAGACCGACGACCGCCGCCCGGACACCGCCAACATCCCCACCCGCGCCGAGTATACCCCGAACCCCAGCTCTGCGGTGACAGCACCCAGCAGCTCGGAGGCTGCAGGCTCTTCCGAAGAGCAGGGCGTGCTGTATCAGGCCAGCTACCGGGTGGACAAGACCGGCGGCACCCTTTCCAGCGGCAGCGACAGCGGCAAGACATCCCTCTCCTATGAAGTGACCAGCGCCGCCCAGTCCATCAGCGTGACGGCTGTGCCGCAGGACGGCTATGTGTTCGTCAAGTGGAGCGACGGCGTGACCCAGAAGACCCGCACCGATACGAACTTCAAGCAGAACGTGGACGTGACCGCCGTGTTTGCAGCGGCTTCCGTGCATATCAGCAGCACCGGCAAGGCTGTGCTGGGCGATTCCTACACCTTTACCGCAAAGCTGAGCGGCAAGCACCTCACTGCCGACAGCATCCGCTGGTACGCCAACGGTGTGGAAGTGCCGCAGGCGGCGGGCAAGACCACCGTCAAGGTGGAGATCGACCCCTCCATGCTCGATGCGACCTTTAAGGTGTACGCAGTGGCAAGCTACAACGGCTGCACCGTTACCAGCAACACCCTGAATGTGACGGTCAGCGGCGTAAGCTCCGGCAGCTCTTCGTCCGGCTCCGGCAGCAGTTCCGGCTCGTCCGGCAGCACGTCGGGCAGCAGTTCTTCCGGCAGCACCAGTTCTTCCGGTGCATCGTCCGGCACCACCTCCGGGGCATCCTCCGGGGCTACATCCACCTCCGGCAGCTCGTCTCACAGCTCTTCCAGCAGTGAGAGCACGGCTTCCCCGGCAGGCTCAGCTTCTGCTTCCAACGGAACAGCCAGCTCTTCCCACAGCACCAGCTCGTCCCACGCGGACTCTGGTGAGAGCAGCTCGGCTTCCCATAGCAGCTCTGGCAGCGAGAGCAGCTCTGCAAGCTCTGGCAGCTCCCATGCGGCTTCGGAATCCAATGCCAGCAAGGAAGCCGCCAACGAGCAGTCCGCATCCACGGACTCCGCGTCCTGAGACTGTCACCCCGGCCTGCTGTGCCGCATAGGCTGGCAGGAAGGGAGGCGTTTGCATGTACTACGAGGAACCCCGCATCCCGGCGCTGCCCGGGGAAGAGAACGTGACCGACGGCAGCGTGGACGATTACGGCACCGACTGGGAGAACGTGGACAACGGCGCGCTGGAAGAGGAAATGGCAAAGTGTGCTGCCACCCCCTGTGATGTCAAAACCACCTGCCCGGACAACGACCCGGAGCAGACGGACGTACCACCGTACGAAATTGTAACAGAATGATGTGAAGCCAGCTCTGTTTACGGCAGGGCTGGCTTCTGCCTGTTGTTGAGCGCATGGCAGCTGAGGCCATGGCAGAAGGAAAAGAGGGAAGGTTTATGGCAAAATATTATTGCGTGCTGTTCGATGCAGACAACACCCTGCTGAACTTTGACGCAGCCGAAAGCAAGGCACTGGCCGAAACGCTGGTGAACTACGGCATTGAGCCGGACGCAGAAACGGTGCAGACCTACCGCACCATCAACTCGGAGCTGTGGCGGCAGCTGGAAAAAGGCCAGATCAAGCGGGAAAAGCTCATGGCAGAGCGGTTCACCCGCTTTCTCAAGGCCATTGATGCCGCCGGTGACGGAGCCGAGATGAACCGCTTCTATCTGGAACAGCTCTCCACCCATCCGGACCTGATGGGGCCGGAAGTGCTGGATGTGCTGCGGGAGCTTTCCGAGGTGGCAACGCTGGCCGTTGTGACCAACGGCTTCCAGAAGGTGCAGACCCGCCGTCTGGCCGAGAGCGGTGTGCTGAACTTTATGGAGGACGTGTTCGTCTCCGAGAAGATGGACAGCGAAAAGCCCAACCGGAAGATCTTTGATGCGGCCCTGCGCGCCCTTGGCGTGGAGAACCGCGAGCATGTGCTGGTGGTGGGCGACGGCCTGAGCAGCGACATTCAGGGCGGCGTGAATGCGGGCCTTGACACCTGCTGGTATAACCCCAGCCACGCCGAGAACCCCGGCAAGGTGGTGCCCACCTACGAGATCGCAGACCTGAAAGAGCTGTACCCGCTGGTGATGGAGCAGGAAGAGCTGGCCAATGTGGGCCTGAAGAACCGCCGCCACCAGTGCTGAGCCAATAAGCGGATGGAGAACGGGATCATAAAACTATGCTGATACATTTGGAAAAACTAGGCAAGAGCTTTGGCGAAAAGATCGTGCTGCACGATGTGACCGCCAGTGTCGAGCGGGAGGACCGCATCGGCATCGTGGGCCAGAACGGCGCGGGCAAGACCACCCTGCTCAAGATTTTGACCGGCGAGTACCAGGACTACGAAGGCGAGTTCAGCGTGACCCACGGCGTGACGCTGGGCTATCTGGAACAGAACGCAAAGCTGGATGCCACGCTGGATCTCTACGGCGAGATGCGCTCCACCTTTGCCCCTGTGCTGGATGCCATGGCCCAGATGCAGGTGCTGGAACGCAAAATGGCCGCGCAGCCGGACGACACGGAGCTGCTGGCCCGGCACGACCAGCTGCAGAACATCGTAGATGCCGCCGACGGCTACAACATGGATGTGAACATCAAAAAGGTGCTGTCCGGCATGGGCTTTGCGCAGGATACATGGCAGAAGAACATTGCGGTGCTCTCCGGCGGCGAGCTGACGCGGCTGCGGCTGGCAAAGCTGCTGCTGGAAAAGCCGGACGTGCTCATTCTGGACGAGCCCACCAACCACCTGGACTTTGCCACCATGGAATGGCTGGAAAACTACCTCAAAAGCTATTCCGGTGCGGTGCTGGTGGTCAGCCACGACCGCTACTTCCTCGATAACGTGTGTACGAAGATCTGGGAGGTCTCCTTTCAGACCATGACCACCTACAAGGGCAACTTCTCGGCCTACCTGCCCCAGAAGGAAGCCGCCGATGCCCTGCGCCAGAAGCAGCACGATGCAGATGTGGCACTGGCCGAAAAGCTGCAGGACTACGTGGACCGCAACCTTGTGCGCGCCTCCACCACCAAAATGGCCCAGAGCCGCCGCAGGCAGCTGGAAAAGCTGGAGATCACCGAAGCGCCCAAGGACGAGACCAACCAGCTCAAGTTCCGGTTTGAATATGACGTAGAACCGTGGAACGAGCTGGTGCTGCTCAAGAACCTGACCATCAAAATAGGGGAGCGCACCCTGCTGGAACCCTTTACCTATACGGTGTGCCGCGGCCAGCGGCTGGTGATCGCAGGCCCCAACGGCGCGGGCAAGTCCACCCTGATGCAGGTGCTGGACGGCAAGCGCCGCCCCTCCGGCGGCATGGTGC
>OOIF01003023.1_pt1 | contig 10537 bp, 8 predicted proteins | sample 1691961 | NCBI WGS metagenome assembly OOIF01 (sample SAMN06348146, study PRJEB24527) | human gut metagenome | biome: human gut; feature: ankylosing spondylitis patient; material: feces | host: Homo sapiens | place: China | collected 2015-10 | reverse complement strand
TATCTTCAAGACAGAGAGCAAGAGAAAATCTGTTCCCGAATCTTTCATTTATCAGAGAATCAGTGATGGATATTCTGTTGGCAGGACAATAGAGTAATGGACCTACACTGTAATATAAAACATTATTTTTCATAACACTCCTTCTGACATATCTACAAAAATTCCCGTAAATAGGGTACCTTATAGAAATTCAATAAAATACTGCAGGTAATCCGGCCCATCACAGTGTGAAGGACCGAGTCAGCAGCTACATCATAGCACATTTCAGGGGAATAAGCCATGGAAAGAACAGGGGAATTTTCTTGAAATATAAATAGCAATATGATACAATTTTGAGGTAGAATTTATACGAAAATTTGGAGAAAATTATGGTTCCGCATTATTTTATGAAATTGCTGTAGAACTTATCATGAACAGAAATAAGATAAGCAGATATTGAAAGTGAGATACTTATATGTTGGAACACAAAAAAATTCAAAACCTCAGTGATTATTTTGTCGAACTGAACAGCAGGCGGGAGAAAGGTGTTTATTTCTACCGTATCAACGGATATTCTGAAGAAGTCGGCGAATTTATAAAGAAATATTATGATACAGCAAGAAGAACCGGAGTGGTTATCGAAGGGAAGATACCTAATCCCGATGAGGGGAATCTTGCATATTATAATGAAATAATGGGAATGGATTTTCAGATGAGTATGGATTTTATCCATGTCAGTCTGAGAAAATGGCTGCCAAGGATGAATGAGTTTCAGAGACAGAATGTGGCAGCCTCCATTTATGACTCTCTGGATTCCCTGCGAAAAGCCGGGAAAACCGAGAATATGCTCAGGAACGCATATATCAAGTTCATGTGCTGGCTGTATTATAAATTTGAACGCATTGTAAATCAGCTTGGAGAGAACCATATCCCTAAAATATTATATGAAGGGCAGATAAGCAATTATGAGTTAATGCTCATATCGATTCTTTCCAATGCAGGCTGTGATGTAGTACTGCTTCAGTATGCAGGGGATCAGGGATATCTGAAAACAGATCCGGGTTCCGTTCTTTCAGACAGTTTGCAGATGGAAGGTTTGCGGCCATTTCCGCAGGGATATTGTGTGAAAAAGGTCAGAGATGAGATTCAGAATGAACTTAACAATGAGAGACTGTATGGAATCAGACCTTCGCTTACAAATTGTACAAATGCATGGATAAAGGGAAACGGCCTGGATGATATCCGCGAGAGCATTCTGTTAAGGGGAAATGACAGCCGTTTTTTTTATAACTGTTTCTGCAGGATAAACGGGGCAGAAGATAAGCTTACTTATGCAAATGAACTGTTCAGATTGCAGCAGGAACTGAGAAATTCAAAGAGAAATACGGTGATCGTAAGTAAAGAGATTCCAAGACCAACGCCGCAGGAAATTTCAGAGATAAAGAGGTCAAACTATACATCCGGAGATCAGATGCTCCTGGGACTTGCGTGTAATATACAGTATGGAGCCAATCCGGAGCTTCAGCGGATCCTGCATAAAACATTTGTGGATGTTATGCTGGCTGAATCTCAGAAGGAAGGGGAAAATCTTAACAGACTGACAAACAGGGCAGTGTATCTGCTGTGCTGGCTGAGAAGATATCTGCCGAAGCTGTTCATAAACTGGAAATCACCGGAGATTGGATGCTTTATTTATATGGGGGGCTGCCGGAATGAAAACGAAGCTCTGTTTATGAGTTTCCTTGGACGGCTGCCACTGGATGTGCTGATCTTATGTCCTGATCTGAACATTAAGTGCTGTCTGGAAGATAAACTTCTGTATGAGGTCAACTATCCGGAGAGTCTGGCGATCACAGAATATCCGGAAGAGAGTTCTCAGGTAAAGATTGGAACAGCCGCTTATCATGCGGAAAGAGAACTTGATACTCTGATGTATCAGGACAGTGGGATATACAGAAATCAGCAGTATGTGAAGGCGAATGTTATCAATCTGCAGACCATGTATGAAGAGATAAAACTACTGTGGGATCAGGAATTGAAATACAGACCTAATTTCAGCACAGTTAACGGTGTGGTAAATATTCCGGTTATTTTTTCAAAAATCTCAGGAGTGAAGGATGGAAGTGTTTCTCAGTACTGGGAATCCATAGCAGCATTGATCACAGAAGATACCGTTGTTGTGAAAAGTGCTCCGTACATTGAACCAACTGCCTCCGGTCCAATGAAAGCCTTTGCCGTAGAATTTTATAAAAACGGAAAGCTTCTGCGGAATAAAATAAAGAATCATCCCAGATATCCTTATCATCTTCTTCGGGAGGAAATGCAGGAATTTATACTTGACAAGCTGCAGCTTCTGATCGAGCGGAAACTGATAAAGGGTATTGGGGAAAATGGTACAGAATATACAGTGATCGCGCAGATTCTGGATCTGCCGAAGGAGATTCTGCGTCTGATCCAGAAATTTGATTTTACAAAAAAGAATCCGAAACTGATATATATTAATACAGGGGAGACGATGATTTCACTTCAGGATTCGATTCTTGTAACATTCCTGAACCTGGCAGGATTTGACATTCTGTTTTTTGTCCCTACAGGCTATCAGAGTGTGGAGAACTACTTTGCAGAAAAACTGATGGAAGAGCACCAGATCGGGGAATATAAATACGATATGCAGGTTCCGGATCTGAATAACATTTCGACAAACAGTACCCGCTCCTCATGGCGGAGAAAACTTTTCAGGAGAGGTTAGTAGATTATGGGACTTGATTTCGGTAAATCATCTATGGGAAATCCTGCTCAGGCCGGTAATGGTCTTCAGGAGAAAAATGAGATTGAAGTTGTGGAGAAATATGATATTGTCGCTGACAGGCAGCAGATGAATGCTGAGCTGGTCAATTCAAAAGAAGTGGACGATATTGTCAGCACGATCGAAGTTTACAATATGGATACCATTGTATCTTTTGGTGCGAAAGCAGCAGAGGAGATTTCCAAGGCATCTGATGTGGTCCTCAACAGCATGAATATGTCGCAGCTTAATGAGACAAGCGAGATGCTTAAATCGCTGGCAAAGATCATGGATCAGTTTGACATTAATGAAATTAAGGATAATCCGGGACTTTTCGGAAAGCTTTTCGGAAATTTCAGAAAACAGCTGGATAAGATACTGGCCAAGTATCACACAATGGGCGAAGAAGTTGATAAGATTTATGTTCAGCTTAAAGGATATGAGTCTGAAATCAAACAGTCCAACAAAAAGCTGGATACCATGTTTAAGACCAATGTGGATTATTATCATGAACTGGTGAAATATATCCTTGCAGGAGAACAGGCATGTAAAGAGATTGAAGCCTACATTGTCCAGAGACAGCAGGATATGGAGAATACGGGAGATCAGTCTATTCAGTTTGAACTTACCAGTCTGAATCAGGCACTGATGATGCTGGAACAGAGGACACAGGATCTGAGAACAGCAGAGAATGTGGCAATGCAGTCCATTCCCATGATAAAGACTATGGAGTTCAGCAATTACAATCTGGTGAGAAAAATCAATTCTGCGTTTATCGTTACGCTTCCTGTATTTAAGCAGGCACTTGCGCAGGCAATTCTTCTGAAAAGGCAGAAGATACAGGCAGAATCTATTGCAGAACTGGATAAGAAAACAAATGAGATGCTTCTTAAGAATGCCCAGAATACAGTAGATGTATCGAAGATGACAGCTAAAATGGCATCCGGAAGTTCCATTCAGATTGAGACTCTTGAGAAGACATGGGCAACCATTACCAATGGAATCGAAGAGACAAGAAGGATCCAGGAAGATGCCAGAAAGAAACGCCAGGAGGATCAGGTTCGTCTGGAGGCAATCAAACAGGATTTTAACAAACAATACAATGTGCCACCGGTAAGAAAATAAAAACACAGAAAAAAGGGAGGATGAATGATATGCCTATTAATTTATCAAAAGGACAGAAGGTAGATTTAACAAAGAAGAATCCGGGACTTAAGAAGATCATGGTAGGACTTGGATGGGATGTAAACGCTTTTGATTCAGGTGCGGATTTTGACCTGGATGCAGCAGCATTTATGCTTGGTGCCAACGGAAAATGCCCTACAGAGAAAGAATTCATTTTCTATGGCAATCTGAAGCATGCCAGTGAATCAGTCATCCACATGGGAGATAACCTTACCGGTGAGGGTGAAGGTGATGATGAGCAGATCATGATCGATCTGTCAAAGGTTCCGGCGAATATTGAGAGAATTGCGTTTACAGTTACCATTTATGATGCAGAAGCAAGACGTCAGAACTTCGGACAGGTTTCAAACTCTTACATCCGTCTGGTAGATGAATCCAATGAGGTGGAACTGATCCATTATGATCTTGGGGAGGACTTCTCCATTGAAACAGCAGTAGTTGTAGGAGAACTTTACAGACATAACGGAGAGTGGAAGTTTAATGCCATCGGAAGCGGATTCCAAGGTGGACTTGCAGCGCTCTGCAGTCATTATGGTATTGAAGTAGCGTAATGTAAGAGACAGTCGGCTGTTTGGTAAAAATACTAAACAGTTATCAGGTATGGAGCTGTATAGCGAAGCGGATAAGACAATATGGGAGGAAAAATATATGCCAGTTAGTTTAAAAAAAGGACAGAAGGTCAGTCTTACAAAAGGTAACCCGGGACTTAAGAATGTAGTTGTAGGTATCGGATGGGATATCAATGCTTTTGACACAGGCGGAGATTTCGATCTGGATGCAGCAGCGTTCTGTCTGACAGATTCCGGAAGGGTTTCTGATTCGAACGATTTTGTATTCTATGGAAATCTTGTACATCCGTCCGGAGCAGTCCAGCATATGGGAGACAATCTTACAGGTGCCGGAGACGGAGATGATGAGCAGATTAAGATCGATCTGTCAAAGATTCCTGCCAATATCACAAAGATTGCATTTACAGTTACCATCTATGATGCAGAGGCAAGACGCCAGAATTTCGGACAGGTTTCTAATGCCTTTGTGAGAATCTTCAATGAAGTGACAGGAGAAGAAATCCTCAGATATGATCTTGGAGAAGATTTCTCTATTGAAACAGCAGTTGTATTTGGTGAACTGTACAAGAATGGTGACGAATGGAAATTTAATGCCATTGGAAGCGGTTATCAGGGTGGTCTGGCTGCTTTGTGCAACAGTTATGGTGTAGACGTAGAATAGTGCCGGAGGGCAACAGGAGGGACGAAAATGTCAGTAAGCTTACAGAAAGGACAGAAGGTAAATCTGTCAAAGGAGCATGCAGGATTAGCAAAGGTGATCGTGGGACTTGGCTGGGATGAGGCAAAGCCATCCGGCGGTGGTGGATTGTTTGGTGCATTATTTGGTTCTTCATCACATCAGGCAATCGACTGCGACGCTTCTGCAATCATGTTGAAAAATGGTAAATTTACAGATAAAACAGACCTGGTATATTTCGGCAACCTGAAACATAAATCCGGGACAGTCAATCATATGGGAGACAATCTTACCGGAGCAAGTGCATCTGAATCAGAAAATTTCTCTCCTGCCCATGCAGAGGTACTGATCTGAATAGAATCCGGAAGATATTTACTTTTTTTATCCAGTTCTGCTGTCATACCGGAAGCTTCCAGCCCCCGGCATAATCTCTCCCCGGTCTGCTGACCGGTAAGGCTGAAGCATATAAGTGCAACCTTCACTGTTATATTCCTTCTCTTTCTCCTGTTTACAGTAATCTCATAAACGATAGCAATTCCTTAAGGTTACCAGATTCTATGAGTGATGTGTTTTTGATTTCACAGCCTCACGGAATTCTGTGGTAAACTCCGGATCATACAGCTTGGAACGGTCATAGTGTGCTGCTGCAACTGTATCTCCGATGATCATCAGAGCTGTTTTTGTAATATTATTTTCTGCAGCTGTTTTTGCCAGTGTTCCTACTGTGCAGACGAAGGTCTTCTGTTCCGGCCAGGTTGCCTTATATACAATGGCTGCTGGTGTATCTGCTGTGTAGCCGCCTTCAATAAGACGTTTGCTCAGTTCTTCCAGCATTCCTGTACTTAAGAATACAACCATGGTTGCCTGATGAGCAGCAAATGACTGAATACTTTCCTTGGACGGAACCGGAGTTCTGCCTTCCATTCGTGTAATGATCACACTCTGGGAAATATCCGGCAGAGTATATTCCAGATTCAGGGCACTTGCGGCACCGCAGAATGCACTGACACCCGGACAGTAATCATAAGCGATATTTTTCTCATCCAGAATATCCATCTGCTCACGAATCGCACCGTAAATACATGGATCTCCGGTATGAAGTCGGACAGTTGTCTTTCCCTCTGCTTCCGCCTTCTCGATCACATGGATCACTTCCTCCAGTGTCATTTTTGCACTGTTGTAGATGGTGCAGATGTCCTTTGTATATTCCAGAAGCTTTGGATTTACCAGTGATCCTGCATAGATCACCACATCTGCTTCCTCCAGATACTGTTTTCCTCTTACTGTGATAAGATCCGGTGCTCCCGGACCTGCTCCTACGAAATGTACCATAATCTATCATTCTCCTTATTATAAATTTATTTCAACTGTTCAATACTTTCACAGTTGTGAGTCAAAATCCATTAAAAATCGCCTTTGCGATAGGATCTTTACTGTGCCTCATCATTCTGTGCATTAATCAGCTTTATCAGCTTCTCTGCATCTGCAGTCTGCCCCAGATACCCATAAGTATTATTAAAGATCACTGCCCCCAGAAGGATCTGCTCATAGGATCTGTGATTTAAATAAAACTGGATCCTGTCCAGGATCTCTTTCATGGTCTTCTGAAGTATCTGATATTTTTCCAGAATGTCTATTGCTTCATCTGTAGTAGATGCATTCAGGATTTCCTTTGCACACTCCAACGATGCTCCTGCCCGGATCGCATTGGATGCCAGCACTTCCATCCTGGCATCTGCACTGTGGGAATGGGTATTCATGATCCCTGCTGCAACTTTTACAAACTTTCCGATATGAGCAATGAAAAGGATTCCCTTAACTCCCATATCAATTGCCATGTCAATGGTCTCACCTACATAATTGCTACATTTGATATTTTTTTCATAAGGGAGATCCATATGCTCCCGCAGATAATCTGCCCCGTAATTTCCCGGTGTTACCAGAAGATATTCTTCTCCCTGGGAAAAATGCTGCTTCATCTCTACATTGATACTCTGTACAAGAGCAGCTTCGCTCATAGGTTCTACAATCCCGGAAGTTCCCAGAATGGAGATTCCTCCCACAATTCCCAGACGTGGATTAAAGGTTTTCTTTGCAATTTCCACACCTTCAGGAACGGAGATGATGATTTTCAGACCACCCTCATAATCATATTTCTCAGCAATTTCTGTGGCTTCACGCAAAATCATGGCCTTTGGCACAGGATTAATAGCTGCTTCCCCGATTTTCTGGGAAAGTCCGGTTTTTGTTACCCTTCCCACACCAACACCTCCGTCGAGGATGATTCCCGGTTCTTTTGTTTTCTGCACCGTGGCATAAACCAGTATTCCATTGGTAGTATCCGGATCATCTCCTGCATCCTTCTGAATTGCACAGGTCACCTGATTTCCTTCAATCCGGATGTCTTTCAGTTCCAGTGTAAGCAGGATTCCCTTAGGAGTCATCAAGGTGACAGCCTTCTGCATGACACCACCCAGCAGGATCTCTGCAGCACCCTTACATGCAGCTGCTGCGCAGGAGCCTGTTGTATAGCCAAACCTCATTTTTTTATTGCCACGTATCACGTAGTAATCTTCCAGTCCGTTTTTCATGATATCTCCTTTGCTGCATTGTTGTCACATCCTGTCTGCAGATTACTATAATGTCATTTATATAACATCTACATAAAAATGAGGGATTTCTGTGTGCAACAAAATCCCTCCTGAAAGCTCTTTTCCCGAAATATCCTCTGGTTGCCGCAGATCATATTTCCTCTCTACAATGAAAAGCAGACAGTATCTGGCTGTTACAGTAACGGACTTGCGCAGGAATTTCACCTGACTTCCTGTAATGCTTTTCCAGAATTATTTCCGAGAATCATTATATAATTTTGAGCAGTAAAAGTCAACGCATTTCATGGCTATACCACCTTGTTATACTACCTTATGCTTCAGCCATTTCCTACTGTGGAAGCGAAGAGAAAATACGATTCCCCGCACTGTCCAGTCAGTAAACATTCCAATCCATACAGCCATTGGGCCGAAGCCTCTGAAACGGATCAGATATACACAAAGGCAAAAACGGAATGTCCACATAGTGATACAGGATGTGATCATGGAAAATTTTACATCTCCGGCTGCTCTGAGGCCATAAGCAGGGATAAATGCCAGGGTCCATACAATAGGTTTGACAACCGTTATCCAGGATATCATATGGAAACACATTCTTGCACTTTCCGGTTCCATACCACCCAGCTTTGTGACCGGAATAGTTAAGGCAAACACCAAAAGACAGCTTGCAACAACAATGATTTCTGCAAGAACACTTAATTTCTTAATATAGTAAACTGCCTCATCCTTTCTGCCCGCTCCCAGACACTGTCCTACTACAGTCATCAGACCGATTCCTACACCGATAGCTGCAATACCGTTAAGGTTCTCAAGGATATTCGTCATTGCCTGAGCTGCAATGGCTACCGTCCCCAGTGTAGATACGGAAGACTGTATTGCCAGCTTTCCAAGCTGAAACATGCTGTTTTCTATGCCGGACGGGATTCCCAGAGCCAGAACTCTTCTGATCATTTTTCCATCCGGACGGATCTGTCTGTAATTTCTGACTACAATAGGCTGTCTGTCCATACGAAGCTGCCAGAGTACCACTACAGCACAGAAGACTCTGGATGCAAGAGTTGCGATGGCAGCTCCTGCCACTCCCATATTGAATCCCCAGATCAGCGCCGCATTTCCGCCGATATTAATCACATTTGAAATAACCGATACTGTCATTGGCCCTCTGGTATTTCCTTGGGACCGGAATATGGATGCTCCCGCATCATAAAGTGCTATAAATGGGAAGGATAATGCCGTATAGAAGAAATACACCTGAGAGGCAGTCATAACATCTGATTCTACTTTTCCGAATATCAGTTTTAACAGCGGCACACGAAACAGCAGGCACAGAGCAGTCACTGCTACGGATATGGCAGTAATGATAAATAATACCTGTCTTGCTGATTTATTTGCCATTTCATGATTTTTCTGACCTATGTACTGTGAACAGAGGATTGCACCGCCTGCTGCTAGCGCTGAAAACGCCTGGATCACCAATACATTGATGGAATCCACCAGAGATACCGCGGATATTGCAGCAGAGCCTACATTGCTGACCATCATGGTATCCACAGTTCCCATCAGGGAATTCAGTACCTGTTCAAAAATAACCGGTATCAACAGGGTTCGGAGCATTTTGTTTGTAAAAATATGTTGCTGTTCTTTCATTTTTTCCACCTGAATCTATTTTCTTTTTTTGATTATACGCTTAATTTTCTGTGATGCAATAGAATAAAATGTATTTTTTAAGCATTCTTATGAAATCTGACAGTTGTTCTTGTTATATTCTTCAAAATCTGATACAGTAAATCTGGCAAAAATAAGGCAGGGCATATCAGCCCCGCAATTCTTAAATCTTATACAAATCAAGAAAGCAGACAGATTATATGCAAAGAATCCTTAACTATATTATCTCCAAAAATACAGCTCCGGTCACGATTCTGGACTTTCTAAAAAAAGAGGGGTTTTCCCGCCACATATTAAGCTCAATGAAGAACACTCCCAACACCATCATTCTCAATGGTGAACGTGGTTTCGGACGATCAGTGCTTAAACCGCAGGATCATCTGATCGTCACTGTTCCTGAAACCGAATCAGGAGAAAACATTATCCGTACAAAGATGGATTTGAATATCATTTATGAAGATGAGGATATCCTTGTGATAAACAAGCCTGCAGATATGCCTGTGCACCCTTCTGCGGGAAATTATGAAAATACTCTGGCAAATGGAATCGCCTGGTATTTTGCAGAAAAAGGAGAGGATTTTGTTTACCGCTGTATCAACCGGCTGGACCGGGATACCTCCGGGCTTACTATTGTGGCAAAACATGCGGTTTCTGCGGCGATCCTCGGGCAGATGGTGCGGGCAAAAGCCGAGCAGGGACTAAAAGCACCCGGGATTCACCGGACGTATCTTGCGCTTGTGGAGGGAAAGGTTGTGCCGGTTTCCGGCGTCATTGATGCACCGATTGCCAGACAGGAGGACCGCTGCCTGCGCCGCGTTGTTGATTTTAAGCGGGGAGACCGGGCGGTGACGCATTACCGGGTTCTGACCGGATGGCAGACCGGAAATGCACAGAAGTTTCGCAGTCTGGTAAAACTTCAGCTTGAGACCGGGAGAACCCACCAGATCCGCGTGCATATGGCATATCTGGGACATCCGCTGGTGGGAGATTTTCTTTATAATCCGGCATATGGGGAAAATCAGATTGACCGTCGGGACGATGAAAATTCCGGGGAGAGACAGATTTTTCA
>OOIF01003015.1_pt1 | contig 10570 bp, 8 predicted proteins | sample 1691961 | NCBI WGS metagenome assembly OOIF01 (sample SAMN06348146, study PRJEB24527) | human gut metagenome | biome: human gut; feature: ankylosing spondylitis patient; material: feces | host: Homo sapiens | place: China | collected 2015-10 | reverse complement strand
GGAGACAGAGAGCATTGCGAAGGAGGTAGTTCCAGGTCAGTTCGTATCTGTGTACAGCAAGGACAAGAGCCGTATGCTTCCACGCCCGATCAGTATCTGTGAAGCAGATAAAGAGAACGGAAAGCTTCGTCTGGTCTACCGTGTAGTAGGAGAAGGAACGGATGAATTTTCACATCTGACAAAAGGAGACCAGCTGGAGATCATTGGACCTATGGGAAATGGATTTCCACTGAAAGGGGAAAAGCCCCTTCTTATGGGTGGAGGAATCGGTGTGCCGCCTATGGTACAGCTGGGAAAGACATTGAAAGCGAATGGTTGTACGCAGGTGCAGACAATAGCAGGATACAGGGATGAACTGTTTCTGACAGAGGAGTTGGGTGCTTCCGGAGCTTTTTATGTGGCAACAGAAGATGGCAGTGCGGGAACAAAGGGAAATGTATTGGATGCTGTTCGTGAGCAGGGAATCGAAGCCGATGTGATCTATGCCTGCGGACCAAAGCCTATGCTTCGTGCCATCAAAGCCTATGCAGAGGAAAAGGGAATCGAGTGCTATCTTTCCATGGAAGAGCGTATGGCCTGTGGAATCGGTGCTTGTCTTGCCTGTGTTTGTCAGTCCAAAGAGAAGGATGAACATTCTCAGGTACACAATAAGCGTGTCTGCAAAGATGGACCGGTATTTTTAAGCACGGAGGTGGAGCTGTAATGAATACAAAAGTGACGATTGCCGGAGTGGAACTGAAGAATCCGGTTATGACAGCTTCAGGTACCTTTGGATCCGGTGCAGAATTCAGTGAATTTTACGATCTGGGAGCTCTTGGTGCAGTGGTGACCAAGGGAGTTGCCAATGTACCGTGGCCGGGTAATCCGACACCGCGTATTGCAGAAACCTACGGCGGCATGATTAATGCAATCGGTCTGCAAAATCCGGGACTGGATACGTTTATTTCAAGAGATATTCCGTTTTTAAAGCAGTATGATACAAAGATTATTGTCAATGTCTGTGGAAAAACAGAGGAAGATTATGTCGATGCGGTGGAAAAGTTAAGCGAACAGACGGTGGACATGCTTGAAATCAATATTTCCTGCCCAAATGTCAAAGAAGGCGGTATTGCTTTCGGTCAGAATCCGGCTTCGGCAGAACGGATTACGGCGGCAGTGAAAAAGGTCGCAAAGCACCCGGTTATTATGAAGTTAAGCCCAAACGTAACCGATATTACGGAAATGGCAAAGGCAGTAGAAGCGGGTGGCGCCGATGCGGTTTCACTGATTAATACGATTACGGGCATGAAGATTGATATTAACAGGAGAACATTTGCAGTTGCCAATAAAACAGGCGGTATGTCCGGTCCGGCAGTAAAACCGGTCGCAGTCCGCATGGTTTATCAGGTAGCCAATGCAGTCCGTCTGCCAATCATAGGTATGGGTGGTATCGCAACCGCAGAAGATGCCCTTGAATTTATCATGGCAGGTGCGAGTGCGGTAGCTGTCGGCACGGCAAATTTCCACAATCCGACAGCCACCGTTGAGATTGTAGACGGCATTGCCGCCTATATGAAGAAAAATAACATTGAAGACATTCATGAACTGATTGGATGTGTAAAATAATAACCGCTGACGCTGCGGAGTGGAAGCGGCGCAGGAGGTAGAAAATGTCACAAAGACAGGCAACAAAGGAACAACAGCAGATTATAGAAGCAACAGAAGGCAATATCCGCGTGCGTGCGGTACCGGGTTCGGGAAAGACATTTGCACTGACGAAACGAATCGTCTATCTGATATTGGAACTGTATGTCGAGCCGTCGTCCATTGTTGCCATGACATTTACCAATAAGGCGGCAAATGAAATGAAGTACCGTCTGAAAAAAATGATAGGGGACTTTGCAACGTGTTATGCGGGAACCTTTCATGGATATTGTAATTTAATTCTAAAAGAAGAAATCTACCGCCTTTCTTATCCGAAGACTTTTGTGATTCTGGATAAGAAAGCGCAGGTGGATTTGATTCGTGAAGTCGCCGATGAACTGGGATTTTCGTTAAAAGATTTTACGGCAAAGGAATATGCGGACAGAATCTGTGAGGAAAAGCAGGACAGAGCCTATATTCCGCTGATGTTAGATACCGGCAGGGAAGCCCTGCAAAAGAAAATCGGTCACACGGAGGACCCGTTTTATCAGGTGTACTATTCTTATCTGAAAAAACAGCGCGATAATTATGTGCTGGATTTTGAGGATATCATACAGTTTGCAATCTACATTCTCACGCAGTATAAAGAGGCACTCAAAAAATGGCAGAGCCGCTGTCAGTATCTGCTTTGTGATGAATATCAGGATGTAAATAAAAATCAGGAATATTTACTTTATTTATTAAGCGGAAAATATCACAATCTGACAGTTGTGGGCGATGACGACCAGTGCATTTACGGCTGGCGCGGGGCTGATGTGGAATATATGGTGCATTTTAATGAGCGGTATGAAAATGTTGTGGATTATTCGTTAAGCCGCAACTTCCGCAGTACGCCGGAGATTGTAGCGGCGGCAAATTCTTTAATTGAAAAGAACCAGAACCGTCTGGAAAAGCAGATGTATACCAAAAATCCACATGGCGCAAAGCCGGTATATAACTGTCTGCCGTATGAAAAAGACGAGGCGGTGTGGATTGCAGAACAGATAGAAGCGGCGGTTTCAACCGGGAAAAAATATGCGGACCACACGGTACTCGTACGTGCGGCTTCACAGACAAGAGCGCTGGAGGAAGCCTTTCTTGCAAAGAAAATTCCGTATAAGATTTTAAACGGCGCAAGATTTTATGATTCGGAGGAAATCCGCACGGTGCTTGCTTATCTGCGCATGGTTTATGCACCGAATGATTTGGATTTCTTATGGACGATAAAAAGACCGCGCAAGGGATTTGGTAAAAAATCTATAGAAGATTTGAAAAAATATGCCGCAGAACATGAAATTGGACTGTTTCAGGCGCTTGGTGAGCAGATTGAACAGGGCATTGTCAAAAAAGAAGTAATAGTTACTTATTATAAAAACATATCGGAATTACACAAAGAATATGATAAGTATTCCTGCAAAGAGCTTGTCAACCGCGTACTGGATTTCGGATACCGCGAGGAACTGGAACAGGACGTGGAACAGCGCAGGCTGGATAATGTAACAGAACTGATAACAGCCATTGCCGCAATGGAAGCGGAAAATCAGGATAAGCTTTCGCTGGAAGAACTGCTGGCGCATTTTGCATTGTTTACGGCTCAGGACGATGACGATGAAAAAAATGTTGTAAAAGTCATGACGATTCACACGGCAAAGGGACTGGAATTTGACATTGTGTTTATCTGCGGACTGGTAGACGGGCAGTTTCCAAGCAGGCGCCTGCGCAATGAAGATGAACTGGAAGAGGAACGGCGGCTGTTTTACGTGGCGGTGACCCGCGCAAAGACACGGCTGTATCTGAGCAGTTATGCGGCAAAGTCGGAAGGCTTTCCGGTGCGCCCGTCGGCATTTATACAGGATATTGACTACAACCTGCTGGAATGTGTTGGAAATGTCGTCCAAAACGGTCAGACCACACCGCAGATGCTGCCGAAGAAGACCTTTGATGTGGGCGATAAAGTAGAGCATAAAATTTTCGGTGTCGGAACGATTGTAGACATCAATCTGTCCACCCAGTCTTATGAAATTGATTTTGAAAAATTAACCGGAACGAGAAAGATTATGTTTCGTGCAGAGTTAAAAAAGGTGTAGGCTCTTTGTCGGGAGCGGAGATAAAAAGTGTAAGCTGTTGATACGGCTTACACTTTTTTAGATTGCTGATATAGTTTTAAGCTATGGACAATGCCAATAAATTCATATTATACAGATAGGAAAATGTCCGCTATAATACGACAAAACAAAGGAAACAGGAGGAAAATAAAGTGAGTCAGTTATATACACCTTTCAGATATGATTTTGTAGGAAGCTTTTTAAGACCGGAGTATTTAAAGAAGGCAAGAGCGGATTACGAAGCAGGAACGATTAACGCAGAAGAACTGAAAAAAACAGAAGATAAGGCAATTACAGAATTGGTTGCAAAGCAGAAGGAGGCAGGTTATCACGTTATTACAGACGGAGAATTCCGCCGTGCAACATGGCATCTGGATTTTATGTGGGCATTTGACGGAGTCGGACACAGCAAAACCGAAACAGGACTTCCGTTCCACGGTGAAGATGCAATGATTGATGATACATATGTGACAGGAAAGATTTCTTATAAGAAAAATCATCCGTTTGTAGAACATTTTAAATTTGTAAAGGCACTGGAAGATGAAAATACGGTTGCGAAGCTGACGATTCCGGCACCGGCACAGTTTCTGGAACAGATGATTATGCCTTTTGCATGGAGCAATACTAAGAAGTTTTATGATACACAGGAAGAAGTGGCAAAGGATATTGCCGAAGGATACTGTGAATTTATCAAAGAGGTTTATGCGTCAGGCTGTAGAAATCTTCAGCTGGACGACTGCTCATGGGGTATGGTGGTAGACCCGGCGGCTTGTAAATTATTCGGCGTAACACCAAAGGGACTTGAAAAGATTAAGGAACAGCTTTTAGAGATTAATAACAGCGCGCTTGAAGGAAAGCCGGAAGATTTAATTGTCAATACACACGTATGCCGCGGCAATTTCCATTCTACCTATGCAAGCAGCGGTGCTTATGACAGCGTAGCGGCGACTTTATTTGCAAAGGAAAATGTCAATGCGTATTATCTGGAATTTGATGATGAGCGTTCCGGCGGATTTGAACCGTTAAAATATGTAGAGGGTGATAAGAAGGTTGTACTCGGACTGGTTACAACAAAATCCCCGAAGCTGGAAGATGCGCAGGCAGTAATTGACAGAATCCACGAGGCAGCAAAATATGTGCCGTTAGACAGACTGTATTTAAGTCCGCAGTGCGGATTCGCTTCCTGTGAAATCGGTAACAAGCTCACAGAAGAAGAACAGTGGGCAAAGCTGGCACTGGTAAAGGAAATCGCAGAAAAGGTGTGGGGATAAATAACAGATTCATATTAGAATGTAAAAGAATATGTCAGACAGACATACAGGGTATTTTTATATATGCCCGTGTAATTTTACGAGGATGGTCGGGGTTAATGTAAAACTATAAAAAGCAGTCCCGGATTGGAAAAATAAGAATATTTATGATAAAATAAACTCTAATGTTACATTAGGGTTTATTTTTTGGCATTAAAATGTCTGCAAAATAGGAATGAAAAATTATATGGAGAAAAAAGACAGATATATCAGCATCGGTGAAATGGCAAAAATCAACCGCACAACTGTACCGACACTGCGGCTGTATGATTCAATGGGACTGCTGACACCGTATTACACAGACGAGGAAACACATTACCGGTATTATGACATCAAGCAGAATGCCCGGTTTGATATGATTCAGTACATGAAAGAACTGGGCATGGAATTAAAAGAAATTAAAGAATTGTTCGATAAACAGGATATTAATCTGATTGAGCAGATTTTACGGCAGAAAAAGGAACAGACGGTTGTCCAGATGCAGGAATTAAAATTTAAAATGCAGGCGATTGACAGGACGGTTGCAAGCATTGAACGGTATAAGAAATCGCCGAAAAGCGGCACGATTACACTGGAATACATACCGGACAGGACGATTTACTCGATGTGTGTGGATACCAATTTTTACGATTATAACATTGATATGTACGAATTGATTTTAAAGCAGTTAAAAAATAAGCTGATGGAATTTCATATTCCGCAGGTTTATTACTGCAATGCAGGGACGATTATGCGGCGGGAGCTGTTTGATAAACTGACCTTTTATTCGGAAGAAATCTTTATCTTTGTAGATGACGATTTTCCGATGAAAGACTGTGTGCAGACAATCGAGAATGGCATGTATGCATGTATTTATACGGAAGATTTTGATGAGGAACGCGACTGTGCGAAAAAGCTTTTGGCGTACTGCCGCGAACACGGCTATCAAATCTGCGGTGATTATATTTGCGAAGAAATTATGGAAATGAACGTCTTTGACAGCCGCAAGCGCTCGATGTATCTGCGGCTTCAGGTGCCGGTAAAAATGGAAAAATAGGCTTGACTCTCATCTAAGATTAGACATTATACTGAATACAACGGAAAGTTAAATAATTAACAATCAGTTCGCGTAATATATGCTGAATAGTGAAAAGCGAAAGCGTGAATGAGGATTCGTCTGAAACTGTCCTTGCACCGCAGGACACAGATTTTAAAAGGAAGCGGTGTAGAATTGGAGGATGTTATGGAGAAGATTAAAGTAATTCAGTATGGCTGTGGCAAGATGAGCAAGTACACAATGCGGTATCTGTATGAAACCGGCTGTCAGATTGTCGGTGCAATCGACTGTAATCCATCTATTGTCGGCATGGATATCGGCGATTATGCGGGACTGGGTGTAAAGACCGGCGTATTAATCAGCGACAATGCGGAAGAAGTGCTTGACAACACGGATGCGGATATTGCCGTTGTAACGCTGTTTAGTCTGGTAAGTGACTGCTTTCCGCATTATATGAAATGTCTGACACGTGGAATCAGTGTGATTACAACCTGTGAAGAAGCAACGTACTGCTGGACAACAGACCCGGTTCGTGCCAATATCTTAGATGTTACCGCCAAGAAAAACGGTTGTACTTTTGTAGGAAGCGGCATGGAAGATATTTTCTGGGTGAATATGGTCGGCATGGTAGCAGGCGGCTGTCACAAGATTGAAAAAATTGAAGGCGCAGTCAGCTATAACGTAGAAGATTACGGACTGGCACTTGCAAAAGCTCACGGCGTAGGCTTAACACCGGAAGAATTTGAAAAACAGATTGCACACCCGGAGGAGATTGAACCTTCTTATGTATGGAATTCCAATGAGGCACTTGCATCAAAAATGGGCTGGACGATTAAGAGCCAGACACAGAAATGTGTACCGTATTTCCATGACAGTGATTTGTTCTCATCAACCATGAATGCAACGATACCGAAAGGCAACTGTATCGGTATGGCGGCAGTTGTAACTACCGAAACATTCCAGGGACCGGTTATTGAAACACAGTGTATCGGCAAGGTTTATGGTCCGGACGATGGTGATATGTGCGACTGGAAGATTACAGGTGAACCGGATACGGAATTCCATGTTGTAAAACCGGCAACGGTTGAGCATACCTGTGCAACGATTGTCAACCGGATTCCGGCAGTGCTGCGCGCTCCGGCAGGGTTAGTTACGATGGATCAGCTGGAGGAAATCGCTTATCCGACATATCCAATGGAATACTATCTGTAGTTTAAATATTAAAACTGGAATAACAGAATACTGTGCAGACATGGTTTGTAAATAAAATCCCCGCATAAAGAGAGCTGAACAGATTCTCTTTATGCGGTATTTTTTTGCGATATTAACAAAATATTTAATAGAAATTTCAGTTGATTCCACAGAAATATCCGCTTATAATAGTATTAAGGCAAAGGGGGCTTTTGCAGATTTACAATGTTACAAAAGGAGGGGAATGCCTTGAATACAGAAATAACAAATGCAGTCAGTGCGGCGGGAGATAAGGTGCAGTATGATACCCGTGTCAAAAGAATACTGGCACAAAAAAATATTTTGGCACACATTTTGGTTAAGACGGTGGAGGAGTTTAAGGAAATGAAGCCGGAAGATGCAGTAATGTACATTGAGGGTGAGCCAAAGATTGGGATTGTACCCGTTGAACCGGGTCTGACCAATGCAGAAAAAACAGATATAACCGGGCGGTCTTTTATGTGAGCAGACTTGTTTCATCGCAGAAAGAGAGGGATTTTGTCAATACGAATTATGACGATATAAAACAGGTATTCAGTATCTGGATTTGTATGAACATGGCTTCAAACAGCATGAGCCATATCCACCTTATCAAAGATGAAATGTTAGAGCCGTACGATTGGAAAGGAAATATGGATTTACTCAACATCGTGCTGATTGGTATTACAGATGAATTACCGGAGCATGATGAAAAGTACGAATTGCACCGTTTAATCGGTACACTTCTTTCAAGCGGGTTGAAAGAGCAGGAAAAACTGGATATAATTGAACATGAATATAATATCCCGGTCAGTAATGAAATAAGAGAGGACGTGAGAGTTATGTGTAATCTGAGTGCAGGAATCGAAGAAAGAGCTGAAGAACGGGCAACAGAGAAAACGAGTGAAAAGTTCATTCTGAATATGTATAAAAAGGGTTATACATTAGAACAGATTGCCGATGTTGCAGAAATCAGTGTAGATGCTGTTGAAGCGGTGATTCAAAAGAAAGCACCGGTAATGGCGTAAGAAGTTTGAGAAAGTAAACACATTATAAATAAAAACTGCCGCATAAAGAGAGCAAAAACGATTCTCTTTATGCGGTATTTTTTTGTGGATTTTGGACTCGATGTAGCAGCTTGACAATTCCAACGATGTGGCATATAGTTTTACGTGACTAACCATGGTCAGAATGGACAGAAACTAGTGTGAAAAATCACACTGATGTGCTGATTTTTCACACAGCTATTTGTTTCTGAGCAAAAACAAATAGCTATGATGGCAGAGGAGAAATCGCCTGTGCGAATTTCTCATCGCCGCTTCGCAACAAGTTGCTTAGAAGTGAGGATTATTATGAGAAGAATCGTAAATGAAAGAAATACAAAAAGAAAAAAAGCAGCGATTATATTAAAGAAAACAGCCGTCGCCGCAATGTGCGTGATACTGGCGGCAGGCATGACGGCATGTGGCAAAAAGACGGACAGCGTGCTGAGCGAAAGTGTTTCAGAAAATGACAAATATTCATCCGATATTTTTGCAATGGATACCTATATGTCATTGACGGCATACGGAGCAAAGGCAGAGGATGCCGTGACGGTAGCAATTCATGAGATTCAAAGACTGGATGCGATGTTTTCGGTAGGAAATACGGACAGTGACGTCACAACTGCCAATATGCAGGGAAGCGCTACAGTGTCTGACGAAACAGCATATTTAGTGGAACAGTCCCTTGAAATTTCAAGAAAGACGGACGGTGCATTTGATATTACTATCTATCCGGTTATGGAGCTGTGGGGATTTACCACGAAAAATTACAAAGTGCCGCAGGCGGACGAATTACAGGAAACGTTAAAAAGAGTATCCTATGAAAATGTATCGTTAAAGGACCACGAACTGGTCTTAAAAAATAATGCGCAGATTGATTTTGGCGGTATTGCAAAGGGGTATACGTCCAGCCGTGTCATGCAGATTTTTAAGGAATACGGCATTGAACACGGCATGGTCAATCTCGGCGGCAATGTGCAGACACTCGGCACGAAAACGGACGGTACGGCATGGCGCGTAGCCATTCAGAGTCCGCAGGGAGGCAATCAGTATCTTGGCATTCTGGAAACCAGCGATCAAGCAGTCATTACATCCGGTGGATATGAGCGTTATTTTGAAGAAAACGGAGTGACTTACCATCACATTATCGACCCAAAGACGGGGTATCCGTCAGACAGCGATTTGACGTCTGTTACGATTGTGTGCGCAGACGGAACAAAGGCAGATGCGCTGTCTACCTCATTTTTTGTAATGGGACTTAAAAGGGCAGAAAGCTTTTATGAAAATACGGATTTGGATTTTGATGTCATTTTACTTACAAAAGACAATCAGATTTATATTTCTGAGGGAATTGCACAGAATTTTACCTCGGATTACACCGTAAATGTCTTGAAAAAGTAGTTGATAATTATTGTCAGTAACAGACCTTGACAGAAAAGGATTCTATATTTATGATAGAGCAGAGTTAGAAAAAGCTAACAGCAGTACAACTTTCTAACTTAAATCATAAAGAACAAACTCAAAAAGGAGAAATTATGTTACTGATTATTGCACTTGTGATAGCTTCCTTATTTACATACTTTTTAAAAGACAAGCTAAAGCAGTATCCTAATATTTTTTACATCGGTGCGGCAGTTGTAACGATTGTTATATTCAGCCTGCGCACGGTGGCAATGCCGCAGTTTGTACGGCAGAATATTGTGGGCATTTTTGCAAAGGGAACGATAGGAACGGCATTTTTTATCATTGTCATGATAACAGGTGCATTACCGAGAGGTTCAAAGCTTATCGGACCGCTCATGCGGATTCGCGGGGAATTGTCCATTATGGCGGCAATTCTGGTGCTTTCCCACAACCTGACCTACGGCATGACATATTTTAAAATGTTATTTTCGGCACCGGCGGCATTACCGGCAGTCCAGCGGTGTGCAGCGGTGATCAGTCTGATACTGATTGTATTGATGATTGGATTAACGGTGATTTCATTTCCGGCAGTCCGCAAAAAGATGAATTCGAAAAAGTGGAAGCAGATTCAGCGGAGCGCCTATGTATTTTATGGACTTTTATATGTACATATTATGCTGATTAATATTCCGTATGCGCGCATGGGACTGCGGATGTATGCCGTAAATGTGCTTGTATACAGTATCGTATTTGCAGGATATGCGGCGATGCGTATCCGTAAATGGGTGCTTACAAAAAATC
>OOIF01003014.1_pt1 | contig 10587 bp, 7 predicted proteins | sample 1691961 | NCBI WGS metagenome assembly OOIF01 (sample SAMN06348146, study PRJEB24527) | human gut metagenome | biome: human gut; feature: ankylosing spondylitis patient; material: feces | host: Homo sapiens | place: China | collected 2015-10 | reverse complement strand
CTCGGTGACGAGCTTCACAGGATAGTTGGTGTTGTTCCGAAAGCGGAAGTCGGTGGAGCCATAGTACACGGTGGCGTCCATGCCCGCGGGGACATAGCCGGTGTTGTACATGTGGCTCCGGCGCTCCACCACCTCCAGGGTGGTGTGGAGCACGGCGTAATAGATGGTGGAGGAGGTCTGGCAGATGCCGCCGCCCACCTCGTCCACCGTTTCGCCCTTCACATAGGCGGGGGCGGGCTTGAAGCCCCGGTCCGCCGTCCGTTTGCCGACGGATCCGTTGTAGGAGAAGGTTTCTCCGCTGTTGAGAACAAGGCCGTTGATAATCTGAGCGGAGAGCTTAACGTTGCCGATCCGCCCGGCGGAGCCGGAGACATGGGTCTTGGCCTCGCCCAGCACGTCCCGGAACAGGACGGCCTTCAAATCGGCGGCGGTGACCTCCGGTTGCTGAATATCAGCCTTCACAGTCAGCGTTTCGCCGGGAGCGGCCTCGTCCATGGCCTTCTGAACGGCGGCGATGTCGAAATCGGCCCCCAGCTGCTCCGGTACGATGGTGTCCGTAGCGGAGTCATAGGAGGCATTTCGCACCTCGCCGTGGAGCTGGTCGTGGAGCTGCTGGGCGGTGAGGGCCTTGGCGGGGACGGTCTGGAAGGAGACGGGGACCTGATAGCCGCTCTGACTGTAATCGGAAATATCTGCCAGAAGGAGACGGAGATCTTGCGGTGTTCGGCCGTCCCGTGCCTTGGTGATGTGGACAGACTGCCCCTCCACAGCGCCGGAGGCGTCAAGGGGTGCTTCGGAAAGCTGCTCCGTCAGACGGGATACGGTTTTGGAAAAGACGGCTTGGTCCATGTCCGGCCAATGGGCACCGCCGGGCCAGCGACCGGTGACGGTGGCCAGATAGGCCCAGCCTTTCTTGAAAAAGCCCTTGTTCTGATCATCGTTTTTCCAGAATTGAGCGTCCCCAGAAAAATCCTCTGCCGTGTAACCCAGGTCCCCCACGGTAAGATGGGCCAGGGGCTGGCCTTCGTTATCCACAAGGGTGATCGCCTGCTGGAGAAGCTGTCTCTCCAGGCGCTGCTGCGCCTGTTCCACGGTAAGACCGCCTACGTCGATGCCGTTGATGTGGCGGTTGGGATAAAATGTATCCAGAGAACCGGCATAGGCGCAAAGGCCCGCGTAGGCCGCCAGCAAAACCGCCAGCACGATGCAGGCGATCAGCAGCGGTCCCTTCCAACTCTTTTTGGATTCCTCGTTCAGCCGCTTCCCCGGCTGGGTCTGCATCTCGGCTTCACGGATCGGTTCCATAAGAAGCCCTCCTGTTTTGATCGTTATGTTAAATGAGAAACAATCTCCCATTTAACGCTATCATATCACTCTTTTCTGAAAAAAGGTGTTACAATCCGGTAACAGAGTGGAATAATTTTGACTTTTGGCGTAAGTGACAGGCTGCGGTTTCCGAAAAAACCAAAAAGCGGAGACCGAAGTCTCCGTTTTTTTGAAAAGGACTGTAAACGTCAGCCGACCCGGCGGTTCTTGGGGATGCGGATAGTGAGGAGGATGGCGTCCTCCGTGTCCTCCCGGCGGGATTCTGCGCCGATGCCGGCTTCCCGTACCAGCCGCAGGCCCCGGTCCAGACTGTTGAGAAATAGGCGGACGTCCTTGAGAAGAAAGACCCGGCGGCCGGAGGGGGGCGTGGTCTGCAGCTGGGAGAGCCGCTTGTCGATGTATTGCTCCGTCTGGGCTACGTTCAGGTGCTGGCGGATGATGTGGTGGAGGGCGTTGAGACGTTCTTCTTCATCCTCCAGACGGAGGAGGGCACGGGCATGACGCTCGGTCAGGTCATGTTCTGTGAGCAGGCGGCAGCAGTCAGGGGAGAGCCGCAGCAGGCGCAGCTTATTGGCCAGAGCGGAGGGGGAGCGGCCCAGCAGAGCGGCGGCTTCCTCCTGCGTGGAGCCGGACTGACGGAGATAGGCGGCGATGGCGGCGGCTTCCTCCAGATAATGCAGGTCCCGGCGCTGGATATTTTCGATAAGGGCCAGAATAGCGGAGTCCTGCTCATCGACCTGCATTTCCAAACAAGGAACTGTTTGCAGTCCCGCCAGCTTGGCTGCCCGGAGGCGGCGCTCTCCCGCTATCAGCTCCCAGCCATCATCCCTGCGGCGGACGGACAGGGGCTGGATGATCCCATGGCGGCGGATGGATTCCGCCAGTTCCGCCAGAGGTCCGGGAGCGAATTCCCTTCGGGGCTGGTGTGGGTTGGGAGCGATCTGCTCCACCGGAAGCCAACGGACCTGCGTGTCCAACATGCGCGGCACCTCCTGACAGGTTCGGAAACGGCGGGCGTTCCCGGTTCTGCCTGTATTGTAGCGCCGGGGAGTGGGGGAAATGTCGGGAAATCTGTCGGGAAAATAAAAAAAGCACGGAAAATTCCGCGCTTTTTTTGCAAATAGGTTGTTATGAGGCGGGATGATCGATCTTCTGCTGCCGTTTTTGCAGAGCCCGCACCGCCAGAGAACTGGTGAGCTGGGAGAACAGGGGAGAGACGGAGGGGGAGAACACCACCTCCGAGGGGAAATACTGGGCGGCCAGCGTAGCGGCTGCGGCATTGTTCCGCATACTGGAATTGACGGTCACCGTCAGTTCTACCGGATAGGGGAAGCGGAAGAGGGTGGAGAGCAGAAAGCCCAAGCCCAGACCGATGAGCCGCATGGTCAGCGTTATGCAGAGCAGCAGTACCAGCTCGCGGTTCAACTCGTGGAGGAAGGGAGCGCAGCGGGTGACGTTGGCGCAGATGATGACCAGCAGAGCCAGCTTGGAAAAGGGACTCAGCCGCTGCTTGGCTTTGGCACAGATGCTTTGGCCCAGCAGGCGGCAGAGCACCATGGCCAGAGCTGCCGGGACTACGATCATGACGAAGAGATCCCGGATCATGCCAAAGGTGTCCAGCTCCACCACGGAGCCGCACAGCAGCCGCAGCGTCAGCGGCAGGATCACCGGGGAGAGCATGGTATCCAACAGGATAATGGACAGGCATAGCTCCACGCTGCCGCCGCCGATGACGATCCACATCAGAGAGGATACGGCGGCGGGGGAACCCTCCATCAGCACCAGACTCAGGGTGTAGAGGGGCTGGTCAGGGAAGCACATGCTGCCAATACCCAAAGCGGCCAACGGCATGAGAAGGTGGAGAGAAAGCATGGTGATGAGCACCGGCTTGGGGTGGGAGAGGACCCGGCCCAGATCCTGCACACTGCTGCCCAGACTGTTGGCAAAGGTCTGGAACATCATCAGGGCGGAAACGGCGGGACACAGCAGACCGATCTGATCGGGGAACAGCAGTCCCAGTGCCAGAGCGCCGAGGATCAGCAGGGGCATTTTCGGGGTCATCCAGGTATTGAGCTTTTGCAGTTTGTTCATAGGTATCAGTGTCCTTTCCCAAAATCAGCGGCAGGCGTAGGAGTACCAGCCCTCACCGGAGCGGGTGGTTTCGATCTCCCAGCCGTTTTGACGGAGGGCGTCCGCCACCTCCCCGGCCCGGGTGTCGATGATGCCGGAGCAGAGGAACAGCCCGCCGGGCTTCAGGAACTGCCGCACCATGGGGGCAAGCCCAATGATGACGTCTGCCACAATATTGGCAACCACCACATCGTAGCCGCCGCCCAGAGTTTCCCGGAGGGCGCCATTGGAGAGGACATCTCCCACCAGAACGGTGTAGCGGTCCTTGCCGATGCCGTTGAGGGCGGCGTTTTCATAGGCCACCGTCAGGCACTTGTCGTCAATGTCCACAGCCTTGGCGGAGACGGCGCCCAGCCGCAGTGCGGCAATGGAGAGAATGCCGCTGCCGCAGCCCAGATCCAATACGGTCTCGACGCCGTGGACGGCTTCCTCCAGCGCTGTCAGGCACAGGCGGGTGGTGGCGTGGCTGCCTGTGCCGAAGGTGAGGCCCGGCTCTAAGATCAGGGGCACCTTGCCGGCGTATTTGGCCTGCCCCTTCACGTTTTCCTGTTCCCATTCCGGGATCACCAGCAGGCGTTCGCCGATCTCCATGGGCTTATAATACTGCTTCCAGTTGTTTTCCCAGTCGGCGTCCTTCAGATTTTCCAGCGTCATCAGGAGGGTGCCGTATTTTCCGGCATGGGCGTCCTTGAAGCCCTGAAGAGCAGTGCGGAGGTGGGCCAACTGGTCAAAGCCGTCTCCGTCCGCCGGGAGGTAGAAGGTGATCCGGGATTTACCCTTCATGGACGCCTCCAGATCTTCGTCCACATAGTCCCAATACTGGTGGTTGTTTTCCAGAAAGCTCTGGAAATCCTGCTCGTCGTCAATGACCACGCCGTCCACCCCATTGGCGGAGAGGAAGATTTCCAGAGGCTCCAGCCCGGCGTGATTCGTGTCAATGTGTACTTCCAGCCATTCCATATATGATCCTCACATGTGCTTCCGCCAGAGCGGAAAATTTAATTTCATACGCATAAAACTTCATGCATGAGCAGTGCATCGCGAACATGCACAAATGCCAGTGCATGAAGTTTTCGTGCATCATTTCCGGTTGCCCCGCAGGGGCGAGGAAATGGCACATTTCTTATTTTGCTATGTGTTTGCATAGCAAAAATAGTTTGGGGATTTCCCCAAACTATTTTAGCATAATTATCGTTCGCTGCCAAGGAAAAACAGCGCCATGGTGCCGGGGCCGGAGTGGTTGCCGATGACAGGACCCACATAGTTGATGTGGACGGTTTCCACGCCCAGACGGCGGCGGACCTCACCGGCAACAAATTCAGCGTCCTCCAGACAGTCACCGTGGCTGATGAACACCGTCTGACCGGCGGGGTCGATGGCGGTGGCCTCCATCCGGTCTACCAGCGCCGTCAGAGACGCCTTGCGGCCCCGGGCCTTGCTGACCGGGATCAGGCGGCCCTCGTCGTCCACATGCATGACAGGCTTGATGGCCAGCATGGTGCCGAACAGGGCGGTGGCGGCGTTGATCCGGCCGCCCCGCTTCAGGTGGTTCAGATCGTCCACCGTGAACCAGTGGCAGACGCGGCCCTTGGTCTCCTCGGCAAAGGTCTTCACCTCGTCGATGGTTTTCCCCTTTTTCTGCTCCTGCGCGCAGAGATACACGAACAATCCCTGCCCCAGAGAGGCGCAGAGGGAGTCCACCGTCAGGATCTTCGCGTCGGGAAATTCGTCCTTCAACTCCTCCGCGGCAATGACGGAGGACTGGTAGGTGGTGGAGAGGGCGGAGGAAAAGCTGATGCTCAGGATGTCCTTTCCGGTTTTCAGGATCTCCCGCATCTTTTCCTCAAATTCCCCCACGTTGACGGCGGAGGTGGTGGCCAGTTCACCGGAGCGGACCCGCTCGTAGAACTCATGGAAGCCGATCTCCCGGCCATCCAGATAGTTGCGGTAGGTGCGATCACCCATTTGCAGGCTCAACGGTAGGACCTCTACGCCCAGCTCCGCGGCCATTTCCGCGGAGAGATCGCAGCAGCTATCCGTTAAAATTACATAATCACGCATCAGTCCTTGCGCTCCTTTCTGCTTTTCGCGGCCTTTTTGGCCTCGGCTTTATCCGGTTTGCCGGCGGGTTTCGTCCGGGCGCGGAGCTGGGCCACATACTGACGGCTCACAAGGCCGGCGGCATAGCTCAGCAGACCGAAATGAACAGCGGCGTCCGCCAGATTGTCAGTTCCTTCATAAGCGCCCATCTCCTGCACGGCACTGGACAGGGCACCGTCCAGACTTTCCAGAAAGGCCCGGTAGCCGTTTTCCACGGAGCGGTCATCAGAAAGCTCAGTGCGGATCAGCAGGTCCATATCCCGGACGGACATCACCTGCTTGAGAATGCAGACGAAGGTGAGGTAGGCCAGATGGTCCCGGTTGTATTTCTTGCCCTCAGCCCGGGGGACCAGGGCGTTTTTCGTGTAGTTATTGACCATAGAGGCCGTCAGAGCGTCGCTCTCATCCAGACGGATGGTCTGCCGTTCCATGTAGGAGAGAACCTGATCCATATACAGGGGGAAATCCGGCAGTGTTTCCCAATCCGCAGGGCGGTGGGTCTCCAACTGACGGCGAAAGGCGGAAATTTCTTCCATACCGGTGCTCCTTCCTTTGAAATCAGAGCAAGTATATCACATTTTTGTAGTTTTGTAAACCGGATTATGCGTTAAGGAAAACAGGAAGAAAGACAGGGGAAAACGAAAATTGTTATTTTCCCACGCAGAAACGGCTGAACACCGCGCCTACGATCTCCTCCTTGGCGGTGCGGCCCGTTAGTTCGCCGATGGACTCCAGTGCTTCCTCCGCATCAGTGAGGACAGCGTCGGGAGTCAGACCGCTGTCCAGGGCGGACAATGCCCGCCGGACGGCCTCCAGGCTCCGGCGGACGGCGGACTCCTGCCGGGCGTTGGTCAGCAGGGAACCGGCTTCGGCAGGCGCACCGGCGGGGAAGCAGTCCTGAATGGCGTCCACCAGGGCGTCCAGGCCGCCGGGGGCCACGGAGTTGAACGAAACCAGAGCGTCCGGCTCCCGCAGGCCCTTGGGGAGCTGCCAGACGGCGGTTTTCACGGCGGGGTTCAGATCATCCTTGCTGACGGCTAAGATCCAGTGGGGGGCCTTCGCGGCCAGGGCGAGAATGTCCTCGTCCACAGTCATCGGTGTCTGGCTGCCATCCACCACGGCGATCACCAGGTCGGCGGTCTCCGCCGCTTTGCGGCTGCGCTCTACGCCCAACTGCTCCACGGCGTCGGCGGTGTCGCGGATACCGGCGGTGTCGATGAGCCGCAGGAGGGTGCCGCCGCAGGTGACGGTCTCCTCCACCGTGTCCCGCGTGGTGCCGGGGATGTCGGTGACGATGGCCCGGTCATAGCCAGCCAAGGCATTGAGCAGAGAAGACTTTCCGGCATTGGGCAGGCCCACGATAGCAGTGCGGACGCCGTTTTTCAGAACCCGGCCCCGCTGGGCGGTGTCCAGCAGGGCGGAGAGGGTGTCAGCGGCGATTTGCAGAGAAGATCGGATCTGCTGCGGCTGAATGTCCTCAATGTCCTCGTCGGGGTAATCCACCACGGCGTAAAACCGGGAGGTGATGTCGATGAGGGCCTCCTGCACCGGCTCCAAGCGGCGGCGGAGACCGCCGTCCAGTTGGGCTGCGGCGTTTTTCGCGGCAGCGGCGGACTGGGCATCGATGAGATCGATGACGGCTTCTGCCTCCGTCAGGTCCATTTTGCCGTTGAGGAAGGCACGCTTGGTGAATTCACCGGCCTGTGCCTGCCGGGCTCCGGCGGCAAAGAGAGCGGGGAGCAGGGTGTGGAGGACTACGGGAGAGCCGTGGCAGTGGAATTCGGCGGAGTCCTCCCCGGTATAGCTGTGTCCGCCGCCGAAGCGGACGGCTAATCCCTGATCGATGACGGCGCCGGAACCGTCCAGCATTTCTCCGAACACCATCTTGTGAGAGGGCTGCTGGGCGAAGGGGACTCCGTTCCGGGGACGAAAGACCCGGTCGCAGGCAGCAAAGCAGCCATCCCCGGAGACCCGGACGATGCCGATGGCGGTGGCGATGCTGCCGGTGGCAATGGCGGCGATGAGATCAGACATAGAAGCTCCTTTCAGAGGGTGCCGCTTTGCGGCATGGGAAAGCATGGTGATACCATGCGGGATCGAATCCTAAAATGGGCTTTGCCCATTGGAATGTCCCCTACTTTTTCTTTGCGCCAACAAGGGGCCGGAGTTCCCGGCAGAAGCCAAGGGGGATATTCTCTCTGCTCCCACAGGGGGGACATTCCCATGTCAGGGCAAGGGGAAGGAGCCTTTGGCGCAAAGATTACCGGGGTTCCCGGCGGAACTGTACCGTTTCGGTACGGAGAAGCCAAGGGGATATTCTCTTTTGAAAAGAGAATGTCCCCCCGGCCCCCTAAAGAGAAACGCGGGGGGATTTCGATTTCCCCCCGCACCCCCTTGAAACGACACAAAGGGGCGAAACTGCGGTTTCTCCCCTTTGGAAACCCCTCTAAGGATAAGGGGAGCGGCAGCGGAAAGTGAGGCAGAGGGTGTCCTCTTTGCACCCCAATGAACGCCGCGCCCACAGATGCGGGGGCGCAGTTATTCGAGGAATATCTGTCGGCGCAGCCGGCAAGAGACTTCTGGATTTTGCCGACAGTGCGTGGCGGCCAGCCCCCGTCTTGGGTGATTTGACACGGAGGTGTCAAATCATCCCTCAGCGTCTTTTCTTTTGACCATGAATGGCCGTTTTCTTTTCCGCAAGAGGAAAAGAAAATGGGGATTCAATTCTGCATGGTATCACCATGCTTTCCCGTGCCGCAAGGCGGCACACCCTTATACGATCTGGTATCATAAAACAGAAACATTTGCTGAAAGATAAAGAAAGAGGTATTTTTATGGCGGAACTGACCCCCATGATGAAGCAATATCTGGAAATCAAGAAGGACAACCCGGATTCCATTTTGTTTTTCCGTCTGGGGGACTTCTATGAGATGTTCGCCGACGATGCCAAACTGGCCTCCAAGGAACTGGACCTGACCCTGACCTCCCGGGACCACGGCAAAAACGCCAAGCCGGAGGAAGAACGGGTCCCCATGTGCGGCATCCCCTATCACGCCAGCGAGTCCTATATTGCCCGTCTCATCGCCAAGGGCTACAAGGTGGCCATCTGCGAGCAGATGGAGGACCCCGCCACCGCCAAGGGGCTGGTGAAGCGGGATATTATCCGGGTGGTGACCCCCGGCACTGTTATCGACGCCGCATGTCTGGATGATAAGTCCGGCAACTACCTCTGCGGCATTTATCTGGACAGTCAGGGAGGCGGCGCGGCCTTCTGCGACCTCTCTACCGGTGAGACGCACCTCACCGCCTTCTCTGGCAAGGATACCCTGACCCATATCATCAACGAACTGGGCCGGTTCAGCCCCGCCGAGGCCATTCTCAGCGACGGGGCTTTCAGCGAGAAGGCGCTGACAGACGTCCTTACCGACAAATTCCACTGCCGCTATGAAAACGGTGGTGAGCGCCGGTTCCGGCTGGCAGAGGCGGAGAAAAACATCCGCGCCCAATTTGGTGAGGAAGCCTTTTCCAGGCTGCCTGCCGGGGAACCTGCCGCCGCCATGGCTCTGGGCGGTTTGCTGAACTACCTCTACGAGACCCAGAAAACCGACCTCTCCCACATCCGGGAACTGGATTACTACCGTCAGGGCCGCTTCATGGAGCTGGATCTGGCCGCCCGCCGGAATCTGGAGTTGACAGAGACCCTTCGGAGCAAGGAGAAGAAAGGCAGCCTCCTTTGGGTGCTGGACAAAACCAAGACCCCCATGGGCGGGCGGATGCTGCGCAGCTGGCTGGAGCAGCCCCTGCTGTCCGTAACGGATATTGACCGCCGCAGCAGCGCCGTGGCAGCACTGGTGGATGACACCATCCGCAGGGAGGAACTCATCGCCGGAATGACCGGCCTTGGAGACATGGAACGGCTCATTGGCCGCATCGTCTATGGCACCGCCGGAGGCCGGGATCTGACCTCCCTCCGCGCCGCCATGGAAAAGCTGCCCAACCTGAAGGAACAGCTTTCCGGGTTTTCCGACCGCCGTCTGACCAAACTGACCGCCGAGCTGGACACGCTGGACGATATCAGTGGGGACATTGCCGCCGCCATCTGTGACGAGCCGCCCTTTTCCGTCCGGGAAGGCGGCATCATCCGGGATGGCTTCAATGAAGAAGTGGACCGCCTGCGGCACATCCTGAAAAGCGGCAAGGGCGTTATGGCGGAGATGGAGGCCAAGGAGAAGGAAAAAACCGGCATCCGCACCCTGAAGATCGGCTACAACAAGGTGTTCGGCTACTATATTGAGGTCTCCAATGCCTTTAAGGAGCAGGTGCCGGAAACCTATATCCGCAAACAGACCTTGGTAAACGGCGAGCGGTTCATCACACAGGAACTGAAGGATCTGGAACATGAGATCCTGACGGCCTCCGAGCGGGTGGTGGCGCTGGAATACGAGCTGTTCTCCGCCCTGCGCCAGCAGATCGCGGACAACGCCGGGCGCATCCAGAAAACCGCCGCGGCGGTGGCGGAGTGCGACGCGCTGTGCTCCTTTGCCTCCGTAGCAGTCCACAACAATTTCTGCCGTCCGGAGGTGGACGAGTCCGGGGTCATTGAGATCCGGGAGGGTCGTCATCCGGTGGTGGAAAAGGTGCTGAAAGACGCCCTGTTCGTCCCCAACGACACGTTTATGGGGGAAAAGGAGGAGCGGGTGGCTATCATCACCGGCCCCAACATGGCGGGTAAATCCACCTATATGCGGCAGGTGGCCCTCATCGTCCTCATGGCCCAGATGGGCAGCTTCGTCCCCGCCAAATACGCCCATATCGGCGTGGTGGATCGGATCTTCACCCGCATCGGCGCCAGCGACGATCTCTCCGCCGGGCAGTCCACCTTCATGGTGGAGATGACGGAGGTCTCCGATATTCTCCATCAGGCCACCAAAAATTCTCTTCTGATCCTGGATGAGATCGGCCGGGGCACCTCCACCTTTGACGGTATGGCCATCGCCCGGGCTGTTCTGGAATACTGCGCTGACAAAAAGA
>OOIF01003011.1_pt1 | contig 10599 bp, 8 predicted proteins | sample 1691961 | NCBI WGS metagenome assembly OOIF01 (sample SAMN06348146, study PRJEB24527) | human gut metagenome | biome: human gut; feature: ankylosing spondylitis patient; material: feces | host: Homo sapiens | place: China | collected 2015-10 | reverse complement strand
CGCCATCGTGCCTGATGCCACCAGTCAGGCGGAAAAGGACGACAAGCCGGACAAGGACAAGGGCCGTCAGCGCGGCCTCAAGCTTTCGCGTCTAGATGTGCCCTTCCTGGCCAAGGAAGACGTCCAGACCAGCCGTCCGCCGTCCATGCAGCAGCCCGGCCATCTGGCCAAGGCCTCCAGCCGGGTCCCCGACGTCAAGGGCAAGACGGTGCGCAACGCCGTGGAACTTTTTGCCCGCGCCGGGATCGTGCCGGAGCTCAAGGGGACCGGCACGCGCGTGGTCAGGCAGAGCCCGCCGCCGGGCACGGCCTGGCCCAAGGAAGGAGAAAACGTCACTTACATTCTGTGGCTCTCGGAGAGGTAACCGTGAATCGCGAATTCGAACAATTGCTCGACAAGGTGCGCCGTGAGGGAGGGGAGATCCGCTCCGACTCGCGTGAGGTCGGCAAGGGGGACATCTTTGTGGCTGTCCCCGGGGTCAATGCTGACGGCGCCCGTTTCATCCCGCCGGCCGTGGAGGCCGGTGCGTCCACCATCGTCTGCCTGCCCGGAGGGGCCGAAGCCGAGGCCGCCCGTGCCGCGGGCTGCACGGTGGTCCATCATGACGATCCCCGCGAGGCCTTGTGGCGTCTGGCCGAGGCCCGCTGGCATACCGGCAGCCTGCCGCTGCGCGTGCTGGGCGTCACCGGCACCAACGGCAAGACCACCAGCGCCTATTTGCTGGAGCATCTGTTCACGGCCACCGGACACAAGGTGGGTGTGCTGGGCACGGTGAGCTACCGCTGGCCCGGTCATTGCGAGGCCGCGCCCCTGACCACGCCCGATCCCCTGCGCGTGCACGCCATGCTGGCGGCCATGGCGCAGGCCGGGGTGGACATCGCCGTCATGGAGGTCTCTTCCCACGCCCTGGAACAGCAGCGCGTCTGCGGGGTGCCCTTTGCCGGGGCCTCCTTCAGCAACCTGACCCAGGACCATCTGGATTTCCACCAGGACATGGAAAGCTATTTCCGGGCCAAGTCCCATCTGTTCCTGGAACTGCCCCGCGCCGACAAGGTCATGGCCATCAACGGCGATGATCCCTGGGGCCGCCGCCTGCTGGAGCTGTGCCCGCGGGCCCTGTCCTTCGGCCTGCAGAAGGCGCTCCCGCAGCAGCGTCATCTGTGGGGCGAGCTGTTGTCCGCCGGTACGGACGGCTGCCATCTGCGCATGCATCTGGACGGCCAGCAGTGGGAACTGCGCTCGCCGCTGGTGGGGGCCTTCAATGCCTCCAACCTGCTCTCCGTGCAGGCCCTGGCCCTGGAGCTGGGCCTGATGCCGGACGATCTGCGCCATCTGGAAGACTTCCACGGTGTGTGCGGCCGTCTGGAACGGGTTCCCAATGCCCGCAAGCTGCACGTCTTCGTGGACTATGCCCACACGCCGGACGCGCTGGTCAACGTCCTGAAGGCCCTGCGCGGCGCCGGTTTCAAGCGCATCGTTACGGTCTTCGGCTGCGGCGGCAACCGTGACCGCACCAAGCGCCCCATCATGGGCGAAGCCGTGGCCCGCTATTCCGACGTGGCCGTGCTGACCTCGGACAATCCCCGTTTCGAGGACCCGGAAGCCATCCTCAAGGATGTGCTGCCCGGCCTGCGCGAAGCCAGGGAAGTCGTCGTGGAAGTGGACCGCCACAAGGCAACGGCCAAGGCCGTGGAAATGCTCGGTCCCGATGATGCCCTGCTGATCGCCGGCAAGGGCCATGAGGATTATCAGATCATTCAGGGCACCAAACATCACTACAGTGATCAGGAAGTGGTGCGGGAGCTGTTGGGGTGCGCCTAGATCTTGCTGAAATCGTTCGTTGTCTGGGCTGTGCCCGGGATGTGAAGGTGACCGACGGCAGCGTGACGGTCACCTCGGTCGTCACGGACAGCCGCGAGGCCGTGGCCGGCAGCCTGTTCGTCTGCATCGCCGGCGAGCGCGTGGACGGCCATGACTATGCCGCCCGTGCCGTGGAGCAGGGCGCTGTGGCCGTGCTGGCTTCCCGCCCGCTGGAAGGCCTGTCCGTGCCTGTCCTGCTGGTCCAGGATACGGTGCGCGCCCTGGGTGCCGTGGCCGCCCTCTGGCGCGGCAAGTCCTCTGCCCGGGTGGTGGGCATCACCGGCTCCGCGGGCAAGACAACGGTCAAGGAACTGCTGGCCCATGTGCTGTCGCGGCGCGGCAAGACCGCCTGCAATGCCCTCAACCTCAACAATCAGGTGGGCATGCCCCTGTGCATGCTCAAGACCGACGGGGACGAGGACTTCTGGGTCTTCGAGGCCGGTATCAGCCACGAGGGCGACATGGACGAGCTGGGCGCCATCCTCCAGCCCGATCTGGCCCTGATCCTCAACGTGGGCGCCGCCCATACCGAGGGGCTGGGCGAACGCGGCGTGGCTTGGCACAAGTCCCGTCTTCTGGCCCATCTGGCCCCCGAAGGCCAGGCCCTCGTGAGCGCCGACTATGACGACCTTGTCCGCGAGGCGCGGGCCGTGTTCGGCGACGTGCTCTTCTTCACGGCCAGCGGGCGTCCGCTCTCCTATCGTGCGGCCTATGCCGGGTGTAGCGATGGGGTGCACGGGCAGTACCGCCTGTGGCTGGACGGTCGTCCCTGTGACGTTATCGCGCCTTTCCGCGGCGATTACGGTACCGAGAACTGCATCGCCGTGGCGGCCGCCGCCCACATGCTGGGCCTGACCGCCGAGGAGATCGCCGCCGGTTTCGCCGACGCGCAGCTGCCGCCGCAGCGCTTTGCACGCAGCCGTCGCGGCAACTGGGACATCGTGGACGATACCTACAATGCCAACCCGCTTTCCATGGCCCGCATGCTTGACGCCGCGGCGGAAAGCGCCCAGAAACGGCCTTTCGTGGTGGTGCTGGGCGAGATGCGCGAACTGGGCAGCGTGGCGGACAGGGAGCATGAACGTCTGGGCAGGCATCTGGCCCAGCTGCGTCCTGTGCTGGTCTTCTGGCGCGGCGGCCATGCCGATGCCGTGCGGGACGGTCTGGAGCACGGACTGTACACGGGCAAGTTCCTGCCCGTGGATTCCGGCGAGGCCTTCGTGCAGGCCCTGAATGAACATCTTCCCGCCGAGACGGGAGAGCAGGGGGGCCTCATGCTCTTCAAGGGATCGCGCGGCAACCATCTGGAAGAATTGCTTGAAGCTCTGGAGCAGAGCGACTGGCTGCCCGGCAGCCGTACGGAGAGTCTGTAGATGCTGTATAACCTGCTGGTACCGTGGGCGTCCGAATGGACGGCGCTCAATGTTTTCCGGTACATCACCTTCCGTTCCATGGCCGCGCTCATCACGGCCCTGGTGCTCTCCATCCTGCTGGGTCCCCGGTTCATCGCCTGGCTGCGCCGCCTCAAATGCGGCCAGCACATCCTGCATGAAGTGACGACCCATGCCTGCAAGGAAGGCACGCCCACCATGGGCGGCCTGCTGATGCTCTTCAGCCTCACGGTCAGCCTGCTGCTGTGGGCGGATCTGGGCAATTTCTACATCTGGCAGACCCTGCTGGTGTTCTGGGGCTTTGCGGCCGTGGGCTTCTGGGACGACATGACCAAGCTGCGCCATGCCGAGAACCGCGGCATCAGCGGCCGGGCCAAGCTGGCGGGCCAGCTGGCGGTGGCCGTGGTGGCCATGCTCTTCCTGGTCACGGATCCCGGCTATTCCAGCCAGCTGAGCATCCCCTTCGTCAAGGACTGGGCTCCTGACCTTGGTCCCCTGTATCTGCCGTTCGGGGTCTTCGTCATGGTGGCCTCGTCCAATGCCGTCAACCTGACCGACGGTCTGGACGGTCTGGCCATCGGGCCCTGCATCGTGGCCGGCATCGTTTTCGCCATCTTCATCTATGTGACGGGCCATGCCCGCTTCGCCAATTATCTGCTGCTGCCCTATACGCCGGGCGTCGGTGAGGTCACGGTGTTCTGTGCGGCCCTGGTAGGCGCGGGGCTGGGCTTTTTGTGGTTCAACGCCTATCCGGCCCAGGTCTTCATGGGCGACGTGGGCTCGCTGGCCCTGGGCGGCGTGCTCGGCTATCTGGCCCTGCTCTGCAAGCAGGAACTCATCCTGGCCGTGGTGGGCGGTCTGTTCGTGGCCGAGACCCTGTCGGTCATCATGCAGGTGAGCTACTTCCGCTGGACAGGCGGCAAACGCCTGTTCCGCATGGCGCCCCTGCATCATCACTTTGAACTGAAGGGCATCCCGGAATCGAAGATCATCATCCGGTTCTGGATCACGTCCGCACTGCTGGGGCTGGTAGCCCTGTCGGTACTGAAACTGCGCTGATGGCGAGGGCTCCGGCTGTACGGCGGCCGGGGCCCGCTCGCCGTTTTTTATCCTGTCCGCCGTGCCTGCCGGTGCAGTGCGCGGCAATCTCTTATCCGCGAGGAATGTGACATGGCTCAGAATGAAGATCGTGGCCGGTGCATCAAGGCCGGTGAACTGGCTGTAGTGGTGGGCGCCGGGCGTTCCGGCAAGGCAGCGGCCCGTCTTCTGTTGCGGCAGGGCGCCCGGGTGCGCCTGCTGGAGAGCAACCCCCAGGCGCTGGACGAAGCTCAGGCCGCGGCCCTGCGCGCGGAAGGCATCGAACTGGTGCTGGGGGAACAGGGGCCGGATCTCTTTGCCGGTGCGAAACTGGTGGTGCCCAGCCCCGGCCTGCCCGTGGTACGCCTACGCGAGATGATGGGCCCCCATGCCGATGCGGAAGGTACCGAGATCCTGGCCGAGATGGAGCTGGCCTGGCGCGCCCTTGACGGCGAGCCCGTGTTGGCGGTGACCGGCACCAGCGGCAAGACCACCACGGTCAGTCTGGCGGCGGCCATGCTGCGGGAGCAGGGCCTGCGTGTTTTTCTGGGCGGCAATATCGGCACGCCCCTGTCGGAATATCTGCTTTCCGGCGAAAAGGCCGACGTGCTGGTGCTGGAGACCTCGAGCTTCCAGCTTCAGTGCTGTTCCACCTTCCATCCCCGTGTGGCCGTGGTGTTGAACATCTCGCCCAACCATCTGGATTACCACAAGGACATGGAAGAATACATCGAGGCCAAGTTCCGTCTGTTCCGCTGCCAGACGGAAGAGGACCTGGCGGTTTTGGGGCCCGGGCTGGAAGAGCCCGCCGCCCGCTTCGGCCTCAGGGCCCGCAAGGTGTGGATCCGGCCCGAAGGCCGCTTCCCGGACTGCCCCCTGTTCGGGCAGCACAACCAGTTCAATGCCGAAGCCGCCTGGCAGGCCTGCCGTCCCTTCGGCGTGACGCTGGAGAATGCCGCCCGCGCGGTGGCTGCCTTCAAGCCCCTGCCCAACCGGCTGGAATCCGTGGCCCGCGTGCACGGCGTGCTTTATGTGAACGACTCCAAATGCACCACGGTGGCCGCTCTGGAAGTGGCGCTGGAAGCCATGGACCATCCCGTGCACCTGCTGTGCGGCGGCAAGTTCAAGGGCGGGGATCTGGACGGCATGAAGGATCTGCTGCGCCGCAAGGCCAAGAGCGTGAACCTGTACGGGGCCAGCCGCGAGATCTTCGAGGCTGCCTGGCAGGGCGTGGTGCCCCTGTGCTGGCACGAGCGCATGGAAGACGCTGTCCTGGCCCTGCAGGACAAAGTGGAGGAGGGCGATGTGGTCCTGCTGTCACCGGCAACTTCCAGTTTTGACCAGTACCACAATTATGTGGAACGCGGCAACGACTTCAAGCGCATCGTGGGAAGCCTGGCATGAAGAACATGTTCCTGAGCAGGAAGGAAAAGAAAAAGGAAGAAGCCGCTCCCCAGGGCGGAGGCATCTCGCGCGCTCTGGGCAAGGTGAGTTTTGAGGGCTTCGACTGGTGGCTGTTCACCCTGATGCTCATCATCCTGGCCATCGGCCTCATCATGGTGCTGTCGGCCAGCGGCATCGTGGCCGAGCAGGTCAACGGTGACAAATACTACTTTTTCAAGCGCCAGCTGATCTTTGCCTGCGGCGGGGGCCTCGTGCTCTGGGGCGCGGCCCTCATGCCCCGCAGCTGGCTCTACAAATTGCAGTATCCGGCCATCTTCCTCTCCCTGTTCCTGCTCCTGCTGACCCTGTCGCCCCTGACGCCGTCCATCAACGGCGCCAAGCGCTGGATCCCTCTGGGGCCCGTGAGCCTGCAGCCCATGGAGTTCGTCAAGATCTCCCTGGCCCTGTACCTGGCCTATTTCATGAGTTCCAAGCAGGCACTGGTCAAGACCTTCAGCCGGGGAGTCATCCCGCCCTTTGCCGTGACGGGCCTGTTCTGCGGCCTGCTGCTGTTGCAGCCCGACTTCGGCAGCGCCGTGGTGGTGGCCAGCATCTTGTTCTTCATGTGTCTGGCCGGGGGCACGCGTTTCATCTATCTGTTCTTCGCCATGATCCTGGCCTGCGCCGGCGCCATGGCCCTGGCCATCCTCGAGCCTTACCGCCTGCGCCGCCTGCTGGCCTTTCTGGATCCGTTCGCCGATCCCACCGACACGGGCTATCACCTGGTGCAGTCCCTGCTGGCCATCGGCTCGGGCGGCTTTTTCGGCGTGGGCGTGGGCGCCAGCCGACAGAAGATGTTCTATCTGCCCGAAGCCCACAACGACTTCATCATGGCCGTGCTGGCCGAGGAGCTGGGCTTTGTGGGCATCACCGTGGTCATGCTGCTGTTCGGCCTGCTGTTCTGGCGCTGTTACCGCATCATCATGCGCCAGACCGAACTGCGCGACCGGCTGACGGCCTTTGGCCTGACGGTCATCCTGGCCATGGGTGCCGTCATGAATCTGGCCGTGGTCATGGGGGTGGCGCCGCCCAAGGGCGTGCCCATGCCCCTGATGAGCTACGGCGGCAGTAATCTTATGGCCACCATGCTCTGCGTGGGCCTGCTCATGAATTTTTCTCGCACGGCCACGGGCAAGGAGGGGAGCATATGGAAAGAGTCCTCTTAACCACCGGCGGTACCGGCGGGCACATCTTCCCGGCGCTGGCCGTGGCGGAAGCCCTGCGTCAGCGCCATCCCGGTGTGGAACTGCTGTTCGTGGGCTCGCAATACGGCCCGGAACAGCGTCTGGCCCGGGCGGCGGGCATCGACTTCATCGGCCTGCCGGTGCGCGGCTTCTTGGGGCGTGGCCTGCGGGCCTTTGCCGCTGCCGGGCGCATGGCCTGTGCCGTCTACCGGGCCCGGGGCATCATCCGGCGCTTCCGGCCCCAGGTAGTGGCCGGTTTTGGCGGTTATGCCGCCTTCGCGCCCATGCTGGCGGCCCGTCTGGCCGGTGTGCCCACGGTGCTGCATGAGCAGAACGCCATCGCCGGCATGAGCAACCGCATCCTGGGGCGCCTTGCCCGGCGCATCTGCCTGTCCCTGCCGGGGACCGAGGGCTTCGACGCCTCCCGGACGGTACTGACGGGCAACCCCGTGCGCGCCGCCGTGGTGGCGCTGGCCGGACGGCAGCATGATTTTTCCGGCAAGCGCCTGCTGGTCATGGGGGGGTCCCTGGGGGCCCATGCCCTGAACGTGCATGTGTGTCGCCATCTCGACGCCCTGCGGGCCGCGGGCATCGAAGTGCGCCACCAGACCGGTGTGCGTGACGAGGCTGTGACCCGCGAGGCCTATGCGGCGGCGGGCTATGACCCGGCCTGTGTGAGTGCCTTCATCGACGACATGGCTTCGGCCTATGCCTGGGCGGATCTGGTGCTTTGCCGCGCCGGGGCCACCACCGTGGCCGAGCTTTGCGCCGCGGGCCTGCCCTCGGTGCTGGTGCCGTTCCCCTATGCGGTGCATGACCATCAGACGCGCAACGCCCAGGCCCTGGTGGCCGAAGGCGCGGCCCTGATGCTGCCCGAGGCCCGCATGGAGAGCGACGGCCTCATGGCGCAGGTCACGGACCTGCTGCAGGATACCGGCAGGCTGCGCACCATGGCCGCTGCGGCTTCCGGCTGTGCCCGCGTCCGCGCGGCGGAGCTGGTGGCCGCGGAACTGGAGACCGTGTGCGCACGGTAAGTTCACGATAACATCTTCTTCCGGATAGAGAGAGACATATGGACAGCAAGATTCGGCAGATTCACATGGTGGGCATCGGCGGCGCCGGCATGAGCGGCATCGCGGAAGTCCTGCTCAACCTGGGCTATGACATCTCGGGCTCGGACATGAGCGATTCGGCCGTGGTCAAACATCTGCGCAGTCTTGGGGCCCGCATCGCCGTGGGCCATGCGGCCGAGAACGTGGGCAACGTGCAGGTGCTGGTCAAGTCCACGGCCATTGCCGAGGATAACCCCGAAGTGGTGGAAGCGCGCCGCCGCAACATCGCCATCATCCCCCGTGCCGAGATGCTGGCCGAACTGATGCGCCTGCGTCAGGGCGTGGCCATTGCCGGTACCCACGGCAAGACCACCACCACGTCCCTGACGGCCTCCATCTTCGATACGGCCGGTCTGGACCCCACGGTCATCATCGGGGGGCGCCTCAATGTCTACGGCACCAATGCCCATCTGGGCAGCGGCCACTACCTCATCGCCGAAGCCGACGAATCCGACGGCTCCTTCCTCTGTCTGTTCCCCATCATCAACGTGGTCACCAACGTGGACGAAGACCATCTGGACCACTACGGGACCCGGCAGGCCATCGACGACGCCTTTGTCCAGTTCATGAACAAGGTTCCGTTCTACGGCCTCAACGTGGTCTGCGGCGATGATCCCGGCGTGCGGGCCCTGCTGCCGCGCGTCAAGCGCCCGGTGCTGACCTACGGCTTCGCCGCCGACAACCAGCTGCGCGCCTACATCGCACAGGGCGAGGTGCTGCCGGTAGCAACCCGCTCCTTCGGCTCGATTGGCATCTTTGCCATCCCGCAGATGGGCAGATTCTACCGCCATGTGCTGATTGAAAAGAACTTCCCGCACCACGGCGCCGTTGCCTTTGGTCACTTCGGCAAGGAGTTGTACGAGGTGTTCCGCTACCTCGGTGTCGCTCCGCAGGAAATCGGCTACAACCACCCGCAGGGCGTGCTGTATCCGACCGAAAACCCATTTGCCCGCTAAGGAGGAAGCCGCCATGCTTTATATCGGCGTAGATTTGGGTACCTCGGCGGTCAAGCTGCTTTTGATGGATTCTGCCGGAGCGGTCCAGAAGATTGTTTTCAGGGAATACCCGCTCTCCTTCCCGCAGACCGGCTGGTCGGAGCAAAACCCGCTGGACTGGTATGAGCGGACGATTGCCGGTCTGCACCAGCTGCTGGAGGACTGCGACCGCAGTCAGGTAGCAGGCATCAGCTTCGGCGGACAGATGCACGGTCTGGTCACATTGGATGCAGAGGATCAGGTCATCCGTCCTGCCATCTTGTGGAACGACGGACGCTCCACCGCACAGACCGACTACCTCAACCAAACCATCGGTAAGCAGCAGCTGTCCGAATATACGGCAAACATCGCCTTTGCCGGTTTCACCGCGCCCAAAATCCTGTGGATGAAGGAAAACGAGCCGCAGAACTTTGCGCGCATCTGTAAAATCATGCTGCCGAAAGATTATCTGATCTACCGGCTGTCCGGCAACTTTGCCACCGACTACTCCGATGCTTCGGGGATGCTGCTGCTGGATGTCAAAAGACGCTGCTGGTCCCAGCAGATGCTTTCCATCTGCGGCATCACCGAACAGCAGCTGCCAAAGCTGCACGAAAGCTATGAGGTGGTGGGAACCCTGCTGCCGCAGCTGGCAGAACAACTGGGTCTTCCCTCTTCGGTGCGCATCATCGCCGGAGCCGGAGATAATGCCGCAGCCGCCATCGGCACCGGAACGGTCGGTGAAGGCAGCTGCAACCTTTCGTTGGGCACCAGCGGGACGCTGTTCATCACCAGCGGACAGTTCCGTGTGGACCCGCACAATGCCCTGCACGCCTTTGCCCATGCCGACGGGCACTATCATCTGATGGGCTGTATGCTCAGCGCTGCCTCCTGCAACGCCTGGTGGATGCAGCAGATATTGAACACCCAGGATTTTGCCGCCGAGCAGAAGGACATCTGCCGGCTGGGAGAAAACCCCGTCTTTTTCCTACCTTATCTGATGGGCGAACGTTCTCCGCACAATGACCCGCACGCACGCGGCGCCTTCATCGGTCTGTCGATGGACACCACCCGCCGGCAGATGACACAGGCGGTGCTGGAAGGGGTCGTCTTTGCGCTGCGTGACTCGCTGGAAGTCGCTAGAAGCCTTGGTATCTCCCTTTCCTCCACCCGCATCTGCGGAGGCGGCGCTAAAAGCCCGCTGTGGAAGCGGATGGTTGCCAACATCCTCAACCTACAGGTAGAAACCGTCCGCGTCGAAGAGGGTCCTGCCTATGGCGCTGCTATTCTGGCAGCGGTCGGCTGCGGAGAGTATGCTACTGTCGAGGCGGCTGCCGCCCAGCTAGTACAGCCGGGCGAGGTCATCTCCCCTGAGCCGGAGCTTGTTGCCGCTTACGAAAATCGCTATCAGCTTTTCCGTCAGCTCTATCCCTCACTGGCTCCTGCCTTTGCAAAAATGGCTGAATAAGAAAACCTTCGTCCTTCCTTTTTTAAGAGGGAAAGACGGAGGTTCTTTTGTTCTGCCCTAAAAAGCAACGGAAATGGCGTTAAAGAAAAA
>OOIF01003010.1_pt1 | contig 10599 bp, 8 predicted proteins | sample 1691961 | NCBI WGS metagenome assembly OOIF01 (sample SAMN06348146, study PRJEB24527) | human gut metagenome | biome: human gut; feature: ankylosing spondylitis patient; material: feces | host: Homo sapiens | place: China | collected 2015-10 | reverse complement strand
TTATCGAAAATATCAGGAGTGAGTATAATGATATTTATGATAATCCGAATCCAAACAAATTTTTAAACCTGCCAAAGATTATTAAATGGTGTATTGATAAAGATTATATTCAGCAGGCATTGACATTGTGTTCGGAGAGGCTTCCACAGTATTTTATTGAAAGTGGAATACTATGTATCAGCGATAAGTTGAGAGATTGCATACAAGAAAATATCAGTGATAATACTAATGCGGAAAAGTATGAGTTGAGTTATTATATGATAAGTACATTTTTTAATAGTATTTATAGAGAATGGATATTATACATAAAAGTTGAAGAAATTCTTTCAATGTATGATAAAGAATGGGAGGGGGAAAAAACTGTAACCAAAGCAATGATGCAGGAATTTAGAAATAAATTCAAAGAATATACAACGAATGAAAAGAAAATACCGTCATTATTAAAAAGGCATCAGTCCTATTGGGCAGAGCAGTTACGTAAAAATGGTGCTAAGGAACAGTATTTAGAGTGTATTCATGAAAATATGAGAGCATTAGTTATAATTAAAGAAAATGTGCCTAAAAATGGTACATTCAGTGTGGGTGGTAAGGAAGTAAAAAAATGGATAAAAAATTTGAACTTGCAGGAATTATATCCGTCCTATGTTGAACAAAGAGAAATTTTCCTTAAACAGATACAGGCTGAAAAAAGTGTGGATTTAGAAAGCCACAGAGAAGATGCGTGTAAGTATAACTTTTTTGATTTGTTCGATAATGAATATTTATATGCGGATGATATTGAACATTTTATTCCGATTATGGTGTTGTATGGAATATTAAAAGGACAGCGTAATTTATCCAATCACGCCTCAGAGGTGCATGAGGATAGTGAAAAGTATGTTCTTACAATGAACCAGATTAAGTCCCTCATCACCTGGGAATTGGAGAAAATTGAGGAGTATAACAAAATCAACGGAGAAGTAAAAGATGTTCATTAATTTATCAAATCATGCGTTGCAAAACTGGAGCCCGAAGCAAAAAGAGGAAGCAGTAAAGTACGGAGAACTGATTGACCTTCCGTTTCCGAATATCAGCCCATACGCTGACAGCGTGGAGATAGACAGGCTTGTGGAGAAATATTTTAACAAGGTGCTGGAATATCACAATCCGGTGGTAATGTTGCAGGGAGAATTTATATTCACATTTCGGCTGGCAACAAAGCTTAAAGCGGCAGGAATCAAAGTGGTTGCGGGCAGAAGTGAACGGCTTGTGGTAGAAAGCGTTAATTCCGAAGGAATTCCGGTAAAAAAGAGTGAATTCCATTTTGCCGGATTTATGGAGTATTAAAACGGAATCAGAGGGATAAAAGAAAGTGAGGGGAACATATGTTAGCAAGATTGAAACTGATCTTAGACAGCCGGCTGGAATATTATCAGTCGTCTAATCTTCAGGGAGTCCTCATGCAGAATATTGACACGGATTATGCAGAATGTCTGCATAATCAGCGGTTCAATCCATATAGTATTGCCGTCGGTCATGAAGACGGTAATACCGTGTGGACGATCACAACGGTCACAAAAGAAGCATATCAGCAGATTATTGAACCGTTAAAGAGTGATTCGTTTAAAGAATTTGATATTCACAAACATCAGCTGCATGTCAGAATCATCGATAAAAAGCTTACGGCAGTGTCCAGAGAAGCACTGTTACAGTCTGTAAGCAGGCACGAAAAATGGAATCATTTTTCGCTTCATTATGAAACCCCGACATCATTTAAATCAAATGGAAGATATGTTTTTATGCCGGATTTCAGGCTGATTTACCAGAATCTGATGAATAAATATAATTATATTTATTTTGGCAGAAAAGAGGATAATACGGAACTGTTGGAGCAAATGGTAAAAGCAACTTATGTTACACAGTGCGATATTCATTCGGAGCGTTTTCCGTTAGAGGGGAAAAAGATAGCAGGCTGTGTAGGCAGTCTGGAAGTGCGAATCAGCGGTGATGAAAAAATACAGCAGATGATACGGTTACTGCTGGTATTCGGGGAGTATTCCGGACTGGGAATTAAGTGTAGTATCGGAATGGGCAAAATTAAAATAAAGGCATTGGATTAAAGGAGAAAAGGTCAATGGAGAATAATCACACAGCAAACAGTCAGTCAGGCGGTAAAGTCCTTGCAATGTATGATATCAGGGGAATCCAGGATTATATCTATAGGACACCGCATATTAAAGATGCGATGGGCGCATCTTTGATTATAGAAGATATTTTAATGAAGGCATTGCGTGAAGCATGCGAGAAATTATCCATAAAACCGGAAGAAATGGATTTGGAATGGGAAACGGAAAAGGGAAAAGATGTAAAACCGTTTAAAATGTCAGAGAAAGCCGTACAGGTTTTGTATATCGGTGGTGGAAATGCGTATGTGATATATAATAATGATAAAGATGAAAAAGAAGATGAAAAAGAAGGAAAAAATTTATATTGGAAAATAAACAAGGAAATGTCAAAATATATCATTGAAAAAACATATTCACTGCAATTGGCAGCAGAATGTGTACCGGTAAGCGATGTGTATTATAATGACTATGAAGAACTTCGTAATAAAATGGACGACGTAAAGGCGAAAATGACCGGCTCAAAGCCATTAGGTGCGCTTCCAATCATGAAGACTGAAATCAGAACGGGGTATCCTGCAATCGAAGAAAGTCCAGATAAGAACCGCGTGGATATCAGTAAGGAAACTGCCATAAAGTTGGATGAGAAAAATGAAAAAATTAAAGAATTAAAACAGGATAAATTCCTTGAGAATTATATTAACCGTGGAAAAGACAGCCGTATCGCCGTGGTACATATTGATGGTAATAATATGGGGTTAAGAATCCGTGAACAGATTGAGCATGAACCGGATTATGTAAAAGCAGTTAATACAATGCGTCAGATTTCCCACAATATTAAAAAAGCATATAAAGATATTTTTGATAATATGAAAGATGAATTTGAAGATGAAGACACCAAATTTGGACAAAATATTAAACGTTTTGTAAGAAAAGTAATTGTTGCGGGCGATGATATTACATATGTCTGCAATGCACACATTGCACTGGAAACGGTTCGTTACTACAGTGAGCAGATATCAGGGTTGATGATGGTCAGCGAAGAAAGTACACAGGAAAATATTGAAAAATATGGATTTAGTATTTGTGCGGGAATTGCATATATCGGAAGTCATTTTCCGTTTTACACGGCATATGAAGTGGCGGAAGCGTGCTGTGCAAGTGCTAAAGGTGAAGCCAAAAAGGATGAAAATAAAGACGGTAACCGGATTGGCAATTACGTAGACTTTCAGATATGTAAAAATATTCATTGTAAAAATCTTGATAAAGTCAGACAGGAAGAATACAGTACGCCGACCGGGGAAAATCTTTTAATCCGTCCGTACTACATTCCGACAACTCATCAATACGGATTGAGTAAAAATGCCGGAAAATTAAATGATTATACAAGTTTAAAAGAAAACATCAGATTTTTTTCAGATGAAAAGAATCTGCCGCGTTCTTTCGTCAAAGATATACGAAATACATACAGTCTTGGCAGATACCAGATGGATACCTTATGCGCATTTTTAAAGTCAAGGGACTGGAAGCTTCCAAAAGACAGCTTGTATGAAGAAATTAACGGCATACAGACGGCATTGTGGTATGATGCGGCAGAAATTATGGACTATAACCTGTATATCACACAGAGTCAGGAGGGAAATGCAGATGCGTAATTATCGGATTAAAATTGAATTGCTAAGTGATATGTGTGTATCGGACGGTGGAATTTACAACAGTGCGATTGATACAGATATTTGTTATGACGAATACGGTTTTCCGTACATTCCGGCGAAGCGTCTGAAAGGCTGTCTGCGGGAATGTGCTTTAGAACTGAAAGACTGGGGTATGCCAATAGGTGTACAGGAAATGTTCGGCACACAGGGAAATGATGATTCGGACAGTGAAAAGGCAGGCAAAGCGGGAGCGGTACATATCCGCGATGCTTATATCGCAGACAGAGAGCGTTTTGTATCGGAAATCAGGCAGAATCAGTCTGCCAGTCCGGTGCTGTGCCATCCGCAGAATATTTTAAAGGTATTTAGTTATGTAAGAGTGCAGACATCAATTGATTATGAAACCGGTGTTGCACAGGAGCAGTCTTTACGTACCATGCGTGTTGCCAATAAAGGGCAGGTGTTTTATGCGGCAGTTGAAATGGATGAGAAGTATGAAAAAGAATTGAAAAACTGTCTTGCGGTTCTGAAACATATGGGAATTGCCAGAACAAGAGGTTTTGGTGAAATAAAAGCAACATTGGAAGTACAGGCAGAAAAAAATAATCCTGTAAAATGTGCAGCATATCAGCAGAATGCGGATTATCTGGAATATGAAATCCGGTTATTATCACCGGTAATCTGTAAATCTGTCCACGGTCAGGAAGAAAGTTCAATGGACTATATTGAAGGTGCAAAGGTGCTGGGACATATTTTACACCGGATTACAAGAGCGGAACAGAAAGAAAAATTTTTAACAGCACTTTCTGATAATAAGCTGATATTTGGAAATGCGTATTTGTCCCATAAGGGAGAAAGGCTGACGGAAGTTCCTGCGTTTCTGTATGGGATAAAGAATGATAAAGTTCATTATAGAAATAAACTTTTTGATCCGGAGAGAAATGGTCAAAAGGACAAATCGACTGAAGACCATGTACAGCTCAATCAGATAAAGCACTGTTATGTCTGCATACCACAAGATGGCAGACTTCAAAAATATGATGTGGAAATGGAAGAACGATACCACCACAGCAGACCGGAAGATAAATCTATCGGCAGAGCGGTAGACAGTACATCGTCAAAATTTTATCAGATTTCATCGATTAAGGCAGGGCAGACATTTAAAGGATTTATCAGCGGCGAACCGGAATTTATCCGGGAAATTTATGAACTGTTAAAGAAAAGCAGTCAGGCATCATTTGGATATGCCAGAAATGCGGAATACGGTAACTGTGAAATCACAGTGACAAAGACAGCGGTGCAGAAGAAACCGGAAATACAGTCCGTGAAAAATTTTTATCTTAAATTAAACGCACCTTTGATTTTATACAGCGAAAAGGCGATGTATACAACAGATGCGAAGGAACTGGTGAAAGAACTGTCGGCAGCGTTGTGGCAGAATGAGAATATATTGGAAAATTCGGTTGAGAGCCGGTACATCAAGACAACATTTGTCGGAGGATACAACGTCACATGGGGGCTTAGAAAACCAACAGTAGGTGCATTTGACAAGGGAACGGTAATACAGTTTAAGGCAGAAAATGCAGTGGACATACCGGTGGGTACAATCTGGCTTGGAGAGCGTAACACAGAAGGATACGGTGAATGTGAACTGGCAGTTTGCGAGGAAGGTGCGTACTATGGCGAGTATGTACAGGAAACGCTGTCAGCAGTCAAAGGTCAGGATACAGCCGGGAAAATTAAGATTTGTACAGAACTGCTCGGCAAGGTTGCCTGCAATTTATTTGATGAATATCTGCATGCCTATGCCGCACACAAGGCAAAAGACCATGAAAAAGAATACGGCAGCTATTCTAAAGCAACGGTCAGCAATATGCAGATTATGTGCAGTGAAAACGATTCGTTAGAAAAAGTGAAGAACATATGTGAAGAACGGTATAATAAGGCAAGTGATGAGAAAAAGAAGAAACTTGAACAGGCAAAAAAGATTTGTGAAACGGTAGAACGTGACAGTAAGGATATTAAGGATAAGTTTATGGAACAGTATCACATGTCTGATTTTGAATACAGGAATGACAAAAATATAGAAATGATATATTTAAGACAGTATTTAATTCAGTTAAAATACCGGTTAAGACAGAAGGAGGGCGTACCAGATGAGCAGTGAGAACAATAGTGTAAATAGCATTGTAAAGAGAATTTATATTGCCGCAGATGTGGAACTTGCATCTCCTTTATCAATATCTAACGGTACAGCGGAAAATACGGATTCAGATGTATTAAAAAACGCTTCCGGTGAAATCTTTATTCCGGGAACTGCCATAGCCGGTGCCATGCGCAATTACTTAGGACTGGACAAAAATAAGAATTGTGTATTTGGTTATGCAGATGGGGAAAACGGAAAGATGAGTTCACTGTTTATTTCAGATGCGTATATTCAAAAACTTGATATTAAAAATGACAAGAATAAAAAATATAGTATTTCTGTTCGTGACGGCGTAGGACTGACAGAAGGAAAGACTGCCATACCCGGAGCAAAATATGATTATGAAGTGGTTGAAACAGGAAAGGCTGTTATCTGCATTGAAAAAGTCATTCGCACACAGGATGAAAATTCAGACGGAGTTGAAGAAATCCGGGAACTATTGTCAGCCGTACAGCAGGGAGCAATTCGTTTTGGCTTTAAGAAAAACCGCGGATTGGGACGATTAAGAATCAACAAGGTGTATAAGTGGGAATTTGCTTCAGGAAAAGAAAGTGCCGAGGACTGGGTCTGCTATTGCAGTGAAACAGAAGAAGAACGAAGAAAACGACCGGGCTGTCTTTGGAAGGACTGGGAAAAACAGGAGGTCAGCACACAAAAATATGTTTCCATTACTATACCGTTAAAGCTTACCGGTGGAATCAGTATCCGTAAGTATTCAACCAGACCGGAAGAAGCGGATTTTGAACAGCTCACCATTCAGCAGATATTTGAAAATGGAGAGGAAAAGCAGAGTGTTCCTGTGATACCGGGGACAAGCTGGGCGGGTGCAGTCCGCAGTAGAACCAAAAAGTTATTAAAGGATTTAAACTGCTCCGAAGAAGCGGCGGAACGCATGATAAACGGCTGGTTTGGTCATGTTGACGTTAAAGCGGAAAAAGGTAAAAAAACAGCCCAGCAGTCCATGATTGTAATAGGCGAAAGTGTATTAAAAAATTCAGTTCCGCTTGTAACTACCAGAAATAAGATTAATCGTTTCAGTGCAGCAACCGTAGACGGTGCATTATATACGGAAAAAGCATATTTTGGCGGTGAAACGCAGCTGGAGATAAAAATCAGAAAAGATAAAGAGAATTGTTATCAGTTACTGGCAGCAATGATTTCTGTTGTAGCTGCAGATATTGTCAGGGGATATTTATCTGTTGGCGGACAGACAGCCATCGGCCGCGGCATTTTTGAAGGAAACGGTCCTGTTACCGGTACGATAAGTGAGCAGGATATGGAACTTTACAAAAAGCAGCTTGCGGCAATGATACAGGAAGGGGTGTGCTAGATGGACATTTACAGCTTAGAACAAATCGGACAGGCACCAAAGCAGGGCTGTCTGTTAATGTATACCAGAAAAAAAGTTATTTTTGAAAAATATGACTGTACCGGTACGGATATAAAAGAATATATTGTGCAAAAAGTAAATGTGGAAAAAGAAGATACAATACTGGAACTGCATTTATTTGATACAGAACGTGAATACCGGGCAGTTCAAAGCACGGCACACCGTATATATCCGGGTTCTGCAAAAGGAACAGCAGAATGTGTGGTAACAAAAGAGGAATCACAGAAAGATGACATTGATGAATATGTAGAAGACATTCTACTTGAAAAGAAATTTAAACAGGTTGGAAGCAGGATACGTGTCATCAATTATATGAAATACGATGACAACGGAATGGCAGAGATGTATAATTACCGTCTTGCACTGCCGGAAGAAAATGGGGGTGAAGGAGAATGAAAAAGAATGAATTTTTGAATCCGTATAATTTTATAGAACTGCCTGAGCATAAAAGAAAGCAGTATGAAGATACGGATAGGCATACCGGGGTAATTGAATATTCGGTTACAACTAAAACACCGCTTTTTATTCCGAATACCAGCACCAATAAAGCGTTTAAAATATCAGATGAAAAGGAATTTTCAGATCCGGAAAAAGCACATCATTCTTATGATTTTTATTCATATACATTATTAAAACAAAATCAACGATATGATGATGTGTATCATCAGCCGGTAATTCCGGGAAGTGAAGTCCGGGGTATGATAAGAAACTTATATGAAACCCTTACGGATTCATGTATGAGTGGTCTGACGGTAAATGAAATTCCGATTAAACGTGTTCCGGGCATTTTTAAAGCAGGATTAATTTGTAAAAACGGGGAAAATTATAAACTGCTTTTAAATGTAGACAGCTTTAGAATAAAATTTAGAGAGTATCTTCCGGACGGTAAGAAGATATATGTTAAAAAGGAATACAAGGAATATAAGGGTAGAAATTTTCCGGGAGTTCTTACAAGGTATTCAACCAGACCGGAGGGATCGTGTAAAAGTGAAGCTTATGTAATTAACTGGGGAATGGGTGTTAAAAAGAAAGGCAGTCATGTTTTTATTGCGAAAAGTAATAGCAGTGAAATTAAAATCAGCAAGAAACTGATAGAAGACACACTGTTAAGGGTTATTGAATCTTATAAAAACCAACCGTCAGTAAAGAAAAGCAATTTGAACGCATATAAAAATTATGAAAGCGCCGTAAAAGCATTTTTAAAAAATAATGAGAAGGGAAATGTATATTTCCCGGTGAATTATTCTACACCGATAAAAAGCACAGGCAAAAACACATCAGTACAGCAGGGGAGCATCGTATATTTATCACCGGCATGTATTACAAAAGAAGCATATGCCAATACTATTGGTAAGCTGGCAGGGGAGTTTGCACCTTGTAAAAATACAAATAAAATATGTCCGTCATGTGCATTATTCGGGACAATCGGCGAAGATATTACATCGGCAGCAGCTTCTAAGCTTCGATTCGCAGATTTACTGCCTGAAAAAATGCAGGAAAACGCAAAAAGTTACTATGATAATATCATAACATTGCAGACATTAGGCGGTCCTAAACTGGGAAATGTTGCATTTTATCTAAAGAAACCGGATGATGCCAATTTCTGGACATATGATTATTATATTGACAAAAATGGTGATGTATGCATCAAACCGGGAGAATTAAGAGGACGAAAGTATTACTGGCATCATCAGAATTTTAATTATACCGAAGGGGTTGAAGCAACCAATCTGAACAAGACAATAAGACCGGTAAAGTCCGGAGTAACATTTAAAGGAAAAATATTTTTTGAAGATATTTCAGAAAAACAGCTTCAGGAACTGGTCTGGATTGTCAATGGCGGAAATACTGACAGCACTGAGAAAGAAGATATTTGTTATAAACTGGGAGCTGCAAAACCGTTGGGGCTGGGCAGTGTGAAGTGCAGTGTCAGCAGAGTGCTGGAAAGAGTTGTAAGTTTTCAGAATGGTACGATCCAGTATAAAGAAGAAAATATTACAGAGCGATACTGTGGTTTAAGCTATGTGGAAAATGGTTTTAGTGATACCGGCAAATGTGCATTTTTAAATATGTGTAATTATCATGCAGTTCCGGATTCAATTATGATCAGTTATCCGAGAGAAGAAAAGCAAATGGAGGATAAAATCCTTAAAGAGGGTTATTTATGGTATCAGCATAATCAGAGCAAACTTGGCAATAGTAAAGAATTGCAAATTATAGAAAAACTGCCACCGGCAACAAATGTAAAAACATTAAAGTGCCATTCTCCTAAAACACAAAATAATAAAGATGAAAACAACAAAGGCAAGTCATCTTATGGCAGAAGATAATATTAGTACATTAGCAATGCGTGGTGTATATAGAAATTCCAATATACACCGCTGGTTGTGTAGATTACAGGAATATGAGGGATTATGAGCATTTTATACATTAATGATTACGGCGTTGTTGTCGGAATGTCAGACGGGCGGTGTAAGGCAACATTACAGGAGCAGTGTATTGCATCGATACCGCTGGAACAGTTAGAAGAAATCGTAATTCTTGGACAGGCACAGCTTACGACGGCATTGACAGAATATTGTCTGCTAAATGGAATTGCAGTTTCTTACTTTTCAAGAGGCGGTACCTATTTTGGAAAACTGGAATCGGCGGCACATGTAAATGTACCGCGGCAGAGATTGCAGTGCAGTCTGTATGATACAGAATTTGCACTGGAATTGTCACGCAGTCTGATTATGGCAAAAATGCACAATCAACGGGTGGTATTGAAGCGGTATGAAGCATCGAAAAATCAAGATTGTGATGCGGAGAAAAAGATAATTGCAGTAGCTGTGAAAAGGCAAAAGATGCAGAAGACGGACAGTCATTACTGGGATATGAAGGAACAGCGGCACGCGCATATTTTCAAGGCATGGGGAAATGCGTGGATGAGGCTTTTTACTTTGAGAAAAGGAGCAGGCGTCCACCGTTAGACCCCTTTAACTCAATGTTAAGTTTCGGGTATAGTATGCTTTTACGCGAAATACAGGTGAGCCTGGAAACACACGGATTAAATTCATACTTTGGCTTTTTTCATAGAGATGCAGAAAAGTCTCCGTCACTGGCATGTGATTTAATTGAGGAATGGCGGGCGGTTATTGTTGATGCAACGGTAATGAGCGCAGTAAATAAGCATATCATAAGGCGGGGGCATTTTGAACAGGAAGACGGAAAACCGGGGATTTATTTTACAAAGGAAGGTGTGCG
>OOIF01003007.1_pt1 | contig 10608 bp, 9 predicted proteins | sample 1691961 | NCBI WGS metagenome assembly OOIF01 (sample SAMN06348146, study PRJEB24527) | human gut metagenome | biome: human gut; feature: ankylosing spondylitis patient; material: feces | host: Homo sapiens | place: China | collected 2015-10 | reverse complement strand
TGCCGAAGCGGTAGTTGAGTCCGGTCAATGTAACATAGTACTTCATCTTTATTTCTCTTCAGGAAACATGCATTCCCGTCTTGATTCAAGTGAACAAACAATGAAAGAAATTACAAAGAGATTACAACGCGGTAAAAAATTCTTTCCTGAGTCTCTCTGCGCTTCGATCAGTTTAACAAAAACTCTTTGACTTTTAGCGATAAATTATAACAAAATCGTAGATTATCATTGAAATCTCACTTTTTAGCCAAAAAAGCTCTTGATTTTTTCGCAAAAAAGACTAGAATATCCACTTGCAGAAAGGCACTTCCTGTAGGGCCTTCTGCAAAATACATTTGCGTATGGCAAGGAGATTTTAGATATGAAACTCAAGAATGTTTGTGTTGCTGTTGTTGCTCTGGCTCTGGCTGTTGGCATGACCGCTTGCGGCGGTTCTGCTTCCTCCACTGCTGCATCCTCTTCCGAGGCTGCTTCTACCAGCACTTCTGTTGCTGCTGAGGCCGAGGAGAACGCTTCTTCCGCTGTTGCAGAGGAGAACGGTTCTTCTTCTGAGGCTGCTTCCAGCGAGGCCGCTTCCAGTGAGGCTGCTTCCAGCGAAGCTGCTTCTTCTGTTGCAGCTTGATCGCACAGCGCCTAAATTCCAATAAAAGCTGAAGCCGGGCACAGGGAGCCATGAGTTTTCCTGTGCCCGGCTTTTTACAACAAAACGCACCGGATCTTTCAACGAGAACCACCCGGCGCGTTATTTTTTATGCTCCCCAGAACAGGATGCCCAGCCCTGCGGAAATCAGGATCATGAGAATGGGGGATGGTGCCTTGCCGTTCCTTTTGCGGCACAGCAGATGCAGCGCCCACAAAAGTACAAACACTGCAATGGAGCGCGCATCCGGCACAAAGTCGGTGCTGCGGCCCGCAAAGCCCAGCAGTGTGGAAAGTGCCATATTGATTGCCGTTGCAAGGATCATCGCCACCACACAGGGACGAACGCCGCCAAGAACTGCGTTGATTCCCGCATACTTCATCAAATTCTGCAGCACCGATGCAACGAGCAGGATAATGACAAAGGACGGCAGCACCACACCCAGCGTCGCACACAGCGCACCCCAGAAGCCGCCCTGTGAAGCGCCGATGAAGGTGGCCATATTGATGGCCAGCGGGCCGGGTGTGGACTCTGACACCGCAATAAAGCTGAGGAACTCCGTTTCGGTCAGCCAGCCGTGTCCTAAGACCGTTTCCCGCACCAGCGAGATCATCCCGTAGCCGCCGCCAAAGGACAGCGCGCCGATCATGAGAAAATTCCAGAAAAGTTCTACATAGATCACGGCTTCTTCTCCCCCTTCCGCAGCTGCTGTACTGCATACACCAGCAGCCCGGCCGCACCGCTGAACAGGATGTAAAAAATGGAAGAGAAGGACACTGCTGCAATGGAACAGCCCACCATCGCTGCCGCAACCGTGGTCAGGATGACAATATTGAAGACGCTGTGTTCCAGCTGCTTCAGCATTTTCAGGCCCGCCGAGAGGATCAGATAGATCACACACACCTGAATGCCGTGGAATGCACTTGCCACCACCGACAGGCGGAGGAACTGGTCGAAGAACAGCGAGATCAGATAAATGACCGCGAAAGACGGAAGACATACCGCCACCGTGGACGCTGCCGCACCTGCCGCACCCTCGATCTTGTAGCCGATATAGGTGGCACTGTTCACCGCCACCGGGCCGGGCGTAGACTCCGCAATTGCCACCATATCCAGAAATTCTTCTTTTGTCACCCACTTTTTCTCTTCCACAAATTCATTCTGCAGCAAAGCCACCATGGCATAACCGCCGCCAAACGTGAACGCACCAATTTTGAAAAACGTCCAGAAAAGCTCCTTTGTTTTCGACATAGCCTTCTCCTTTCTTGCGCCTTATTATATCATTTTTTGTTTTGATATGATATACTTTAATGGAATATGCTGTTTTCTTTGGAAAAAGCAGAAAAAGGAGTTTAGGATATGAAAACAAAATTTGGCATTGTAGGCTGCGGCTTTCTGGGCAACATTGTGGCCGATGCATGGAAGAACGGTCTGCTGCCGGACTATGAGCTGGTGGGCGTGACCAGCCGCACCCGTGCTTCGGCAGAAAAGCTTGCCGCCGAGGTAGGCTGTCCCGTCTGCGATGATGTGGATGCTCTGCTGACACTGCAGCCGGAATACATTGTGGAGACTGCTTCGGTGGAGGCTGTGCGCGCCATGGCTGTGCCTGTACTGAAAAACGGCGTGAATCTGGTCATTATTTCCATTGGTGCCTTTGCGGACCTTGATTTTTACGATCAGGTCAAGGCCGCTGCCGTGGAGGGCGATGCCAAGGTGCATCTGGCAAGCGGTGCCATTGGCGGCTTTGATGTGCTGCAGACCGTCACTCTGATGGCCGAGGCTCAGAAGCTGGCCGAGACGGCAGGCATTGAGACCCACACCGGAGCCAAGGGCTTCCGCAACACGCCGGTATGGGCCGACCACCTGCTGACCGATACCGAAAAGACCACCGTGTTCACCGGCAATGCCAAGCAGGCCATTGCCACCTTCCCCCGCCGCGTGAATGTGGCTGTTGCCACCTCGCTGGCCACCACCGGCCCGGAGATCACCGGCGTGACCATGCACTCGGTACCCGGCTGGGTGGGCGACGACCACTGCATCACCGCCGAGATCGAGGGCGTGAAGGCCGTGGTGGATATCTGCTCTTCCACCAGCGCCATTGCCGGTTGGAGCGTAGTTGCCCTGCTGCGCAACCTCACCTCCCCCGTATGCTTCTATTAAAGGAGGGCTTTGCAGATGTTCAACAAACTGGTGGCCATTGAGCCGGTAAGCCTGATTCCTTCCGCCGAGGAAGCGCTGCATCAGTACGCAAAAGAAGTGGTGCTGTACCGCGATATCCCGGCCAGCGATGACCAGATCGTGCAGCGCATCGGAGATGCCGATGCCGTGCTTTTGAGCTACACCTCCCGCATGGGCAAAAATGTGATCGAGCGCTGCCCGAATATCCGTTACATCGGCATGTGCTGCAGCCTGTATTCTGAGGAAAGCGCCAATGTGGATATCGCCTACGCCCGCACCCGCGGCATCAAAGTGCTGGGCATCCGGGACTACGGCGACCGCGGCGTTGTGGAGTACGTCCTGCATGAGCTCACCGGCATCCTGCACGGTTTTGGAATGCCCATGCTGCGGGACGAGCCGGTGGAGATCACCGGGCTGAAGGCAGGCATCATCGGGCTGGGTGTGTCCGGCAAAATGATCGCCGACGCGCTGCAGTTCATGGGTGCCGACATTGCCTATTACAGCCGCACCCGCAAGCCGGATGCCGAAGCTGTGGGCATGGCCTATAAGCCGCTGGCACAGCTGCTGACCGAGAGCGAGGTGGTGTTCACCTGCCTGAACAAGAACGTACTGCTGTTGGGCAAGGACGAATTTGCACAGCTGGGCGCAGGCAAGGTGCTGTTCAACACCTCCATCGGCCCGGGCTTCGACTCTGCTGCTCTGGAACAGTGGCTTGCTCTGCCGGGCACCCACTTCTTCTGTGACACCCGTGCCGCTGCCGGCCCGGTGGGTGAAGGCTTCTTTGCCCGTGAGAATGTGCATTGCGCGAATGTTTCTGCCGGACGCACCAAGCAGGCTTTTGTGCTGCTGAGCCAGAAGGTGCTGGCAAATATCCGCACTGCACTGGGAGAATGATATAAAAAGGAAACGCTTCCCGGCCGGGGAAGCGTTTCCTTTTAGGCTTTATTCAAAATTGTTGTGATCTCTTCCAGATTCGCCGCAAATCGGATGCCCTGCTGGCGCTGCGGCGTGGAAAGGCCTTTCTCGATCATTTTGGCAAGCAGTGCTTTCAGGCTGTCGTAGTAGCCGTTCAGATCATACAGGATGCAGGGCGCGTCCAACTGGCCCAGCGAGACCTTGGACATTACCTCTGCGATTTCTTCCAGCGTGCCGGTACCGCCGGGGAATGCGATGAAGGCATCGCCCAGCTCGATCATCTTCGTCTTGCGCTCGGTCATGTCCTTGGTGACGATCAACTCGGTCAGGCCATCGTGCTGCAGCTCCTGCTGCACAAAGAACTGCGGTTCCACACCGGTCACCGTGCCGCCTGCGTCCAGCGCGCTCTGGGCAAGCTGACCCATCAGGCCGCTGCGGGAGCCGCCGTACACAAGGCGGTGCCCGTTTGCACCGATCCAGCTGCCCAGTTCCCGGACAGCTTCCGCCAGCGCAGGATCATTGCCCGCATTTGCTCCAAGATAGACCGTGATGTTCATGGTATTTCCCCCTTTGTTTTTTCCATTTTACCACGCAGTGGGCCGATTGAAAAGGGCCATCCCCTTGCAAATGCAGCGGCACTGTGGTATTCTTGAACGCAGAAAAAGGGAGCCTGCAAAAGCAGGCTGAGAGTGGGCTGTTTGCCCAGACCTGTGACCTGATTTGGACAATGCCAACGTAGGGAGATACTGCTGCTTCAAAGTGCGGAGATGCCTCCTTGCGGGCATTTCCGCATTTTTTGCAAAGGAAGTTGTAACCATGAAAACTGCATTGACGATTGCCGGCAGCGATTCCAGCGGCGGTGCTGGCATCCAGGCCGATATCAAAACCATGACTGCAAACGGCGTGTACGCCACGAGCGCCATTACCGCACTGACTGCCCAGAACACCACCGGTGTGACCGGCATTTTTGAAGCCACGCCCGAATTTCTGGCACAGGAGATTGACGCCATTTTTACCGACATCTACCCGGATGCCGTCAAGATCGGCATGGTATCCTCGGCAGAGCTGATCGGTGTGATCGCCGAAAAGCTGCACACCTACGGCGCAAAGCATATCGTGGTGGACCCGGTGATGGTTGCCACCTCCGGCTCCAAGCTGCTGCGGGACGATGCCGTGCAGGCACTGACCGAAAAGCTGTTGCCCATGGCAGAGGTGGTCACCCCCAACATTCCGGAGGCTGAGATCCTTTCCGGCATGAAGATCACCGATGCGGCCGGAATGGAGGCCGCTGCAAGGCTGATCAGCGAAAAATACCACTGTGCCGTGCTGTGCAAGGGCGGCCACCAGATCAACGATGCCGACGACCTTCTGTGGCGGGACGGCTGCGGCAAATGGTTCCGCGGCAAGCGCATTGCAAACCCCAATACCCACGGCACCGGCTGCACCCTGTCCAGCGCCATTGCGTCCAATCTGGCAAAGGGCTATGATCTGGATGCATCGGTGGAGCGCGCAAAGGCCTACATTTCCGGCTGTCTTTCTGCCATGCTGGATCTGGGCCACGGCTCCGGCCCGATGGACCATATGTTTGCACTGAAGGGAGAGTTTGTGGGTGAGTGAGCAGACCTTTGTGCAGCAGCTGGTGCAGGAAAGTCTGCCTGTGTGGGAGAAATGCCTGCACTCAAAATTTCTGACCCACCTTGCGGATGGCACACTGGATGAAGCCTGCTTCAAGAGCTACATCGTGGAGGACAGTCTTTACCTGCGGGAATATGCCAAGGTGTTTGCCTGGGGCATGACCAAGGCAAAGGATATGCAGACCATCCGCACCTACTATTCCCTGCTTTCCTTCGTGAATGAGAGTGAGGATGCAGCCCGCCTGCACTATCTCAAGCACTTTGGACTGACCGATGAAGGCATCCAGAGCCTGCCGCTGCGGCCGGAGAACCGTGCCTATGTGGACTCTATGATCGAAGCCGCCAAAAACGGCGAGGGCGCAGCCGAGTGTATGATGGCCTGCCTGCCCTGTATGCTGAGCTATGGCTGGATCTTCCAGAAACTGCTGGAAGAAAAACCTTCCGTGCAGGATACCCTTTATGGTGCACTGGTGGTGGACTATGCTGACAAGGGCTATGAGGCGGCCTGCCGCGACTGGGCCGCGTTTGCAGAAAAAGTCTGCGAAGGCCTGAGCGACGAACGCCTTGCCCGCTGCCGCGAGATCTTCCATGCCTGCTCGGAGCACGAGCTGAGCTTCTGGGCCATGGCAGCTTCCCCGCGCAGTGACCTGTAATTTTTCCTAAAATATAAAATGCACCCGGCCTGTGGGCAGAACCGCAGCAACCGGGTGCATTTGTTTTGTTCAGGTTTTCGTGGCCGCAACCACAGGCATGAGCCTTCGTGCCGGAAACAAGGGAACCCTAAAACAAAAACTTCCCCGGCTCTTCTGCCGAGGGAGTGGAAAAGAAAAACGCCCCTAACAGAAGAACTCTCTTCTGTCAAGGACGAATAAAATTTGGCCTTTTATCCGCGGTGCCACCCTGACTTCATGGGCATGACCCCATGCACTTGGCGGGATGCCAACACATCCCCGGCAACTGACGTATGCCCTACGTTGCAGAATACTGTGCGGCGAAAGTTCTCCGCAGTTCCCTGCACCCTCAGCGGTCCATTTCGGGAAAATATAACGCAAAGTCATACTTTCCTTGACAAACTGTTTCCGGTCTGCTTCTCAGCTGCGCTGGCTCTCTGTACAGGCATGGTTCGCCGTTATCTCCGCTTCAACGGTTTAGTGTATTGAATTTGGCTATATTAAACCACGGATTTTTCGTTTTTCAATCCCTGTTTGCAATTTTTTTCAAAATCAGCCTATGTCCACAGTGGGTTCAGCGCTTCCGGCGGCTGTTCGTGCTGGAAAACTTCACCGCTTTTGCCGGCCTGCGGCGGCTGTGCAACGCACTGTAGTAGCCAAAGGCAGTGCCGCATAAGCCGCCCACAATGTGCATGAAGTTTGCTACATTGTCGTGCACAAAAATGATATCGTACACCTGCTGACCAAAGTACAGCGCTGCAACCAGCAGCATGGTGACCGGGATGCCGCCGGAGAAGCCCGCCAGCGACGAAAGCATGATAAGCATGAACACGATGCCGGACGCACCCAGCAGCCCCGAACGCGGGAACAGCACGCATTGCAGCACACCGGTGACCAGAGCGGTGAACACCATGCCGCACAAAAGCGGCTTGCTGCCGTACTTTTCTTCCATTGGCGGGCCAACAACGAGCAGCAGCAGCATGTTATTCAGAAAGTGGTCCCAGCTGGCATGGCCCAGCACATGGCCGAACAGCCGGATGTAGAACAGCGGGTCCTTCAGCGAGGAGCGGTAGACACAGAACAGATGCATCGTCGTCCACCCGTCCGTCCACTGGTCGAGGAACAGCACCAGAAGTGACAGCAGGAAAAATGTGAGGATCACCGGGGAGTTGTACTGCAGTTCCAGTTTGAGTTTTACTTTTTTCATCCTCTTGTCTCCACCCAGTATTCGCCCATGCTCTGGCCGGGCTGGTTCGTCACTTCATCCTTGAGGTAATCGCCAAGGCCGCAGCTTTCCGGCTGCCATGCAAGGGCTGCTTCCACCGTGGGGTACTCCACCTCGGCATACCAGAACTCGGTGGGCTGGCCTTCGTCCACATGGTTCACTTCCAGCACAGAACCGTCCGGCAGGGTGTAGCTGCGGCGCAGCTTCGGGATGAGAGGTTTGCCGATGATCTTGTGTTCCAGATCCTCAAACAGCGTTTTATCGATGCTGCGCTCGATCTCCTCACGGGCAAGGCCGCCCCCGGATTTGAAGCAGAGGATGTAGTCCGTTCTGCCGCCGGTGAGGGCTTCTTCCCGGATGCGCACAGTGGGCCGCACGCTGATATAGCCCTGCCGCATGGCAAATTCCTCCCGGAGGGGCAGCCCCTCCGGCCAGCCCTTCACCATCCATTTGCGTTCGATTTCCATAATGCATCCCTCTTTCATGCGGTTTTTTGGCATTTCTTATTTATAATAACATGATTTTGTGCTATTATAAAGGGTAGATTTTTACTCCTTCAGTCTGCTTCGCAGCCAGCTCCCTCAGTGAGGGAGCCTATCCGCACGGTAAGCGTGTCGAGCGAACGCGGGACGAAGGGAGTTCGTCCATGATAAGGAGAACCATATGAAAGAACGCGCTTACCCTGTGTATACCGTCAACAAACACGCCGAGGGCTTGCTGGTGGGCGGGCATCCATGGGTGTACGAGAACGACATCCTCAATTCCCCGGAAAATGAGCCGGAAAACGGCACGCTGGCCGATGTGGTCAGCACCAAGGGTTCCTACCTTGGCACCGGCTTCGTTTCGCTCAAAAGCAAGATCCGCGTGCGGCTGATCTCCCGCAACGCCAATGACACCTTTGATGCAGCTTTCTGGCGCCGCCGGGTGGAATATGCATGGAGCTACCGCAAAACCGTGCTGGAACCCGCAGACCTTTCTGCCTGCCGCGTCATTTTTGGCGAGGCCGACCAGTTCCCCGGGCTGACTGTGGACCGGTTCAGCAACATCCTCGTCACCCAGACCCTGAGCGTGGGCATGGAAAAGCTCAAGCCCATCCTCTTCCCCATTCTGGCAGAAGTCCTGCGCGCCGACGGCCAGACCATCGACGGCATCTACGAGCGCAACGATGAGGCTCTGCGCGCCAAGGAAGGTCTGGCGCAGAACAAAGGCTGGTTTGAGCTGCCCGGTGAGACTCATCCGGCAAGCACCCAGACCGAGATCTGCGAGAACGGAATTTACTATCATGTGGATTTCGAGAACGGCCAAAAGACCGGCTTCTTCCTTGATCAGAAGTACAACCGCCGGGCGGTGGCACGTCTTGCCGCAGGCCACACCGTGCTGGACTGCTTTACCCATACCGGCAGCTTTGCACTGAACGCCGCTGCGGGCGGCGCTACCCGTGTGACCGCCGCCGACATCAGCGCCGAGGCCATTGCCATGGCGCAGCGCAATGCCCAGCGCAACGGGCTGACCAATATGGACTTTTTGTGCGAGGACACCTTTGAGCTGCTGCCCCGCTTGGAAAGAGAGGGACACCCCTACGATTTTATCATTCTGGATCCGCCGGCCTTTACCAAGGCGCGCCGCACTGTGGAGAACGCCATGCGCGGTTACAAGGAGATCAACTACCGTGCCATGAAGCTGCTGCCCCGCGGCGGCTATCTGGCAACTGCCAGCTGCTCCCATTTTGCCACCGAGGAGCTGTTCATCAAGATGCTGCACGCCGCTGCAAAGGATGCACACCGCCAGCTGCGGCAGATCGAGGTGAAGCAGCAGGCCCCGGATCATCCGATCCTGTGGGGTGTGCCGGAGACCAACTACCTCAAGTTCTTTTTGTTCCAGGTGATCTGACCATTTAGAATGCCCTCCGCTTCGCTCTGGGCATATTTAAAGGAAATATTATTTTTATATTGGCGTTTGTCGCGGCCTGCGGGCCGCTCCAAACGCATTTTCACAAAAGGGGTCGTAGCGGGTAGTAGCATCTGCGGCTGTCACGCAACGGATAAGCCTAGGTTTTGCAAATGCAATTGTCCGTAACGACTCCTCCCGTGAAAAAACAGTTCCGGCGGGCCCGCAGGCCTGCCGGAACTGCAAATTTAAAAATATTATTTCCGCTGATATTGCCAGAGCGCAAGCGGAGGCAATTCCAAATCGTTCTGTTCCGGTTTAAAGGTTCAAAAGTCATACCAAGCTCAGTTGTGCCAAAATTCGCAGAGAGCGTTTGTGCAGAATCGTCAGATTTGTCAATTGCCTTTTTGGCCCGCCGGGGCTATAATCAAACCATAGACAGCAACGGCGCTGTGGGTCACCTCCTGACTCGCAGCGCCGTTTTTGTTAAGATGTAAGCAAGCTTTGGGTTTCTGCATTGCGGCAGACCCAAGGCGAAAGAAAAAAGTAAGATCAAGTAAGGAGTAGGATTTATGGCAGCAAATGTTATGGAGATCTACGGCAGCAAGGTCTTTAATGAGCACGTTATGAAGGAGCGCCTGCCCAGCGCTACCTACAAGAGCCTGAAGAACACCCTGCACAAGGGTGCTCCGCTGGACATCGAGGTGGCAAACGTTGTCGCCAGCGTGATGAAGCGCTGGGCTATGGAGCTGGGTGCTACCCACTACACCCACTGGTTCCAGCCCCTGACCGGCATCACCAGCGAAAAGCACGATGGCTTTGTCAGCCCCGTGGGCGACGGCACCGCCATCATGGAGTTCTCCGGCAAGGAGCTGGTACGCGGCGAGCCCGATGCTTCCTCCTTCCCCTCCGGCGGTCTGCGCGCTACCTGCGAAGCACGCGGCTACACCGCATGGGATCCCACCAGCTACGCCTTTGTGAAGGATGATGTGCTGTGCATTCCCACCGCATTCGTCAGCTACACCGGCGAGGCTCTGGATAAAAAGACTCCCCTGCTGCGTTCCATGAATGCACTGTCCGGCCAGGCTATCCGCATCCTGAAGCTGTTCGGCAAGGATGTGGACTACGTTTCCACCACCGTCGGCCCGGAGCAGGAGTACTTCCTGATCAAGAAAGAGGACTACGAGGCCCGGCAGGACCTGATCCTTACCGGCCGCACCCTGTTCGGTGCCCCCTCTGCCAAGGGTCAGGAGCTGGAAGAGCACTACTTCGGCGTCATCCGCCCCGAGGTGTCCGCGTTCATGAAGGAACTGGACGAGGAGCTGTGGAAGCTGGGCGTACCTGCCAAGACCAAGCACAACGAGGTAGCCCCCTGCCAGCATGAGCTGGCCCCCATCTACGATACCACCAACGTGGCCATCGACCACAACCTGCTGACCATGGAGATGATGAAGAAGA
>OOIF01002987.1_pt1 | contig 10660 bp, 10 predicted proteins | sample 1691961 | NCBI WGS metagenome assembly OOIF01 (sample SAMN06348146, study PRJEB24527) | human gut metagenome | biome: human gut; feature: ankylosing spondylitis patient; material: feces | host: Homo sapiens | place: China | collected 2015-10 | reverse complement strand
CGTCCTGGACGAGGCGGACCGGATGCTGGACATGGGCTTTATCCACGACGTAAAGAAGATTTTAAAGTGGCTGCCCCGGCAGAAACAGACCCTGTTTTTCTCCGCGACCATGCCCCCGGAGATTGGGGACCTGGTGAACTCCCTGCTCCACGACCCCGCCCGGGTAGCGGTGGACCCCATCTCCTCCCCGGTGGAGGCCATTGAGCAGAGCGTGTATTTTGTGGACAAGAACAACAAGACCCGTCTGCTGGCCCACCTGATGGGGCAGCTGGGGGTGAAGAACGCCCTGGTGTTCACCCGCACCAAACACGGGGCCAACAAAGTGGCCCGGGACCTGGAGAAAGCGGGGGTGTCCGCCGCCGCCATCCACGGCAACAAGAGCCAGACCGCCCGGCAGCAGGCCCTGTCCGACTTTAAGGCGGGGAACATCCGCTGCTTAGTGGCCACCGACATCGCCGCCCGGGGCCTGGACATTGAAGAGCTGTCCCACGTGTTCAACTATAACCTGCCCGAGGTGCCCGAGACCTATGTCCACCGCATCGGCCGCACCGGCCGGGCCGGACGGGGGGGCCAGGCCATCGCCTTCTGCGACTTTGGAGAGAAGCCCCTGCTGCGGGACATTGAAAAGCTGATCGGAAAGCAGCTGCCCGTGGTGGAGGACCACCCCTATCCCATGGAGGTGTTCGAGGCCCCCAAGCGGGACAAGCATGGCCGCATCGTCAACGAGGAGGACCAGGAGGCCCGGGCCGCCGCCCGGGAGAAGCGCCGAGCCCGGGACGAGGCCGCCAAGGCCGCGGCCAAGGAGAAGCGCCAGGCCCAGCAGGAGCAGCAGGCCCAGGCTGTAGAAGTCCTGGAGCAGGCCCAGCCCAGCACGAAAAAGCGCCGCCGCAGAGGCCGGGGCAAGGCCCAGGCCCAGGTGGAGAGCGCCGAGACCGTTCAGGTGATGGAGCCCGAGGTCGAAGCGCGCCAGCCCGTCCGGGAGAAGCGGCCCCGCCGGGGCGTGCGCTCCGGGACGCTGATGGACACCGGGGACGCCATGCCCCGCACCGAGTTCCACCGCCCCAACCCCCTGGACAGCGACGTGATCATGGACGCCACCGCCCGCCTGCTGGCCCCCCGGCCCCTGACCCTGGGCGGCCAGGAGCAAAGCCGCCGCAGCAAGCGCAAAAAGCCCGCCCACAAGAGCCAGGAGCGTTCCGCCCAGACCCAGCGCGCCCCCAAGCAGCAGCCCGCCGCCCAGGAGGACCAGAACGGCAAGGCTGGCAAGAATGGCAAGAGCGCAAAGGCCACCAAGGGCGAGAAAAATGCCCGCCAGGGCCGGAAGGACCGCACCGCCCCCCGTGAAAAGCGCAGCCGGGGCGGCTATCAGCGGGGCCTGCCCCCGGAGCCCCACCGCCAGCAGAAGGACTCCACCGAGCAGCCCAGCCTGATGAAGCCCTTCTATATCAACGTGGGCCGTTAAAAAATAAGCAGATCACAAAATTTTGATTCAGATACGGAGGATACGAACATGGACTATCAGGCACTGTATCAGCAGAAGCTGACCACCGCCGACCAGGCGGTAAAGGTCATCAAGTCCGGCGACTGGGTGGACTACGGCTGGTGTACCAACCACCCCGTGGCCCTGGACAAGGCCCTGGCCGCCCGGAAGGATGAGCTGCACGACGTGAAGGTGCGCGGCGGCGTGACCATGTGGATGCCCGAGATCGCCAAGGCCGAGGACGCCGGGGACCACTTCACCTGGAACAGCTGGCATTGCAGCGGCATTGACCGGAAGATCATCTCCAAGGGCATGGGCTTCTTCGCCCCCATGCGCTATTCCGAGCTGCCCCGGTTCTATCGGGACAACCTGACCGTGGACGTGGCCATGATCCAGGTGACCCCCATGGACAAGCACGGCAACTTCAGCTATGGTCTGGCCGCCTCTCACCTGGCCGATATGCTGGACCGGGCTAAAGTCATCATCCTGGAGGTCAACGAGAACCTGCCCTGGGTCTATGGCCTGAACGGCTGCGAGATCAACATCAAGGACGTGGACATGGTGGTGGAGGGCGAGAATCCCCCCGTGGCCCAGCTGGGCGGTGGCGGCGAGCCCACCGACGTGGACCGGGCCGTGGCCAACCTGGTGGTGCCCCAGATCCCCAACGGGGCCTGTTTGCAGCTGGGCATCGGCGGCATGCCCAACACCATCGGCTCTATGATCGCCCAGTCCGACCTGAAGGACCTGTCCGTCCACACCGAGATGTATGTGGATGGCTTTGTGGACATGGCCATGGCGGGCAAGATCACCGGACGCCACAAGCAGCTGGACAAGGGCCGCCAAGTGTTCGCCTTTGCCGCCGGCACCCAAAAGCTGTATGACTATATGGACCACAACCCCGACGTGATGGGCGCCCCTGTGGACTATACCAACGACGTCCACGTCATCAGCCAGATCGACAACTTCATCTCCATCAACAACGCCATCGACATGGATCTGTTCGGCCAGGTGAACGCCGAGTCCGCCGGTCTGAAGCACATCTCCGGCACCGGCGGCCAGTTGGACTTTGCCATGGGCGCCTATCAGTCCAAGGGCGGCAAGAGCTTTATCTGCATGTCCTCCACCGTCACCGGCAAGGACGGCACTGTCAAGAGCCGCATCGTCCCCACCCTGACCCAGGGCTCCATCTGCACCGATCCCCGCTCCTGCGGCCACTATGTGGTCACGGAGTACGGCATGGTCAACCTGAAGGGCCTGTCCACCTGGGAGCGGGCCGAGGCCATCATCTCCATCGCCCACCCCGACTTCCGGGAGCAGCTTATCGCCGACGCCGAGAAGATGCACATCTGGCGCCGGAGCAACAAGTAAGAGAACAAAAAAATCCTGTGTCCAAGTCGGACACAGGATTTTTTATGCTGTTTTATGCTTCCAGCACAGTCCGGCAGTCCGGTTTATGGGACAGCGCCCCCGGTATACTGATACCATCAAAACCGGAAAGGGGAACGGGAGCATGGAATACGAACTGGTTTGGGTGCGGGAGCACATCGAGGTATACGACGGCGCGGGCCGCTTCTGCTTTTCCGCCGACAACGAGCGGGAGGTCCGGGAGGAGCTTGGCCTGGTCCACTGACGCGTCTTATCTGCTTACAGAAATGCTCAGGAGTCGATGAAGCTGCGGATGCGCAGCTTCACGCCTAACTCCCGGGCGATGTCTTTACAGGTCTGGATCTCCTCCGGGGTCTTGTCCTTGTCCACAATGGTCAGGATGACGTGGGGGACATACTGCTTGCTCTCCCGGGCAAAGTCCAGCATGGCCTGATAGGCGGCCTCCCCCTGGACGGGGTGGCACAGGGCCACATACTCCTGGGCGGTGATGGCGTTGAGGGAGATGGACACGGTGTCGATGCGGCCCTTCAGCTCCGGGCACACGTCCCGGCCTAAAATCAGGTTGGCGTGGCCGTTGGTATTGATGCGCACCGGGGGCAGCTTGTCCCCGAAGCGGGCCTTCAGCTGGTCCACCAGCCACAGGATGTCGTCTAAGCGATAAGTGGGTTCACCATAGCCGCAGAAGACGATCTCCCGATAGGAGCACACGTCCCGGCTGAGGAAGCTGTCCATGGCCTCCTGGCGGGAGGGCTCGTGCTCCAGCCACAGGGAATCTTCGGTGTAGATGGAGCCCTGGGCCTTGCCGTGGCGCAGGCAGAACTCGCAGTTGCAGTTGCAGCGGTTGGTCAGGTTAACATAGAGGGCGTCCTCGTATTCATAGGTGATGGTCATGGATATCCTTCCTTTACCCAGTGATACGCCGCCGGGGCGGCGGAACTTCAAGATCAGATGCGGAAAAAGCGCTTTCCGTTTTCCAGGGTGATCCGGGCCACCTCTTCGGGGTCCAGGCCCTTGCGCCGGGCGATGGCCTCGGCCACCAAGTGGACCCGGCCCGAGTCGTTCCGGCGGCCCCGGAAGGGCTCCGGGGACATATAGGGGGAGTCGGTCTCGATCATCATCCGGTCCAGGGGCAGCAGGTCGATGACCTCCAGGGCCCGGCGGGCGTTTTTAAAGGTGATACTGCCGGTGAAGGAGATCATCCAGCCCAGCTTCATCAGGGTCTTGGCGTCCTCCACCCCGCCGGAGTAGCAGTGATAGACCCCGGTGACGTTGGGGTGGGCCCGGACGATGTCCAGACAGTCGTGGTGGGCGTCCCGGTCATGGACGATGACGGGCAGGTCCAGCTTCTCCGCCAGCTCCAGCTGGGCGTGGAACGCCTGCTGCTGAAGCTCCCGGGGCGGGTTCTCCGGCCAGTGATAGTCCAGGCCGATCTCCCCAATGGCCCGCACCTTGGGGTTCTGAGCCAGGGCCTCTAACACAGGAATATCATGTTCCGCGTTCCAGTCGGCGCACTCCTCCGGGTGGACCCCCACGGCGGCATAGGCAAAGGGGAAACGCTCTGCCAGCTCCACCGCCGTCTGAGAGCTTTTCAGGTCGCAGCCGGGGTTTAAGATCAGCTCCACCCCCTGGCCGGGCATGGAAGAAAGAACCTCCATCCGGTCCGCATCAAAGGCGTCGGCATCATAGTGGGCGTGGGTATCAAACAGGCGCATGAGCATCCCCTCCAAAGCCCGGCCCCGCCGGGCGACATTGCCTATATCATAGCCTGTTCCAGGCAAAAAAGCAAGGCACGGCAGACACGCCGTGCCTTGAAATTTATTTTAAGACCGCCGTGAACGTAATGACGTCCCCTTCCAGTTTGGCGGAGATGGAGCCGTGGTGGCCCTCGGCGATGCTGCGGGCGATGGACAGGCCGATGCCGAAGCCGCCGGTGCTGCTGCGGGCGGGGTCGGCCCGATAGAAGCGGTCAAACAGCTTGCCGGGGTCCAGCTCCGGGGCGGGGTCGCACCGGTTGGCGGCGGTGAGCACCACCCCCCGGCGGCCCTTGGCCAGGGTGAGGGAGATGGGCGCGCCGGGCAGGGCATATTTGATGGCGTTGTCCAGGAGGATGGACACCAGCTGCCGCAGGGCGTATTCGTCCCCGGTGTAGATAAGGCCGGGGGCGATGGACAGGGAGAGTTCATGGCCCTTGGACTGGGCTAAGTCCCGGAAGGACTCCGCCGTCTCCTCCACTGCCTCGCTGATGGGGAAGGGCTCGGGCTTTAGGGGGGAGTCCTCCTCGTCCATGCGGGACAGGGTGACCAGGGAGGAGACCAGACTGGTGAGCTTTTCCGTCTGGCCCAGGGCCTTGTCGATCCACTTCTGTTTCCCCACCTCCATCTCCAGGACTTTCAGACTGGTGGCGATGACGGTGATGGGGGTCTTTAATTCGTGGCTGGCGTCGGTGATGAACTGCTTCTGCCGCTGGGCGCTGCGCACCACCGGGTCGATGGCCCGCCGGGACAGCAGCACCACCAGCCCCAGCACCAGCAGAATGCAGGCCCCGTCCGCCGCCAGGGACCACAGCAGCACCGTTTTCATGGAGCGCTGGGCCTGATAGCAGTCCAGGAAGATGGCCATGTTCCGCCCCTGGCCATTGTGGACCACCAGAAAGCGATAGGAGCCATAGTAGCCATAGCCCGGGCCGTGCTTGACGGCGGCAGCCAGATACTCCCCCGTGTCCTCCTGAGAGACCGAGGCGATCTTGCTCAGGTCGGCCATGGTCAGCTCCCCGTCGTCCCCATAGCGCAGGACGAAATAGCGGGTGGAGTAGGGGGTCTCGGCGGTGAAGGGCCCCCGGGGCCGGTCATTGGGACGGGCGCTCTGGGGCGCGTCGGACGGGGGCGTGCCCGGGTCCTGGGGAGGCTGGGCGTCGCCGGGGGCTGCGCCGGACGTGTCGCCAGTCGGGTCTGTCGCTGCACTGGTATCCGTGTCTGAGGACGGAGCGGCGCTGCCTGTGTGGGCGGAGAGGGGGATGGTCCCCTCGTTCTCCTGGATCAGGGTCAGGGTGTCCCGCAGGTCTGCGTCGGTGGAGATAAAGTTGGCCGTGTTCAGGATGACGGTGAGCAGCAGCATCACCGCCGCCACAGACAGGGTGGCGATGCGGATGAACCGGTTGCGCAGGCGGCGGATCATGGTTCGGCCTCCAGCAGATAGCCCAGGCCACGGTTGGCCCGCAGGGCGGTGTGGGAGCCCAGAGCTTTCAGCTTCTTTCTCAAGTTAGAGATGTTCACCCACACCACGTTGATCTCCGCCTCGTTGTCCCAGCCCCACACCTGCTCCATGATGCGGTCAGCGGAGAACACCTGGCGGGGGGCGCGGAGAAACAGCTCCATGATCTGAAACTCCCGCCCGCCCAGGCGGACGGTCTTGTCCCCGCAGGACAGGTCCCCGGTGGCCGGGTCCAGGGTCAGGTCGCCACAGGTCAGGGCGGCGGGGCGATAGGTCTGCCCCCGGCGGAGCATGGCCCGCACCCCTTTTCTTGCTGTGTTTTTGCGTTTTCTGCCTTGTAGTATAGCGGCCCTTTCAGGGAAATGCAAGGGTCCAGAGGGCTTACAGGGCCTCACGGGTGGCGGGGCGGCCGCAGACGATGTTCAGGTTGCCGTTGCGGCAGCGCAGGGTGTCCAGGAACTCTTTGGAGGGCTGCTCCCCGGGCAGGGTGACGCGATACTCCAGCTCGTACAGGGTGCCCATGTTGGCGGTCTTCACCCGCTCCAGGGTGTGGGACCGGGTGTACTGGTCAAACAGATCGTCGAACAGACCGTCATAGTCCAGGCTCTCGGGAATGGTGATCTTCAGCACCCGCTCGCTCTCAGACCGCTGACCGAAGTTCACGGCGGTGAGCAGGGCCAGGGCGGCGGCCAGGATCACAAAGGCCACCACGTCCAGGCCCACATAGCCCATGCCGGTGGCCAGCCCTAAGGCCATGGACAGGAACACGCCGGAGATCTCCCGGGCGGTGCCGAGGGCGGAGCGGAAGCGCACCAGGCCGAAGGCCCCGGCGACGGCCACGCCGGCGCCCAGGTTGCCGTTGACCAGCATAATGACCAGCTGCACCACGGCGGGCAGAATGGCCAGGGTAACGGCAAAGCCGGGGGTGGAGCGGGAGCGGTGATGCGCCGCTTATAGACCACGCCGTCGAACTTCTTTTTGATCTCTACAAAGACCTTGCCCTCCGGGGCGGCCACGCCATAGCTGCGCACCCGCAGCTTCTCCTTATATACGGGCTTTTCCAGGCTGGCCCGGATGAGCCGCCAGTCGGGGGTGTCGTAATAGATGTTGCAGATGGTGTATTTCCCGTATTGGTCGGGGACCATATGGGCCTTCATGCCCGTCAGCATCACCCGCAGCTGGGCGGGGGTGAGCATGTATTTCTTTTCATACCGCTCAAAGCAGCTTTGGATCTGGTTTGCCATGTGGGATACCTCCTTTGTGTCCCTGATGATACGCCGGGAACCTAAAGCCAGCCTAAAGAAATTTTTTTGTTTTCTTTAACTGGCCTTTAGGTTGCCGGTCTATGCTGTGGACATCCCGAGAGGGAGCGCACAAAACCGCACACAGATCATCTGGATCGTCAGAAAGGATGTTTTTTGTGAAGATGAATATGACGCCCCGGGCGAAAAAGCTGCTGGCCGGACTGACCGCCGCAGCCCTCACCTTATCTATGCTGCCTGCCACCGCCCTGGCGGCAAAGGACTATGCCACCGGCGGGGAGACGGCGCTGCGCTTCTCCAACAGCGGCATCACCGTTCAGGAGGGGGACTATGACGGATATAAGATCGACGGCACGGAGCTGACCATCAACGCCGCCGGGACCTATGTCCTGTCGGGCAGCTGCGCCGACGGCTCCGTCACCGTGAAGAAGGGCACCACCGGCGTGGTGCTGGTGCTGGACGGCCTGACGTTGACCTGTGGAGACAGCGCCGCCATCGCCTGCAACAAATCCACCGAAGTGACCATCGTGGCCGCCGACGGCACGGTGAACACCCTGGCGGACACGGAGCAGAACAACGACGAGACCTACCCGGACAACGACAGCGCGGAGAACGCCGTCATCAAATGTAAGGACGGCTCTCAGGTCACCCTGTGCGGCTCCGGCACTCTGAACGTGACGGCCAACGGCAAAAACGGCGTCAAGTCCGGGGCCACCACCGACGAGGAGGGGGCGGCCAGCCTGACCATCCGGGAGCTGACCCTGAACATCGACGCCCCGGTGAACGACGCCGTGAACGCCGAGCAGCAGCTGAACATTGAAAGCGGCAGCCTGACCATCTCCGCCGGGGACGACGCCCTCCACTGCGACCTGTCCCTCACCGTGGGTGCGTCGGGCACCGCCGGGCCGGACATCGACATCACCGGCTGTTATGAGGGTATCGAGGCGGCCAATTTGGCCATCCGCTCCGGCGACATCGATATCACCGCCACCGACGACTGCCTGAACGCCGCCAACTCTGACCTGACGGGCTATAGCTTCACCATGGACATCTCCGGCAGCAGCATCGGCGGCTTTGCCGATAATTCCTCCGTGTCCGGCTACGCCAGAACGGCCATGGCCTGGGCCAATGGCGCGGGTCTCATCAGCGGCATGGGGGACAACACCCTGGCCCCCCGGGGCACGGCCACCCGGGGTCAGGCGGCGGTGATCCTGATGGGCCTTGACAAGCTGGCCGGGCTGTAAAAAATTTCAGCAAATTTCCCAAACCGGGCCATTCCCCCGTTGAATCCGGGGCGAAAGACTGGTATAATATGCGGCAAAGGCAGTATTCCGCATCCCGTATTTCTCAGGTTTCAGTTTGATATGGGCCGCGGAGCCATTCAGGCCCCGTCTGCTGCGCCGCAACGCTCACGCGGAAGAGCGCCGGAACATTGGATAATCAGGAGGAAACTCACCATGGAAGAGATCAAAATCACCCGCGCCGCCAAACTGAAGGAAAAGCCGGACTCCTCCACTCTGGTCTTTGGCAAGAACATGACCGACCATATGTTCATCGTGGACTATGACGAGGGCAAGGGCTGGCACGATCCCCGCATCGTCCCCTATGGCCCCCTGCAGATCGACCCCGCCGCCAAGGTGCTGCACTATGCCGAGGAGATCTTCGAGGGTCTGAAGGCCTATCGCACCGCCGACGGCTCTATCCAGCTGTTCCGCCCCGACTGCAACATCGAGCGCATGAATAACTCCGCCGAGCGTATGTGCCTGCCCCAGATCCCCGCCGAGCTGGCCATGGCCGGCATCACCGAGCTGGTGAAGCTGGAGCGGGACTGGGTGCCCACCGAGAAGGACACCTCTCTGTATATCCGTCCCTTTATGATCGGCCTGGACCCCGCCCTGGGCGTTCACGCCTCTCACCATGTGCAGTTCATCATCGTCGTCTGCCCCGTGGGCGCTTACTATCCCGAGGGCCTGGCTCCCGTGAAGATCTATGTGGAGCAGGAGGACGTCCGCGCCGTCAAGGGCGGCACCGGCATGGCCAAGACCGGCGGCAACTACGCCGCTTCCCTGCGGGCCGGTGACCGGGCGGAGAAGGCCGGTTACAGCCAGGTGCTGTGGCTGGACGGCGTCCACCGCAAGTACATCGAGGAAGTCGGCGCCATGAACGTGATGTTCAAGGTCAACGGCAAGATCCTCACTCCCGACCTGAACGGCTCTGTGCTGCCCGGCGTGACCCGCCGCTCCTGCATCCAGCTGCTGAAGGACTGGGGCTATGAGGTGGAGGAGCGCCGCATCTCCGCCGAGGAGCTGTTCGAGGCCGCCAAGAACGGCACCATGGAAGAGGCCTGGGGCACCGGCACCGCCGCCGTGGTCTCCCCCATCGGCGAGCTGGCCGAGGGCGATGAGAAGGTCATCATCAGCGGCAACAAGATCGGCCCCGTCACCCAGCGCCTGTATGACGAGCTCACCGGCATCCAGTGGGGCCGCCTGCCCGACACCCACGGCTGGACCGTGAAGGTCTGCTAATATCAACAAAGTGGCAAAGCCACTTTGTTGAGGGGGCTGCGCCCGGTGCGCGCACTCGCTGCGCTCGCACACTTACCGGGCGTGAAACTCTGCGAGGCTTTTTCAAATCCGACAACCAAAAACCCGGCCTGCGAGTGTTCACAGGCCGGGTTTTCAAACTCTTTGTGGACTTTTGGAGGAGGAGACCAGTATGATCGACGCGTTGCAGCCATTTTTAGAGGACAAGAAACAGACCTTGGCCCTGGACGGCGGGGACGACCCGGTCCGGCTGATCCTGGCGTATTTTTCCACGGACAACGAGAACATCGACGAGCTGGAAAAGCTGAAATACAATCAGGGGATGTACCGCCGCCTTGGGTGGCAGGACGAGGCGTATTTCGACGTGATCAGTTCCTTCTATCAGGTCTATTGCTGCGGCCTGGCGTGGGTGTGCGCAGAAAAGACCTGCAACGACTATGGGGCCGATTGGTCTGACCTGGACGGGGGCGATCTGCCTCCGTTCCGCCTGGAGCAGGACGGTTCGTTCAAGGCCCTGTTCCGGCTGCCGGACCCCCAATATAAGTTTGTGAAAAAGAAGACGCTGGCGGGCAAGATGCTCAGACCCGCCACCATCTACAGCGCGGTCAGCAGGGAGCTGCTGGCCCGAAAGAGCCAGTATCGGGAGCTGGCGGCGCTGACCCACACCGTGGCCAACTTTATGCCCTGCCCCTGCTTCTCCTACAACGCCCTGAAGGGCTGCAAAGAGCAGGTGCGGGATTTTCTGCCCCTGATGGCGGACTATGTGGATCGGCAGGGAG
>OOIF01002977.1_pt1 | contig 10690 bp, 9 predicted proteins | sample 1691961 | NCBI WGS metagenome assembly OOIF01 (sample SAMN06348146, study PRJEB24527) | human gut metagenome | biome: human gut; feature: ankylosing spondylitis patient; material: feces | host: Homo sapiens | place: China | collected 2015-10 | reverse complement strand
GCTCACATTCAATCCCTACCTCTGCCAGTTCATTCACCGTCTGCTCCACGCTGTCTATACAAAGAGCAAGATGTCTCAGGCCACATGCTTCTGGGCGGTTCACACGCTTCGGAGGATTTTCCTCGACGAAAATCTCCAGCTCTGTGTATTCATTGACACGCAGATCCAGTTTCCAGTCCTTGCGCTCAGGGCAGTAGTTTTCTCTGATGACAGAGAATCCCAGCTTGTTCACATAGAAATCCTTAGCTGCTTCGTAGTCAGATACGATGATTGCAATGTGATGTATTTTTGATAAGTTCATTTTTCTCACGCTCCTTTTTATTTTCGTTACAAACTATATAGCGACTTTCAAAATATACCGCATGAACTCCTGAAGTTCAGTTTGTCCACACGGCATTTCTTTTTTTCTTGGGTTCTTGTTTATTTCAATTTCTCGAGGATCTCATCCGCACTCATGCCACCGGCCAGCAGTTTCTTAACCACAGCCTCGGCTTCCGACTTTTTCGCTTCTTCAGCAGCCTTAGCATCTGCCTTTGCCTTCTTCACTTCCAGGGATGCCACTTCTTTTTCGGCCTTCTTCAGTTCGGATTTCTTGGTTTTTAGGGTAGTCTTCTTTTCTTGAATATCTTTCTGGATTGCCTCTACCTCTGCGGTAAGAGTCTGGATGACAGACTGCTTCTCTGCAATCTGGGATGCAAAGTCGGATTTGGGGCGGTTCTTGCTTCCTTTGGTTCTGGGCATTTTAGTTACCTCCACTTTTTACTCTATAATTATATTTTCAAAATGTCAGGTATTATCTATTTCCGGATTTATCTTTGAAGCTTTCCACTTCTTTGAGAAGCTCATTGCTTTCTCTAATGCTCTCAAAATTGCCTGCATTTCATTTAAAAAATCATCACCCTGATCAAAAAATGTATCGTGCAAATCTCCATATACTGCTTGAACTCTATCCATTGCTTTCTGTGTATAATAATCGAGCTGATCATCAAATGCACACTGCGAATAATCTGACTGCATAATCTCACCGACTTCTGCATCAGAATCAAACGAGGCCAACTTATACAAATCTCCGTCTTCGGATACAACTTCTTCTAACCACTCAATATTCAAAGTTTGAAGTTCTTCTTTTAAATCATCAAGTTCTTCATTATATCCATCATTTTCTTCGTCATATGTTTCTTCCGCGATATTACATAAACCTTCTAGTTCTTCCAAATCTCGATATAATGCATCAAGCTCATCAACGCTTATGAAAATTGTTTCCGCAACCACTAGTTTCGTTCTCTCATAATCCGTATAAACATTTGTTATTATTTTATTATAATGGTGTTCAAACTTTGCATATAGTGACAGCACAAACAGACTAAATGCGCTGAAGTTTTCGTCATAATATGAAAGAGATTCATTTTTTACTGCATCGAAAAATTCACTATATAATTTTTGGATAAACCCCTTGTCTTCAATAATAACTCCGGTTTCTATATTATTTGCACTTTCATTTGAAAAATTGGCCGATCCAATATAAACTATATCTTCTGTGCCTATAATTTTAGCATGATTATGAACGTTAAAAAAAGGAACAAATCCATTCGGGAAATTTTCCGGATTCAATTTCGATATATAGATATTAATATTCCGTCTTGCCGTCATTCTCATGTAATTCCCCGCATCTGAATTATAATATCTCTCCATCCTAGACGGAACATTTGTAATAATTTGAACATCAGCATTCGTTTCTTTTAATGCGTTTAGCAATTTATCGTCCTGCTGATTTCTTGAAATATTGTAGGTAAGAATTCTTATTATACTTGCACACGGAAAATGATTAAGAACTTCTTCATAATTCAGATCTTCTCGATTGGAAACAAATCGTCCCCCATTAAAAGAAATTTCCGTCAACTCTCCTCACCCCTATATAGTAGCTTTGGTTATGTGTTCTTCACATCTCAGCCGATCATAAGATCGTTGCCTGCTGCTCACCACGTAGAGGTGTGCAAAGTTTCGAGCGACAAACCCGTGAGAAATTCCCACGGTTCAAATATAACCCCTTAAAGCCTAGTTTTCAAGGGCACAGATGAAATATACATCAACCCGTATGCTGCATCAAGGTTGCGTTCAGACCACGTATCCTTTGACTTTGATGACTTCCACGACCTGAGAGACATACTTCTGGCAGGTATCGTGATCCGGTGCTTCTACCATCACACGCACGACAGGCTCGGTGCCGGACTCGCGCACCAGAATACGACCGGTGTCGCCCAGAGCTTCCGCCACATCCTTGACTGCTGCCTGCACCGCTTCATCATTCTGCGCCGCTTTCTTATCCGATACACGAACATTCTCCAGCACCTGCGGATAGATCTTCAGCGGTGCTGCCAGTTCGCTCATCGGCTTCTTTTTTGCCAACATGACTTCCATCATTTTCAGACTGGTCAGGATACCGTCGCCCGTGCTGGCATACTTGGAGAAGATGATGTGGCCGCTTTGCTCACCACCGATACGGCAGCCGTTCTTCGCCATGTACTCATAGACGTACTTGTCACCAACAGCGGTCTTGGCATAACCAATACCCTGTTCATCAAATGCTTTGTAGAGGCCAAAGTTAGACATGACTGTGGTGACGACGGTATTATTTAACAGCTTACCACGTTTCTTCATATAGCAACCGTAGATGTACAGAATGTGGTCGCCGGTGATAACATTGCCCTTCTCATCCACGCACAGGCAGCGGTCGGCGTCACCATCAAAGGCAAAACCAACGTCCAGGCCCTTCTCCACGACAAACTTCTGCAGACCCTCAATATGCGTAGAGCCGGCATTAGTGTTGATGTTCGTACCATTCGGCTTATTGTTGATGACGTAGGTATCAGCACCCAGAGCATCGAACACGGACTTTGCAATGTTCCAAGAACTGCCGTTGGCGCAGTCCAGACCAATCTTGAAGCCCTTAAAAGAGTAGATGCCCAGAGAAATCAGGTAGCCCATATAACGGTTGCGGCCTGCAACGTAGTCCACAGTGCAGCCGATATGCTCACGATGGGCAAAGGGCAGCTCAGGCCAATCCTTATCAAAGACGTGAAGTTTGCCGTCGATGTAGTCCTCCACCAACAGCAAAATCTCCTCCGGCATCTTCTCGCCATAGCAGTCGATCAGCTTGATGCCGTTATCGTAGTAAGGATTATGACTTGCGGAAATCATGATGCCGCAATCAAAATCATCCACACGGGCGATGTAGGCGACACTGGGCGTGGTGGTAACGTGCAGCAGGTAGGCATCTGCGCCGGAGGCAGTCAGGCCAGCCACCAGACTGTACTCGAACATATAGGAGCTGCGACGAGTGTCTTTGCCGATTACAATGCGTGCAGGCTCGTTGTTGCCGTTACGCTCACGCAAAGCGTTGTAATACCAGCCCAGAAAACGCCCGACCTTGTAGGCATGGTCAGCGGTCAAAGTGATTCCGGCTTCGCCACGGAAGCCATCAGTCCCAAAATACTTTCCCATAATTAATCTCCTCGTCTTTCTAATTGTTTTAAGCGAAATCATATCTAGCATCTTTACAGATATATGTTTTCAGCAATAATGACTTTGGGTTAAGTACTCTTGCCTGCCTTCTGTTGATAAAGCAGAATAAATAGCCCTGCCTTCGAAGCAATAGACCTTAAGGGACACTAATTAGTATATATTTGCATTTGAATGCATTTGTCCACAAAAGGCTTTAAAAAAGAAAAGTTCTATTCGTCCCCAAAGGTTCCTTGACAAGAGATGTTTCGATTGCTCAAGCTAACGACCGAATTGTAACGTTCGCATGCTCTCTGTATTTTTTGCATGATGGATAAGTGATAAATTATATCAAGGATATTTTTCATCAACAGCTTATCTATAACAAGTGAAGTCAAAAAAATGATGATTGGAATCACTAAAACTGTAACTATATACCAACCAAATCCACAGTGTTCTAAATATAGTAAAAGTTGAGAATTCCATATCAATTTTCGAACTAATGGATTTTCATGCAGAAGGTATACAGAAAACACTGATGGTGTACACCACTGAATTGCCTTTTGAAATGTTAATTTGGATATGTTGATTCCATTAAAAAGATAAAACAAAGCTATCGCATTGATTAAGACAAACACGGAATTGTTGTGATATAAAAGGCCAGTTCCAAAATGTAGATTCTTATATTCAGTAATAGCTTGTAAAACTAGCTTTGACATGAGAATGGCGGATGAACTTCCTAGCAGGATTATTATGCAATACTTCCGCGGAATGCACTTCTTTTGTCTTAAGTAAGCTCCAATCACATATAATGTTACAAAAGCTATTATACTAAATCCTTCAGATTGATCATATTGGTAAAATACGACGGAAAAGAGCGGCTCTATATAGAAAAAGCACACTATGATTACGATTAGAAGGCTCATTTTTCGAGTCGACATATTTCTTAAACTCTCATTAAGAAAAGGAATTAGTAGATAAAGGAGAAGATACATTGTAAAAAACCAATATTCATTTCGTAGAATAGGAAAAAACGCATCTAGTCCCCCCCCCGGACAATGGGGCATAGCCAATTAACACTAGCATAATAAAAATTATCACTGAATATACAAATACCTTGATCCAAAGTTTAACGCCTTTCCAAAGATTGTATATCTCCGATGACATATAATATCCGGTGATTATTACAAAGCAGTCAACGGCACTGACGGTTACGGCTTGTAACGCCCATGTAAACCACCATTTGTTTGACATGAATGTGACCTGCCTTCGTATATCTGTGTGCGCAAATAAATGACCTATAACGATAAATATCATTAAAGTGATTCTAAGTAAATCAATTCCATAATTGCGATTGTATTTCATAATGCGTTTATCAATCTTCTCCATTGAGTTTTACAATAATCTTTTTTAAGATAGTGCCTGTGTTTGATAGCAAAAATTCATCGTGCATCACAAACAATGCCACAAAATAGATTGTTGCTCCAAGTATCACCAGTATAAATGTATGAATAAATGATGCCTCAAAATTATTGCGAATTGCTAGAAGCGTGACAAACATTATGCCTCCGGCAATAAAGTAATGCGTGCTGCACTTCAATATTTCAAATGGCGACAACTCTTTACGAACAATATAAATTTGAGTGATAGCAATCGTTAACTCCGCTACTACAGATGCAACAGAAGCTCCTATTGACTGAAATGACTTTATTAAGATCATATTTAGCATGAAATTTGTCGCTGCACCGGCAATTACTGTCGCTGTATAAATATTTTCTCGTTTTGTTGGTATTAAATATTGCATACCGGTTACATTATTTATACCGATTGCTAAAATCAAAAAAGAGAGAATTCCTAAAAGTGGAATCACTTTATCATATCCATATCCAAAAAACCATGGAACAAAATTTTTGGATATGGCAATCAATCCAAATGTCAATGGTATGCCGCAAAACCAAACAAATCTATATGAACGATACATATATTTTTTTATGCTTTCAGTGTCGCCTCTCCCATAATGATATCCAATTCTTGGAATCATCACAAGGCTCAGTGAAGTTACAATAGTAAGTACCAGTTTTGAAATTTTTAATGTTTGTTCATAGTAGCCAACTTCGAAAGGATTTTGGGTTATTATGCCAATCATTGTTTTGTCTAAAACAGTATAAACTTGTATTGCTATTGTTGGAACAAAGAGAGAAACGACTGCTTTGACATGTCTTGCTGGGTGCAAATCTTTTAAAACGGGCATATCTATATACTTGTCAATAGCAATCCAATAGCTGATATTATAAATTAGGGAAAAGAAGGACATTCCAAACAAGTACACTATAACATCGTTTTTGGTTTTAACAAAAGCAAAAATATAGATGATATTAACAAATTTGAATAAAATATCTCTAAATACAATTTTTCCGAACTCTTCCATTCCTTGAAAAAACCAAGAAATATTAAAGACAACAGACAGCAAATTAAGGACGAGAACCAAATACATGTTTCTGTTGACTTGCATAAATGAAAAGACTACATAAATTGCAATACATAATGTGGATGCAATCAACTCAATAATATTTGTCTCCCAAAAAATTATTGATCTTGCTTTTCGATTCTCTTGTACATATGATATTTCTCGTTGCCCGAAAGTTGTCAATCCCAAAGTGGCGAACAGCACGAAATATGATGAGATTGATTCTACATAACTATATGTTCCTATACCATCCGCGCCAAACACTCTAGACAGATATGGTGTTGTGACCAAAGGAGTAATTAATGTAAGTATTTGGTAAGACAAATTATAGATATAATTTTTTTTTATACTTTTTTGTAGCACTTAACCTATCAGCTCCATCCTTTTTAAGCGTTGCGACGAACAACAAACATTAACTGAAATATAAAACATTCGAGCATTCCCCTCGTGCTATTTTGCGTTTAGAAGTTACTTGCGATTGAAAATTCGCTTGTGATTCCAAAACGCTCATCTCCATTCCGTCTTTATGTATACTATAAATAAAAAACGGTGTTGGCCAGTGAATTATTTGAAAGTTATTTTACTATTCAGCGTACCTCATCCTTAGTCTTTCGATGATTTCCGCATCAACATTTATATCAAACTTTCTTGCGATAAGTTTCTCCGCCTTTTTTAGTTCTTCGTAATCTATAGTCGTTAATGTCTTGGGGCTACTCTTTCCTTTTTCCCACTTGATATAATGCAAGTACGGTTTTGTTGTATTTGCAAACGGCGAATTCATAACCAGAGTCTGAAAAAAGCATTCATCCGGACACAGTGAATGTTTAAATAATTTTATATACTCCGGATAATTCTCCAGAAAGTTATATATCCATTTCACCATTGCATCATTTAAGCACCACCATTGCGACCCAAAATAATACTGAACATTAGCCGGTTTTAATCTTTTGATTATTGAAAACGTTTGATTCCATCCACCTGTACTATATACCAGAATACCTTTCAAAATCTTCTGCCATATTCTTCTTCCGATAACCATTCTAGGGAAATAAATATCATTCCTTTTTTCAAATCGTTTTATCAATGCGCAGTCAATGAAATTCTCATCTTTACGCTCATTAAGAAACCTCACAATTTTCCCAATTGATTTAAGCGGAAAGTCTTGACCGCTGATTAAGAAGTAATGGCTGTACCCCCCCCCCTTAGAAATGGCAACATTTAGCAAATTCAATGTTGCTTTTACTTCGCTAAACTGTGCCCACTGAACATCTACGCAGTCTTTCTTTGGAAGAAGATAAACGCCATCGCTCTTCTCAATGTCTTCTCTAATGTTTTCGTTCTTGGAATCCACATGAATAAAAACGTCAATCTGTGGATGCTTTAAAGCTTTCAGCAGAAGATTAATCTGCTTTGGATTTTTGTGGCACAGCATTAAAAAGGCAACCTTCATCATCAATCCCTCAACACCCTCTCAAACATAAGCTTCCGCAGCCAATTTGGAGCTAATGACGATCCGCTGCGGATTACACAGCTCTTTATGTACTGTGCATTGCCGATAAAATTCTCATCTTTCATGAACTTGAACAGCTTCGCCTGAGTCTTGGCATATTTCCAACCGGCTCTTCTTAAATACATATCCGAGCCTGCCCGCATATGGAGCAACGACTCTTGAATGTTATAGCCCTGATACCCTGCCATCAGCATCCTTAGCCAAAGGTCCACCTAGTTTTCGATAAAGCAGTAACCCTCCCGAAGATATTAGGACATGCCATTATTGATGACTTCAATTGGATACTGTTTTAAATACGATTCTCGAGCCAATCCTGCCAACCATTCAGACGGCGTAACAATTGTCATATTTTTCACGCCTGTGAACCACTTCTTTTTGAGTTGCCACATTCTCTTTGTATTATCATACAAGGAAGACGGATATGCTTTATACTGCGGGCAACCATAGCAACCCGTCTTCCATTTGTCGCACTTTACCATGGTAAAGTGCGGACATTGCCCGGTAAATGACCAGCAATCATGCAGAGTCCATACAACCGGAATTTCATGCTTCTTTGAATACATGTATTTGTGCGACAATTCATGCTTCAACTTCCTGCTATATGATTATCCTATTTCTTTCATTATGTTTTTATAGTACGATTCAATTTGGCCGAATTTACCCAATGCATATTCTCTGCAATTCTTTTTTGCGGAGATATACGCATCTCTATTATTTATATAATGCAGAATAGCACCTGCTATGTTATCGACAAAATGCTCATTATATTCCACTACTAATCCAACGTCATTTGAAACAACTTCAGGTAATCCGCCTCGATTAGATGCAATTACCGGCGTTGAACAAAGCAACGATTCAAGTGCTGTCATCCCAAAAGCTTCATCAATAATGCTTGGAACGGTGGTAATATCTACTGCATTATAGAGTTCATAAATTTTATGGTTTTCGACATATCCTGTAAAATCAATCCAATGGATACCCTCAACTGCTTCTTTTAATATCTGCGCATACTTGCTTTCTGTTCTCGAATTAAACCAGTTTTTTCCTGCAATCAAAAGGTGAACTTTTTTATTATAGTTTAAGTTCAATTTCTTCAAAGCTAATATCAATTCAAGTATACCCTTTTCAGGCGTCATCCTGCCGCCATACAAGACTACAAACTCATCATCCTGAATTCCATACTGGTACCGTATTTTTTTTCGTTCTTCTGAAGAAACAGGTCTAAAAACGTCACTGTCGGCACAATTATATACTGTTTTAATTCTCGATGGTTGATATTCATCCATTTGCTTATGTATATAATCGCTAACTGTAATTATCCCTTTAGCCGAATTGGCAATCTCGTGTGACAAACGCGGGGGCTTTCCCGGATCGTTTTCTATGCTATTATGCAGATGAAAAAAAAGGGCGTATTTACTCAGGTACTTTTTTTGAAAAAGATGGTAAATATGCATATTATTTTCAAAAAGAACCGCATCATACTCCTTCTCTAAAAAAGAATCAACAATACTCCAATCGTTTATTCCATAAGCAAAGGGAAGATGTAGCATGGAGCATATCTTGTTAAATACACGAATTGAAAACGCTATGATAGGGCTGGTTCTTTTTGCTTGAATTATTATTGTATTGTCATACTTTAAAGTGTCTAATTTAGGGTTAGAAACTGTGTATACATCAAATTGTGCCCACTTGTACTTCTCGTTAGCGTTTATCAGTTGTGTAGTAAGCGTTTCAACTGCTCCACCATCAACTGCAGGTACTGGCGCAAATCCAGCTGTCAAAATTGCCACACGTTTCATTTCGCCACCCCCCTCAATCGGCCTGATTGCTTAATGCGAATAGTATTTTTATATAACCACTCGCTAGTTCTCCAAAGTCTGATTTTTAAAGAAAGACTCTTAGAAGAAGTCGTCTTTTGACACATCAAAGCATTTTCTTTTAAAAAACGATGTGCCTGCAATATATAATCTTCATGACTATCCGAGATAGCAAGCACTTGTAATGCAACATAACACATAAAGTTGTTTGCTGAATTTGATAGCGACGGATACATAGCTTTTACATAACTCGTCATTTCAATTGCAGCTTCATAGTAATCTCTGCATTTTACTGAATTCATTGTGGCAACAATAGAATTTACTGATTTACGGTAGTACAGAAGCTTCTGATCAACAAATGTGATAGCTGTTGATGCGCAAATATACTTGTAAACTGTAGCCAAATCTTCAAAATACTTACCCACTGGGAATAAGTTCTTCTCTGCGACTTCCTTATTAACCAAAACTCCCCACGCATACGTGTTTTTGCGTAATTCCAATACTTCATCAAGATAATCTTTGACTGTATATTGCAACGATTTGCCCAGCAATTCTTCCGTCCTTGGACATTCTTCAATATTATTAAACTCAAGATAATCACAAATCACAAGGTTTCTGTTATCAGTCGCATTATCGACCAGGGTCTTAATTGCACTGGGATGAAGCAAGTCATCTGCATCCAAAAAAAATAAATACTCTCCCTGTGCATACCTAATTCCGCTATTCCTAGCCGCAGACGGCCCCAAGTTTTTTTGATTCAATACTGTAACATTGCGGTGTGCTTCTGCATAACTTTTGCACAGTTCATCGCTACCATCCGTTGAACCATCGTTTACTACGACTATTTCCAAGTTATTATAACTTTGGTTTTCCACCGAATTTAGGCAATGCAAAATATACTTTTCTGCATTGTATACCGGAATAATTATTGAAACTAATGGATTCATACCAATCCTCCAGCACAGTACTCAACTCTACTCCAATTCAAGCAAATCGCTTTTTGGTACCATAAATTAATGACAATCGCGCATATTAGCAAGGCAAGGAATAGCTGTCATGCAAATTTTAAGGCGCAGAGATTTCCTCTAGTACACGCAATCATAAGGCACACAACACTTCCAAGCAACAAAAAATTGTGAATTGATGCGCTCTTTGCCTTTTCATCTTTATATGATCCAAATATGCAAGCAATTAAAGGTAATGATAGCATAGACAAAAAGACTGAAAACCTTTGGAAAGTCGAATACTCTCTGCAACAAATTATTATTAGTATAAGGAAAACTTTCCAAAAATTATAGAACCGAACATATCCACTTGAGATGATGCATCTTTTATTCTTAAAAACAACATATACAATTAGAAAAAGATGGACTGCTGTCAAAAGATATTCCCAGAAAT
>OOIF01002972.1_pt1 | contig 10697 bp, 7 predicted proteins | sample 1691961 | NCBI WGS metagenome assembly OOIF01 (sample SAMN06348146, study PRJEB24527) | human gut metagenome | biome: human gut; feature: ankylosing spondylitis patient; material: feces | host: Homo sapiens | place: China | collected 2015-10 | reverse complement strand
CTTAACAACTGCTGCCAGCTTTTGCAGGATCGGCGCGCTGGCCAGGTCCTGCTTGGTGGTTACCGGCACGGGCAGCCAATGGCCGTTCTGCTCCTGGATCAGCCCCAGTTCGTGCAGGGCGGCCAGGCTGGTCAAGGTCTTGCCTGTGTTTTCCGGCCCTTGGGCGGCAAACACAGGCTGCAGATCGCCCGATGCGACCTGCCCGCCCCGGATGCGCTTGTACAGCATCACGGTGTCGGCACGGTCGGGCAACAGCGCGGCGGCGCGGGCGGGTTCCAGTGTGCCGCCGGTGCGGAACGCCTCGAACCAGGCGGCCTGCTCGCTGGGCAGATTGCCCAGCCCCGCGGGGCGGATGGCCCGCAGATGGGCCGAGACCATCGGCCCGCTGCGCCCGGTAAAGATCGAAACTTCCAGCGCGGCTTCCACCGCTGTGCCCACCGGGTAGGCAAAAGCCGACGGTGCTACGCCGAAGATCGAGGCAAACAGGGTATCGTTACCCTGGCGCAGCCGCACCCGGGTGTGGCGTCCCTCGGCGCCCATAGGCCAGATACCATCGATCATAGCGTCGCAGACCAGCAGCACCGGCATGGGGTTTTCCCGGCCAAAGGGCGCCAGACGGGAGAGTTCCTGCACGTTGGGCAGCGTCAGCTCCGAGAGCTGCACCGCGGCGTCCAGTTTCAGTTCCGGCGCACCGGGGCGCGGCGCATGCTCGGCCGCCCAGGTGTTGATGGCCTGGCGGAAAGCGGGCAGCTTTTCTTCCTCAATTTCCACACCGGCGGCCGCCGCATGCCCGCCAAAGCGGGTCAGGTATTGGGTGCAGCCAGCCAGCGCACCGTGCAGGTCGAACGGGTCGGGCGCACGGCCGCTGCCGCGTCCCTCTCCATTTTGCAGTGAGATGACGATGGCGGGGCGGTTGTACTTTTCCATCAGCCGCGCGGCCACAATACCGATAACGCCGGGGTGCCAGTCCTCGCCGGAGACCACCAGTACGCGGTCCCGCTGGCGGGCAGGGTCGGCTTCCAGCGTCTTTTGGGCGGCAGCGAACACTTCCTGTTCCGTCTGCTGGCGTTCGGTGTTGATCTCCGCCAGGCGGGCGGCAATGCCGGCGGCCTGGGCTTCATCGGTGCAAAGCAGCAGCTTTAACGCGACCGCCGCATTATCCATGCGGCCCGCTGCGTTCAGCCGCGGGGCCAGGCTGTAGCTGACGGTGTCCGCGGTGACGGGCTTGCCCGCGACCCCGGCGTTTTCCATCAACGCCTGCAGGCCGGGGCGCATCGTGTCCTGCAAAAGGGCAAGGCCCTCCCGCACGAGGGTGCGGTTCTCCCCCACCAGCGGCATCACGTCGGCCACGGTACCCAGGGCCACCAGCTCGCCGTACATTTCCAGCAAGTCCGCAGGCTCGCAGCCTTCCAGCGCGGCACAAAGCTTAAAGGCCACACCCGCGCCGCACAGATCCTTAAAGGGGCTTTCGTCATCCGCTCGCTTGGGGTCAACGACGGCGACGGCATCGGGCAGGGTCTCGCCGGGCAAGTGGTGGTCGGTCACGATAAGGTCCAGCCCCAGCTCCTTGGCACAGGCGGCTTCCTCGATGGCCGAAATGCCGTTATCCACGGTCACCACCAGCTTAAAGCCCTTTTCGGCCAGGCTTTCCAGCGCCGGGCGGGTCAGACCGTAGCCGGTGCCGCGGGTGGGCAGCTTGCAGCGCACGTGGGCGCCCATACTGCTTAAACATTCATACAAAATGGCGGTGGCAGAGATACCGTCCACGTCATAGTCGCCATAAATAACGATGGTCTCCTCGTTTTCCACGGCCTGCTCGATGCGGGCCACGGCTTTGTCCATATCCCGCAGCAGGAACGGGTCCGAAAGTTCGGCCCCGGCTCCCAGCAGGGCCTGCACTTCGGCCGGGTCGGTACAGCCGCGGGCGGCCAGTACCCGGCGCAGCAGCGCACCGCACCCGGCCCCGGCCAATGCCTGCTCGGCGGCGTGGTCTGCGGTTTTGATCTGCCAGGCGGGATAGTTCATAAACGGGTTCTCCTTTTATCTTTTACTTTACCTTAAAGTCCGCGTCAAAATCATGGGTCAGGCCATCCTGGCGCAGCATGGCTTCCAGGGTGTCGATCTCGGTGGAAACGTCCATGCTCACATCTTGCAAAAGGGTGTCGTACAGTTTGGTGTAGGCCCCATTCAGCGTATGCAGGATGGCGGTGATGTCGCGGCGGATTTCGGCAGCATTCGCTGTCTCGCTGTCCCCCAGCCCCTGGGCGGTATCCAGCAGCTTGCGAGTGGTGGGCAGGTAATATTCCCGGAAGCGGCGCACCCGTGGCAGCTGCTCGGGGTGATTATGCACGAAGCCCAAAATCGACGCGCAGGTCTTCTGCATTTTTGCAATCTCTTCGTCGGCCTCGCTGCCTAATTTGCCGCGGCAGATTTTTAGATAGTTCAAAAAATCCACGCCGTCGCGGTTGAATTGTTCGGCATCCGTCAGGGTTTGCACGGGCGCGGCCTGCGGGGCCGGGGTACTGGCCGGGCAGAGGGAATCGTCCAGATACAGCGTGCTGTAGTCGTCGCTGATGGCGGCGTTGGGCAGGTCGCCGTTGGCCACAGCTTTGGCCACCGTGTCGTAGGCTTTTTCCTGCTTAATTTGGGCCTTGCGGGCCAGGGATGGCAGGTCGCAGGTCCAATCGTTGGCGGCTCGCAGCAGTTTGCGCAGGCGGCCAAAGTAGCTGAGCTTTTTCATACCCACAATGGCCATGAACAGAAAACCCAGCGTGACCGGGTAAAATACAGCGGTCAGAATCGGCAGCGCCACAAATTCGTCGGGTGTCAGTCCCAGCGTACCCGCGCCGACAGCGGTCAGGATGCCCAGCACCAGCGCTGCGATGCCGAAGCAGCCGGTGAAGGTCCAGCCCACAGCCGTAAGCACCACGCCCACCGATTGGCCGCCGTTTTTCCATTTGCGCTCCAGGCGGCGCTTCCAGGCCGAAAAGCTATCCGGCTGGGCAGCGGCACGGGTCATAGCGTCCCCGGCCTGCTCCAGTGCATCGGCAATGCTGCCCAGCACCGAAGAACCGACCTGCGTGCCAAACTGCACGGCTGAGTCGATCATATCGCCGAGGTCGTAATCGTAGTTGTTTTTGTTGTTATCAGGCATTTTATGTCCTTACTCACACGGTTTGTATCGTTTCATCAACTCAGCGGCACAACGCACACCGTCTACGGCGGCGGTCATGATGCCGCCGGCGTAACCAGCGCCCTCGCCGCAGGGGTAAAGCCCGGGCAGGGCTTCGCACACCAGCGTTTCCTTATTGCGTACCAGACGCACCGGACTGCTGGTGCGGGTCTCCAGGCCCGTCAATACGGCGTCCGGGGCACGGTAGGCGGCCAGCTTGCGGCCAAAGGAGGTCAGGCCCGCCCGCAGGGCACTGCTCAGTTCATCGGGCAGTAGTGCGCCCAGGTCAGCAGGCGTTACGCCGCGGGGGTAGGTAGGCTGCACAGCGCCCAGCTCCAGCTGGCCGCGCCCGGCCAAAAAGCTGCCCACGGTCTCGGCCGGGGCCAGGTATCCCCCGCCGCCCGCACGGTAGGCGGCCTGTTCCAGCTGGCGTTGGAAGGCCACCGCCTTGGCTGGGTCATTATCAAAGTCGCGGCCATCCACGCTGACCACCACCGCCGCGTTGGCGTTTTTGCCGTTGCGGGCATGCAGGCTCATGCCGTTGGTGACCACGGCGTTTTCCTCGCTGGCGGCGGCACAAACCGAACCGCCGGGGCACATGCAGAACGTATACACGCACCGCCCGCCACTGACATGCTGGCTGAGTTGGTACTCGCCCACCGGCAGCACCGGGTGGCCGGCGGCGGCGTGGTAGAGGCTTTTATCAATCTCGGTCTGCAGATGCTCGGCCCGGAAGCCCACCGAGAAAGGCTTGCATTCCAGCGGCATGCCCTGCCTGTGCAACATGGCAAAGGTGTCCCGGGCGCTGTGGCCGACCGCCAGGATCAGCTGCTCGCAGGCAAAATCGCCCGCTGTGGTCTCAACGCTCGCCAGGGCACCGTTTTCGATCTTCAGACCGGTCAGGGCGGTGTTGAACCGCACCTCACCGCCCAGCGCGATAATTTCCTGCCGGATGCTGCGGATGATGCCGCGCAAAAGGTCAGTACCCACATGGGGCTTTTGCCGCCAGGCAATGTCCGCCGGGGCGCCGTGCTGCAAAAAGGCATCGGTCACAAAGGCGCAAAGCGGGTCGCCCACGCGGGTGGTCAGCTTGCCGTCGGAGAAAGTACCTGCGCCGCCCTCGCCAAACTGGATGTTGGCGTTCAAGTTCAGTTCACCGGTCTTTTCAAAATGCTCGACGGCTTTCACGCGCTCGTCCAGTTCTGGGCCGCGTTCCAGCACCAGCGGACGGAAGCCGCTGCGGGCCAGCAGCAGCGCGGCAAAGAGGCCCGCCGGGCCAAGGCCCACGACCACCGGGCGCGTTTTTAACGCTGTATCGCCTACCGAGAAAGAAAACCTGGCGGGCTGTGTGAAACAGACGCAGGGCGAGGCCCCGGCGTATGCCGATTCCTCACCCTCGTCTTTGAGCGTGATTGCCATGGTATAGACCAGCACGGGCTTGCCGTGCCGGGCATCTACCGATAATTTTGCCACCCCGCAGCGGGCCGCTTTGTGGGCGGGCACGCGCAGGATGTGCAAAGCCTGGGCCGCCGCCTCTGCGTCCGGGTCAGGACAGCTGAGCGGCAGGCGGATATTGCGGACTAATAGCATAGATAACCTCTTTGGCTCCCTCTGTGAGACAGACTCCCCCGATACGGGGGAGGTGGCACGAAGTGCCAGAGAAGGAGGGCTGTCAGTGAAGCTGACTGAGGGAGAGACATTCAAACCAAGGCTCTCTCCCCCACCCGCTTCGCGGGAGCCCCCTCCCAGAGGGGGCCATTTGCGGGATGAGCACTTTTTATTTCGCCGTGACCTCGCACTGTACCGTGTAGCTGCCGGTGGCGAAGATGCGGGTGGAGGACGGGATCTGGATGGTGACCGGGATGGTCTGCTGGCCTACCGTCAGGCTGATGCTCTGGCAGTCGATCTGCGCGACTACGCTGTCGGCGGACAGCTCCTCGATCTCATCCTTCGGGCCGTACAATTCCACGCCGCTGACCAGGCTGGACAGGATCTCCATATCATAGTTGCTGGGCACGTTGACCAGCCGGATGTTGGAGATGTTCAGCGTAGTGGAGGCCATGTCCGTAGTGTCAAAGCTCAGCGTTACATTTGTCACGCCGTCCAGCGAGACTACGCCGGCGGGCAGCTCGATCAAACGCTGGTAGTCGCGGTCCATCTCGAACTCGCGGGCCAGGTCAAAGTCGGTCACGGTCAGGCTTTCCAGCGCACTGACGGTGCGGGCCGGGCCTGCTACGCGCAGCTTCTGCTGGCTCAAGGTGTAGTGCAGGCTGCTGGTGTCAAAGCCGTTGGGCACGCCGATGAAATCCACTTCCAGCGGCAGCTCCCGCACCTGGTAGATTGTCAGCGTGACGTTGGCGGAATCGCTGTCCATCGTGGTGTACTGCGGGGTGATGGTGTTGCCGTTCTCGTCCCGCAGCTCCAGCGTGGAGGGCGTGGTGGTGGTGTCGGCCAGCGCGTCGTCGCTCAGCACCGGGGCCACCACCTGGCTGATCTGATCCAGCTCACTGGTGGGGCCGCGCAGCGTGATCTCAGCGGGAACAGCGGAGGTCTTATTCAGCATATAGCCGTCGGCGATAGAGACAGCCGAGGCATCCACCGTGACGGGCACGGTTTTTTCGCTGACTTCATCGAACACGACGTCGATCGTATCGTAGGGTTTTTCCACTGTACACTTGATGTTGCCGGAGTAATCGGTGGTATTGGTCACGCGGGCCTGCAGGCGCAGGGTGACCTTGCCCGCACCGCTGACGCCGGAATAGCTGGGATAGACCATGATGTCGGAGCTGGTCATCTTACCAATGCTGGTGATGTTGCCCTCGACCCGCACGGTTACGCCGCTGATGTCGGGCCGCTCCACAATGTCCAAGCCCTGGTTGGTGTAGGTAGTGGCGGAGTTGGCGTAGTTGATGGGCACATCCCGGATGGTGGTGCTGCCCTGGGGATCAATGTAGATGGTAACGACCAACCAGGTAGCCAGGCCGCAGGCCAGCGCCATCAGGATGGAAACTACGCGGTTATCCATCAGGGATTTGCGCCCCTGGGGTGCGTTATTCGACTTTGGCATGGGGTGCGTTCCCTCCTTTTCGCAGCAGTTTTTTCAGCACGGATTCGTTGTCTTCCTCGGTCTCCTCAGGCGGGACGACCTCCTCCTGCAAGAGGTTAAAGAGGTTCTGGCGGTCCAGGCGGCGGATCAGCACGCCGTTTTTCGCCAGCGAGATAATGCCGGTCTCCTCGGACACGACCACGACGATGGCGTCGGAATTCTCGCTCATGCCCAGGCCGGCGCGATGGCGGGTGCCCATATCCTTGCCCAGATCCAGGTTGTTGGAAAGGGGCAGAACGCAGCCCGCAGCCACAATGACGCCGTCCCGGATGACGACTGCGCCGTCGTGCAGGGGCGTGCCCTCGTAAAAGATGGTGCCCAGCATTTCGGGGATGACGTCAGCATGCATCGGCGTGCCGGTGCGGATGATCTCGTCCAGGTTATTGCGGCGTTCCAGCACCATCAGGGCACCGGTGCGGGTGTCGGAAAGCTGTTCAGCCGCATCGCAGATGGCAACCACAGCGCTCTGCCACACACCGCGCAGCGAAGGATCGGTGCGGCGGTTGCCGAACAGCCGGTTCGCCCATACGGTGGTCTGGCCCATGCGCTCCAGTGCACGGCGCAGCTCCGGCTGGAAGATGACCACTGCCGCCGTAAAGGCCACAGTGACCACGTTGTTCAGTACCCAGGTGACGGTGCGCAGGTCCAGCAGCACCGCGAAGCCGTAGAATAAGATCAGCAGCGCGATGCCCTTGACCAACTGGCCGGCCCGGGATTTGCGGGCGAACTGGATAAGCTGGTAAAACACAAAGGAAATGATCAGGATGTCGAGCGTGTCTGAAAACAGATCGAACGCCCGCAAACTGCTGATGATAGCGGATAACGTTTGGTTTTGCAGCATGGGTAAAGTCCTGTCCTTTCCCTCTTAAAGGTTGGTTACGTTCACTCGATCAGAGCGACAGCGTGGGCCGCAATGCCCAGCCCTTCGCCGGTAAAGCCGAGATGTTCCTCGGTGGTGGCCTTTACGCTCACAGCGTCCAGCGGCAGGCCGAAGGCATCGGCGATATTTTTACGCATAGCCGGGATGTGGGGGGCCAGCTTCGGCCGCTGGCATAGGATCGTCGCATCGATGTTGCCCACCTTGTAGCCGTGAGCAGCGATAATTTTCGCTACTTCGCGGGTCAGCGCCAGGGAGTCCGCGCCCTTGTAGGCGGGGTCGGTATCGGGGAAATGCTGGCCGATGTCACCCAGGGCCGCTGCGCCCAGCACGGCGTCCATCACCGCGTGCAGCAGCACATCGGCGTCGGAATGGCCCAGCAGGCCTTTCTCGTAGGGAACCTCTACCCCGCCTAAGATAAGCTTGCGGTCCTCGACCAAACGGTGTACATCATATCCGTGACCAATACGCATGGTGTTCTCCTTTTGTAAGTCCTCTTTGGTGGTGATTTTTAAATTGGCGTAGTCACCCGCCGTCAGTGTGACGGGCAGGCCGGCCAGTTCAAACAGGCTGCAATCATCGGTGACCAGGCTGGCTTTCTCGCCGCTGACAGCTTCCAGCGCCTGTAAGTACAGTGCCCGGTCAAAGCACTGGGGCGTCTGCACGGCGTAAAGGGTGGCGCGGTCCGGCGTGGTGACGACTTTGCCGTCCTTGTCCGCCACCTTGATAGTATCCTTCACGGGCACCGCCGGGGCGGCAGCGCCGGTCTTGGCGGCAGCCTGCAAGACCTGGGTGATGACTTCCCCGCTGGCAAAGGGGCGGGCAGCATCGTGGATGGCTACCAGCTGGCCCTTGGCGGCAGCCAAGCCATTGTGCACGCTGTCGGCACGGGTCGCGCCCCCCTGCACCACGGTGCAGGGCTTGGGGCAGGCCGCGGCGATAGCCTCGCACTGGGGGCGGTTGCCGCCCGCCACCAGTACCAGCTCGTCCACCGCCGGGTGGGCGACAAACAGGGCACAGCTTGTCTCCAATACCGTGCGCCCATCGGGCAGACAGTAGCTGAGTTTATCAAATCCCATGCGGCGGGAGGCCCCCGCGGCCACGATAATGGCAGTTACAGTTGGCAGCCCCTTTTGCGGCATACAGCTGCGCCCCCTTACACTTAGATATATACTTATCATTATACAGGGTCAGCTTGAAAAAATCCACTAAAATCAAGAGGTTTTTTCGGTGAAAGTTCCGAAGGTTCTCTCCCACCTTACACGACCTTATACGAGCGGCACAGAACCACCTTGACGGAACTGCCTGTACCTTCTATAATAGTATATAGAAATAACAAGCCACAGAAACGGAGGCTTTTGCCTATGGCGTGGATGATCGTATGTGACAGCTCCTGCGAGATCCGGGAGCTGGAGCACCCCAGTGCCGGGGTGCAGTTTGCCCTTGTACCGTTCAAGATCCGTGTGGGTGAGCGCGAATATGTGGACCTGGCCACCCTGAATGTGCCCCAGATGCTGCAGGCCATGACCGACTACAACGGCGCCAGCACCACTGCCTGCCCCAGCCCGGAAGAATGGGCCGAGTATTTTTTGCAGGCCGATAACTGCATTGCGCTGACCATCAGCAGCAATCTTTCCGGCAGCTATAACGCCGCTGTGGCCGCCCGGACCATGGTGCTGGAAGAACACCCCGAAAAGAAGATCTTCATTCTGGACACCCTCAGCTGCTCCGGTGCGCTGGCCGGTGCGGCCGAGCTGGCCAATAAGCTTATCGGCGAGGGCCAAGCATTTGAGGACATCTGCTTTGCGCTGGAAAAGTTCGCCGAAAGCACCCACATCCTGTTTTCCCTGGCCAGCTTTGACAACCTGGCCAAGAACGGCCGCGTCAGCAAGGTGGTGGGCTTTATCGCAGGCCGCCTGAACATGCGTGTACTGGGCCGCCGCACCTCCGATGGTAAGATCGACTTCTACTTCAAGACCCGCGGCGAGACCCGCGTGCTGGCCAAGATTCTGGAGCAGATGGACGAGGACAACTACGACGGTGTGCACCCAGTGCTCATCAGCGAGTGCGGCAACCAGACCGCCGCCCGCCTGCTGGAACACGGCATCCTGGCCAAATGGCCCGAAGCCCCTGTGCGCATCGTGCCCTGCAGCGGCCTGTGCAGCTTCTATGCCCAGAACCAGGGTATTATCATCACCTACTGATTTTTGCAATTTTACCAACAACACCCCCGCACAGCCGTTTTGGTTGTGCGGGGGTGTTGTTTATTTTTGATAAATAAAAAAGGATTATTCTTTGTTCGCCTTGCGCTTCATACGCTCCAGCAGGGCAGCTTTCTGCTTGTCCCACTTGGCGTCGGCCTCAGGGGTGGCAGGCTCAGTGCACCGGGCAAAGCTCCAATGCAGGCCGTCGCGGCGGCTGAGCTTGAACCGCAGGTACCACGCCCCGCAGTAGGGGCAGGTGCAACGGGTGTAGTAGCCGGTGTTCCCCCGCTTGAGCCACACTTCGTCAGGCGTCAGCGGTGCGCTGCACTCGGGGCAGGCTGCCTCGGTCAGTTCGGACACGTTGCGGTAGTCGTCATGCTCCATCCGGTTCATGAACAGGCGGATGTCCCGCGCGGCGGGGTTCGGCTCGGCGCCCAGCAAGGCTTCTTTCAGCAGTTCTTCCTCGGTGGGGTAGGTCGCCAGCCCCTCGGCCAGCGGCAGCTTACGGCAGACCTTGGTGGTGTACAGTGCGTCATCCAAAGCGTTGTGGAAGGGTTCCTCCTTGGGGATGCCCAGCCGGTCGACCACGCTTTCCAGCGTCAGGCCCTCCCCTTCTTTGCGGGGATAGGCCTGCAAAAAGATACGCTGCAGGTCGTACCAGCGGTCGGGCCAGTTCTCATCCAGGCCTGCCAAAAAAAGGTTCTGCTTCAGAACAGGTACGTCATCCAGGCCCCATTCGGCCAGCTCGGCGTCCGGGCCGGCCCAATCCAGGAACTTCTGCAGACCCTCTTTCATCGGCAGCCCGGCGTCCAGGTCACCCTGGCTCAGGCCGGTCACTTTAGCGATGTGGTGCTGCAATTTGCGGAAGATGCGCGGTCGCAGGTTCACTTCAAAAGTATCCAGCACGTCGCCGCGGGCATTGATGCGCACCGCACCAATCTGGATGATCTCACCCCGCAGCGTCAATTCTGTACCGTGGTACAAAAACGTTTTGGGCTGATACCCGATATTCCATTCGAGGTCAAAAACGATCAGGTTCACAGGTCAGTTCTCCTCGCTCAAGATAAATTTTTCTACAGCCAGCCCCACACCGTCGTGGTCGTTGTCGGCCGTCTGGTAGTCGGCCGCCGCTTTTATGGGGGCCTGGGCATTGCCCATCGCCACGCCCATACCGGCGCAGCGGATCATCGGCAGGTCATTCCAGCCGTCGCCGCAGGCCATCAGGTTGGCAGCGGTCAGGCCTTTGGCGCGCAGCAGCATCTCCAGCGAGGTATCCTTGCCCACGCCCAGCGGCATCGAGATCGGAAGAGCGTCGTGTAGGGAAAGAGTGTAGATCTC
>OOIF01002971.1_pt1 | contig 10701 bp, 10 predicted proteins | sample 1691961 | NCBI WGS metagenome assembly OOIF01 (sample SAMN06348146, study PRJEB24527) | human gut metagenome | biome: human gut; feature: ankylosing spondylitis patient; material: feces | host: Homo sapiens | place: China | collected 2015-10 | reverse complement strand
AGCATTGAAGGAAAAAGTCTTTCCAATGTTATCATTTTCCGACTTCCGTTTCCTGTCCCCGATCCGATTATCGAGTATAAGTGTTCCGTTGCTAAGGATGCTCTGATGGATGTTCGCGTTCCCGAAATGATTATCAAGCTCAAGCAAGGTATCGGGCGATTGATCCGCAATTTCACAGACACCGGCATTGTCTGCATTATCGACCGAAGACTGCGGGACGAGCCGCCGGAACGCTATCATGACATTACATGGGACTCCCTGCCTATCAAAAATCGGACAAGCAGTTTGGACGAACTTAGGAAGTTTTACGAAGGTCTGCCCTCAGCCAAGGAATGATGATACAAACGGCAGTCTCTTCGGAAACATAGAGCAGCCCCCCCAAAAAAACGACAATCAGAAAACGGAGGTGTATCATGTTGTACAATGAAAATCTGCACGAAGAAGAACGACATTTGATCCAGCAGATTGCCGAACAAACAGAGAGAGGAAAAATCGACTGGGAACTGACAGAGTACAATCCGCTGTCATTTCTGAACGAGGACAAGATAGACAAAAACCCAGCAGTAATCTGTCAGTCCTTCTCCTTTGAAGCGATCATCGGCGGCTCTCGTTACGAACTTGATGTCATGGAGAATATTGATGTGCCGTCTGGTATGGGAGACTACACCATAACCTTGACGCGGGATGAAATCGAAAATTATCTTAAAATTGAGGATGCGCTTTCCTTTGACTGTGACCGCTATGAATGCTCGCCGGAGGAAGTGGCAGAACGATTTGCGGATAGCCCCATTGTACGTCTCTGCAACGCCATCATTCCTGCCACGCTTGGGCAGGAGGATTTAGAAGAGGTCTTCACATGGGCAAGGTTTTTCAACGAGACTGGCATTTCTGCAAAGCTGATGAATCATCCGCTGACCAAGCTCTGTGAAAAGCTGTTCGACGAACACCGTCTGATGGACTTCCATCGCTGCGTCTTGGATGTGGACTATCGAAAGCAGCTCCTAAATGAACTGGCTCATAACTAAGACACGGAAAAACGCCCCCGACACTGTGCCAGACGCACAGTGCCGGGGGCGTTCCCGTTTCCAGCGATTTATTTTTCTCTCGGCAAGGGACCGTTCATAAGGTGACACTTTCCGTTTTACGAAGCCGCGAAAATTTGATGTGTTCCGTGGAGATGTTCACTGGGCAGCATACGCCGTACACGTTTCCAATAATCACTGAGCAGTGCAATGTGTATTCACTATCGGGAAATACTTCACGGTTTTCACAACGCTTGATTCAGAAGGGGGATTTTTGCCTTATTCCTGCGTGACTTCAAGGGAAGCCGGATTGATGACGATGATGGACTTGCTCATTTTGTGGGCATATCTCACGGTATTCCCGGTACCGCTGGGGCATCCATTCCATACTGCGAGAATATAATCGGCGTGATCGACCATGTACCGATTTCTCTTGTCCATGCAGTCCGGCGTGTACTCCCGTTGCAGCATGGTCTCCTTGTCACACTTTGCCGCGATATTATAATACCGTTCCCGTGAAGCCACAGACCATTTGATCGCTTGTGTCTCACAAGGGATTGCGCTTTCCAGAGTAATGTGAGGGTATTTTGATTTCAAATCGAGTACAATTTCCGCAGCGTACATATCAACGCCGAGAGCCATGCCGGTAATAAAATGCGTGACGCCCTCGTTCTCGATGAGTGCTGCAATCTGATCCCGCATAACAGACTTCAAAGAAGTACAACGCTTATCGGATTCATCAAAGCCGAACGGAAGACTCTGCGGTCTATGACCGGTAAACGCACAAGTCTTGCCTTGAACGGATTGTTTTGCAGCTTTTTGAGCAGACTTTCTAAACTCAATAATGCGCAACATGACACCCCTTCTTTCACACTTTTGGTAGGTAGCTCCATTCTATCACCCTCATCACGGACAGTCAACGCATTGTCGTTAGTAAAATCAACGACGGCGTACCGTGGATAATGACACCGCCGTTAGGTACACTAAATGCAAAGGTGGTGAGGCTATGCGAGAGAAGAAGGACATCAATATTGAAATCGGCGGCAATATTCAAGTGGCAAGAGAACAGGCGGGCTATACGCAGGATACGCTCTCAGAAATGCTTGGCATGACGCCGAATCACCTGAGTGCTATTGAGCGTGGTGCTTCCGGTATCTCTCTTGAAGCCTTGCAGCGTCTTTGCCGTTTGCTCGGCGTCAGTGCGGACCGAATTATCTTTGGGACTGACGAGCCAGAAGCGGAAGCCCTTGCGCTTGCCAGACGTATTTCGGATATAAAGCCGGAATACCGGCAACAGGTTCAAGAGCTGCTGTCCGCTATTTTGAATATGTCATAAAAAAAGAGCCTCTGCCGACACCCAAAACGGGCATCGACAGAGGCTCTTGGTTCGTTTTCCGGGCATTCAAACAAGTGCCGAAATCGACACTTATTTCCGCGCTAAGGATGAAACCGCGCAGGGAATACAATCACTTAGGTTGGTCAATTTGCGTCGCTCTGAGGCTTGCAATCACAGGCTTTTTCGACCCCTAACTGTCTACACCTCGATGCCTTGCGGGAGAAGTGCGGACAGGCGATGAGATCCGCACGGAAGCTCTGCTTGCAGCTATGGACGCAGCGGACGCAGAAGCGGTTATACTTCCGGCGTCCGCTGTCCCCGATGAAGAACGACCACTCCTGTCTCCATTTCTGACTTCTGCTCACAGCTCAATCTCTCCTTTGTGCTTTTGGGGAGGGCAGCATTCCTTCTGCTTTTCAGCCTTTGCAGACTTGAGCCTGTCCATGATGGAGGACTTCTCACCGGTTTCGGGGGCTTTGACCTCTGCGGTCTTGTCCTCCTTCGGACCGTTGTTGATGATCCCGTCAATCATGCCGTAGTCATCCTCCATCGACATCTCCGCTGCCTTGAGGTAGTTTTCCTTCTCAAGAGCTGCCATCCAGCTTTCCTTGCTGATACCGAGCATTCCGCCCTTTGCCGCATGATCGGCAATCTCCTTGGCATCTACGCACAAGCCCTCGGTGTTATCCGAATAGAGACGGTAAACCTCGCATCCCTTCTCCAAAGCCTTCTCAGCCGCCTCCTGACCGGCGGGAAGAACGCCAGCCCATGCGTAGCCGTAGTCCTTCATATCCTGAACGGAGAGCGCGGGATCGGGCATTTCCGGCACTTCCTTGACCTCAAGGTCGAGAAGGCGGAGCGTGTCATCGTCAAAGCCGTTGTAGACATCATCAAGGACGAGCTTGCCGCGCTCATCGACGATGATGCAAGCCGCCTCATCGCCGTAGGTGTCATGCTCCATCAGATAAAAGCTGTGACCGCCGACCTCGTGCTGGTCAATGGTGTGCCACGTCCCGATGTGACCGGCAACCGTCAGCCCGGAGGTGTCGGCGTTCATCTCGAAGTCCTTCTGCTCGATACTTTCCTGCTTCTGCTGCTCCTTCGAGATCATGGGGATCGCCACAATCTTATCGCCCAGCTTTGCAAACTGCTCCGGCACCTTGAAGTGGTCAGAGAACTTCTGCATCTGCTCTACGGTCAGAGAGCCGAAGCTGTCATCCGTCAAGCCAACTACCATGAATGTTCCAGCAACAATGTCGTAGATGTCACCGTCCTCATCACGCAGGGCGCGGTTCAGGGGTAGACCTTCCAGCTTGCCTTCTTCGTTGCAGACTAAGGCAACCGGGTCTTCGTAGGGATAAATTGCCTCGATGCAGCCGCCGACCTCATGCTGCAAGGACTCCAGCCCGGAGTCAATCTCCTTTACATAAGGCTCCTTTCCCGGCTCAACGACGAGAACGGCGATGGTGCTGTCACGCTCGGCGTCTTCCCCTGAGCCGGTGATCCGGTATTCGTCGGGAATATCGTCCAGCTCACCGTTAAACTGTCTGTCCCAGCGTTCGCTTGCGACGCGGACATAGCCTTCATCGGTGAAGCGTCCCTGTTCATCATAAGCGATGTCGTGACCATAGCGTTCATAGTCGATGTAGTCTGCCAGAGGACCGAGATCCTTTTCGGAGTAGATACCGGCTTCGTTGGCATAGTAATAGCCGAGGTCATATTCGTCGTTGATACCGGGCATGATGTCGTAGCAGTCCAGATTGAACGTCAGGTTGATGAGATCGTCGATGTCGCTGACCTCATCGCAGCCAGCCTCCATAATGGCAACGAGCTTTTCCTGATCGCTCAGGGAAAGCTCGTCAATCAAAGCGGCAAGGTAGTTGAGCTTATCAAGGCTTTCATACTCGCCAAGCATCTTCTGGACACCGTAGATCGGGCATTCGTAGTCGGTAATAAACCACTCTTCATAGGGCTGACCGAACTCATCCTGCTTGCCGATCCCGATACGCTCAAAAACCTTCTGCATCTCTTCTTCGGTGGTGGGCAGCTTCACCCACTCACCGACCAGCATACCCTCGTTGTACTTGCCAAGGTTTGTGACGAAGGCTTCAAAATTACCGTCTAATACGGGCATAGGCATCCTCCTTTCAGTCATCCATCATGCCGTCCGGCATGATATACAGTTCCTCAAACTCTGCGTCAGTCATGGCTTCGAGCTTCCGGATGGTCTTATACATCAGCTCTGCGATCTCGCCGTCCATGTCGTTCAGGGTGACGCTCTTCATATCGTCGATCAGCCGCTTGCGGCTGGACGTATTGAAGCAGCACATCAGGTTGATTTCTTCCACGGTAAAATTCTTCATATCAGAGTTCCATATCCTTTCCTTTGTTTTTCTGCGGCTTCGGTGTGTGGGACGGCTGGGCTTTCTGCGCGGATTTCAGCTTGTCACGGATGGATTCACGGGCAGCGGACTTCTTCGGAACGGTGTCATAGACGGCAATACCGGCATCTTCCACATACGAGCGGACATACTGGATGCTTTCCGAAAAGCGGATGGGGCGGTTCTTGTCCTCGATGTTGGTCAGCCGGACTTCATCAGCGGCAAAATCAACCGCGTCGATTCTGCACTTGATGCCGTCCACATTCAGCGTCGCGCCGACAGGAATGTAATCTGCGGCTTTGAGTTCCTTGAAGGTCTCGCCGTCCTTGCTGAGAAAGACATCCGCACCGGACTGCCAGAGCTTCTTTGATGCTGCTACCCATGCAGCTTCACGGAAGCCGGTCACCGGCATGGAGGGCTTGCCGCGCACCTTCTTCTCAAGGAGCTTCGTGCCGAGCAAGGGCGCGGCTTTTTCCGCGTCCTTGCCATACAGCTCAAAATAGCCGTTCTGGGCAAAGCAAACCAGCGCGTCGGGATGCGCCTTTTTGACTGCCTCGTACTTGCGGAGTTCTGCAACGGGCAGAGGGGCAAGCGTCTCTGTCCTTTCTGCCTCCGGCAGTCTGTCACGGCGGCTTTTCTGCTTGGTCAACACTTCTGTCAGAGCCTCCGCGTCCTTCGGGAGCGTCCGGTGGGCTTGTACGCCGCCATGCTCACTAACCAGAGCCATTGCTGCATCGAAGCTGCTGCGGCAGGGGGCTTCCAGCACAAAGCCATCCACAAAGGTCAGCCGGTCATGATCCGGCGCAACAGAGTTCTGCGCTACGTTTGCCGCCTGTTCCCGGTAGTTGATCTCAAAGACATCTCCGAAGACCTTGCCGCGCTTAACGGCTTTCGGGATGATGACGCGGGCAATGCATTCGTCGTAGGTCTGTTCCGCATAGAAACGGAAGGTGTTGTGATCCCGCGTTCCCTGAATAAAGACCTGATTTTCATTGAGGCAGTGCGTTCCATGCGGACGGCAGAACCACATCAGCGTTTTGTCTTCGGGATTCTGGCTTTCGGCAGCGCGGCGGATGATACGCTTGTCGATGTCGAAGTCTTCCTTGTAGCTGTCTACATGATCGTCCACGAGCTTCTGCAGCTCCGCAACGATGTCAACGTCTGTGTATTTCTTCATGCGTCTCCTTTCTCACAACTCCATGTCGTGCGTTTTGGATTTGACCGGAGATTTCTTCTCTGGCTGCTGTTTTGCGGCAGTCCTGAGCTGATCGCGGATAGAGGGCTTTTCCTGCTTCTGCTCCTGCTTGACGTATTCCAGCGTCGGCATCAACTCACGATAGCAGCCCTGTGTTTTCCGCGTCGCATGACGGCGATGGATTTTGAACAGCGGCTCACCGTTCTGTGTAACCGTGTTGCCCTCGATCCTGACGCCGTTCCGTGCCAGCAGATTGAAGGAGTGGTTAGAGGCGCGGTAGGAAGCCCGCATTCCGTCGTTGTTATAGGCGATCTGCCCCTTGAGCGTGTCCATGACGGCGGCTTTGATTTCCTTCTCTTCGGCGGTCAGGCGGTGTGCCTTCGGTGTTTTTGCTGCTTCTTCCGGTAAGGGCGCAAAGGGGGACTTGACCTCCACGGTTTTTACCTCAATAGAGGTAATCTCATCGTTCTCCCACGCAACAACCTCCGGGTCTCTTTCCCCTGTTTTCTCAGAAGCGACTTCCTTCTTAGGTTCGGTCTGCTGACGGAACGCATCCACGAAAAGTGCCGTCAGTCCGGGATTGGGTTTATCCACAAGGAAGCGGGAGGCATTCTCCGGGCAGACCTCAACGCTCTTCGCCCATTCCTTGAGGGGCTGCGGAATGCGCCCGTCGAAGTCTTTCTGCTGAATGGTGTTTGCAAGGACATATCGGACGCGCTCCGGAGAGAACTGCTCAAGGACGCTTTTCACGGCAGCATCCGCATCCAGACGGTTATCACCGTAGTTAGAGCTGATCGCCGCTTCAATCGCCCTGCGGCATTCCTCGTTTGCCGCAAGGGAGGCGCGATATGCTTCCATCTCACCGGCTTCATAGGCGTAATTTGCCGTCTCGCGGTAAATGGGGACTTCCGGCTTTTCCTCCGGAACAGCTTCCTTTACGGGAGCTTCGACTTCCATCTCTGCGGACTGTGCTTTCTCTGCCAGCAGCACCTTGAGCTTAGCGTCAATGCCCTCGATCATCTCAGCCGCCGTCTTGCGGATGGTGTCCAGAGAGCTTTTCAGTTCCTTGGTTTCCTTGCCGGATGACCAACCGGCAATGTAGCCGAAGGAATAGTCCGAGGTTTCAATGCCGTAACGCTGGCAGACGGTGTAGGCAACGCTTTCCGCTTCAACCTCCTTGGTGTGCCGATCCTTCTTATCTTCTGGCGCGGCTTTTTCATCCGGCTTGACGGCGTGGAGCTTTGCGTGGGCGATCTCGTGAATGGCGGTTTTGACCGTCTGGATTTCGCTCATGCCCTCCTGAATGGCAATGCGGCTTTCAACCGGCGAGAAGAATCCCTTTGCACCGCCCGGAATGTCCTCAAAGGAAATAGGGACGGGAGATTCCTGCTTGAGCGCATCGAAGAACGCCTCGTAGTTTTCGACGGTGCCTTTCAGCTCATCGACGATGATGTCCGGAAGCTCCTTGCCGTCCGTCTGGGAAACATCAAAGACACTCACCACCTTGAAGGCAGGACGCAGGACCTCAACCGTTTCCGTGACAGCCTTCCCATCTGCGCCGATCACCGGCTTCTGCGTCAAAGGATCAATCTTCTCACGCTCTTCCTGTGCCTTGTACGGCGCGGGCGCAAGAATTTTGATGCCTTTTTCGCCCTTCATGACCTGACGGTCAAAGTTGCGCTGCCACGAGGTATAACCGGCAACATAGGTTGCCTCCGGCTTCTGCATCGCAATGAGCAGCGTGTTGTTGAAGGAATAGTTGTAGAACTTGGACATCGTGCGGAGATATTCCTTGAACCGCTCGGATTCAAACAGCTCCTTGATGCCCTGTTCCAGCTTGTCCGTGATTTCGCGGACTTGCTGTGCATTTTTGTTTTCAGCCATCTCAAACCTCCATTTCTTATTTGCTTTTGGGCGAAGAAAACCCCGTCTGGGATTTGCTCAGTAAACGAGCCTTTACCTCAGACGGGGTTTCTCTGCGCGTCATCCGACGATGGAAGATGTTATCCTCGTTCTCCCATTCAATCAGACGGTCAAACATATCCGGGTGCTTTGTGACCATGTGCAGCAGCTCCGAGTCACTGGCATTGGGACAGAACCAGCAGCCGTTTCTCCGGCAGTGAGTGTAGATTGGGGAAAGCAGCCCGTGTTCCTGACAGAGCTTGTAGGCGTCTGCCTCGGTCTTGCCGTACTTGGCAAGCAGGCTGACCTTCTTCACGCCGTCCAGACGCGCAAGACGTTTGGGTTCATCCTCCGCGATGCCGACATAGCTCACAGTGTCCGGCGAGAGTGCGGCATTGTACTTGCGGACTGGCGGGATTTTGCAGTCACGATTGACTGCACACATACCAGCCCATGCAAAGCCGCGAACCTCGCCCTTGTGCGGTCCGCGGGTGATGACATGATGGAACACCTCATCGTAGGTCTTGTCTGCATGGAGAATGGTGAACTTGATGCCCAGCTCCTTTTCGCAGAAGGGCTTGAGCCGGTCATAGATGAAGTCCCGGTGTTCCGGGACTTCACCGCTTGTGTCCTGATCAAACATGACTTCGCTGAAAACTGCCTCGTCCAGCGGCTCATTGTGCTGTGCTGCCAGCAGGAGCGTCGCTACGCTGTCTTTGCCTCCGCTGCAAGAGGCAACATACTTCGGACGGTTCATCGGTCAAACTCCATCTTGAAGCTGACGTATTTGCCGCCGCTGTCATCCAGACGGATCACCGCATCATAGAGCTGAGGCTTCTTCGGCGTGTAAAGCCCGGTCACTCGGCACCAGCCCTTGTCCAGCAGCTCCTTTGCAATCTTCTTGGTCAGCTTCTTTTTCTTGCTGGAAAAGAACTTGTTGTCTTCCCACAGGCAGAAGGAGCAAGCCTTGTTCGAGCAGTAGAAGTTGCCTTTGCCGACATAGACCGGAGAACCACAGCGGGGACACTTGCCGATTTCCTCCTTGCCCGTGCCGAAACGCTGGGCTTCGGCATCGGAGAGAAACGGGTAGGCTTTCACGAGATCCCCGGTCATCCGGACAATGCCGCTGAGAAATGCGTCTGCACCCGCATTGCCGCGCTCAATCTCCATGAGCGTGTTTTCCCATTCCGCCGTCATTGCGGGAGAAGTGATCTGTTCCGGCAGGACGCAGACGAGGTTGCAGCCGTCCTTTGTGGGAATGAGGGATTTGCCTTTGCGCTCTGCAAAGCCGGATTTCACCAGCTTTTCAATGATACCGGCGCGGGTTGCAGGTGTGCCGAGTCCTTTCTTCTCGGTGTCATCGTCGAACTGATCGTTTCCGGCAGTCTCCATTGCAGACAGGAGCGTGTCTTCCGTGTACTGCTTCGGAGGCGTCGTGAAGTGTTCGGTGACGCTGGCGGACACACCATCCAGAACATCGCCCTCATGGACTTCGGGCAGGGACTTCATGGGATCGTCCTTTTCCTTCGTCTTGAGGGAAGCCTTGAACAGTTTTTCAATGGCTTTCCATCCGTTTTGAACGACGGTCTTGCCCTTGGCTTTGAACGCATAGCCCTCGCAGGAGAGCGTGATCTGCGTTTCTGCGTAGGTGTGCTTCTCGCCGGTCGCACACAGAAGGCGCATCCCGACAAGATTGAGGATTTTCTGCTCCGATTGCGGAAGCGCGGAAACCTCCTGCTTTTCAAGCTGGACGGTCGGGAGAATGGCATGGTGATCTGTGACCTTGCTGTTGTCGGTTACGCGGGCAATGTCCGGCGTAATCGAAACGCCGGAGAAAAGCGGAAGCTGGCGGCAGACGATGGAAATGACCTGACGGGCAGTGTCCTCCATATCATCCGTGATGAACTGGCTGTCCGTGCGCGGATAGGTCAGGAGCTTCTTTTCGTAGAGTGTTTGTACGAGATCGAGCGTCTGCTGGGCGGTGAAGCCGTAGTATCGGTTTGCCTCGCGCTGCAAGGTAGTCAGATCATAGAGCTTCGGAGGATTGACGGTTTTCGTCTCCCGCTTGAGAGAAGAAACGACGGCTTGCTTTTTCTCGCAAGCCGCCGCAATTCTTTTTGCTTCCTCTTCGGTTTTGACCTTTTCCAGATCGGCGGTCAGATCGCCCTTGCCGACGTGGACGTTGAAATACTTCTCCTTTTGGAACGTGGAGATTTTCCCGTCACGCTCCACCAGCATTGCAAGGGTCGGCGTCTGGACGCGCCCGACCACCAGCTTCTTGTGATAGAGCGTGGTGAACAGGCGGGTGCCGTTGATGCCGACAATCCAGTCCGCCTTCGAGCGGCTGAGTGCTGCTTCATAGAGACGGTCATATTCCTTGCCGTCCCGGAGATGATTGAAGCCTTCGCGGATGGCGGAGTCCTCCAACGAGCTGATCCACAGACGCTTGAAGGGCTTGGTGCATCCGGCTTTGTTGTAGACCAGCCGGAAGATCAGCTCACCCTCGCGTCCTGCATCGGTTGCGCAGACCAGCTCGGTGACGCGTTTGTCCTTCATAAGAGCGGACAGCACCTTGAACTGCTGGGCTTTATCCTTTGTGACGTCGAACATCCAGCTTTCCGGGACAATGGGCAGATCGTCATACCGCCACTTATAGCCGTCCTTTCGGGACGTTGCGCCCAGTACCTTTGCGATGGACTGGGCAACGCTGGGCTTTTCAGCAATGACTAAGATCAATCTTCATCACCATCCGTTTCGACATCCTCCGCAATCTGCGGCTCATCATCCTCGTTGATGTACGGCTCTTCCTCGTAGCCTTCGTCGTCGAAGAAGTCCATATCTTCATCCTTGGGCTTTCTGCCCCTG
>OOIF01002968.1_pt1 | contig 10709 bp, 8 predicted proteins | sample 1691961 | NCBI WGS metagenome assembly OOIF01 (sample SAMN06348146, study PRJEB24527) | human gut metagenome | biome: human gut; feature: ankylosing spondylitis patient; material: feces | host: Homo sapiens | place: China | collected 2015-10 | reverse complement strand
CGACGAACGCTCACCGGCTGGGCGCCAACGAGGCGCCTCCCGCCATCATTTCGACCTTCCTCGGAACGCAGGTGTCGGCCGTGCTGGACAAGCTGGCCGCATCGAAGGGCGACGATGCCATCCGTTTCGACGCCAAGAACGTCTTCAAGATGAGCGGCATTTCGCACATCCCGACGCTGCTGCTGGACAACACCGACCGCAACCGCACCTCGCCGTTCGCCTTCACGGGCAACCGCTTCGAGTTCCGCGCCGTGGGTTCGTCGGACAACTGCGCCGAGGCGATGATCGTGCTCAACTCGGCGATGGCATACGAACTGACCGAGTTCAAGAAGGCCGTGGACGCCAAGATCGAGGCCGGGGCCAAGAAGGAGAGGGCCATTTACGAGGTGCTCAAGCAGATGATCAAGGCCTGCAAGGCCATCCGGTTCGACGGCAACGGCTATTCGGACGAGTGGAAGGCCGAGGCGAAGCGGCGCGGTCTGGACTGCGAGACGTCGACGCCGCTGATCTTCGACCGCTACCTGGACAGGGAGAGCCTGAAGATGTTCGGCGATATGGGGGTTTTCACCAAGGTCGAACTCGAAGCCCGCACCGAGGTGAAGTGGGAGACCTATACCAAGAAAATCCAGATCGAAGGCCGCGTGCTGGGCGACCTGGCGATGAACCACATCGTGCCGATCGCTTCGAAATACGAGGCGCAGTTGCTCGACAAGGTCTATAAGATGCATCAGATCGGAGGGCTGAACGCCTCGTCGGACATTCTGCTTATCAAGAAGATTCAGGACCATACGGCCTCGATCCAGAAACTCACCGGCGAGATGATCGACGCCCGCAAGGTTGCCAACCGGATCGAGGACCCGCGTGAAAAGGCCATTGCCTACCACGATACCGTGGCTGTCTGCTTCGACGAGATCCGCCGCCATATCGACAAGCTGGAAGAGATCGTCGACGATCAGATCTGGCCGCTGCCGAAGTATCGCGAACTGTTGTTCCTGCGCTGATCGGGCTGATTACGGCATAGAAAAACCGGGAACATTCCTTTCGGAGTGTTCCCGGTTCTGGTTTCATATCTTGCGGAAATTATTCGTCGTCGCGGTACATGTGTTCCACGTAAATGGCGTGCTGCATCGCCTCGCGCTTCGCGATCGAAGGCTTGGTGAAGTACTGGCGGCGGCGAAGCTCCTTCAAGACGCCCGTGCGCTCGTATTTACGTTTGAACTTTTTCAGGGCGCGCTCGATGTTTTCGCCCTCTTTTACCGGCATGATAATCATAATATTCTTTGTTTTTTGTTGTTTTGAATCTGTTTGTTCGTTCTGAAAACTGCGGGGTGCGCATCCTCGATGCATCTTCCCCAAAAACGCTCGTTTTATTCGTCGGCAGGTCCGCTGTCCGACCCGAATTGCAGATAAGGAGCCAGCCGTGCTGCCTCCTCGCGGGTCAATATGTTCTGTTCCACCAATTCTCCAGCGGTACTCCAACCTCCTTTCAACTGTCTTGCTTTCAGCAATTTTCGTAATGCCTGCGGTGCTATGTAGGGGTGTTTCCCCAGCACTTTCGGGCTTGCAAAGTTAATATCAATTTTCCGAATTTTGCAACTATCGCAGTAAATTTGTTTCAAAATTTTTTCATAATTGCGTTCCCGCACTCCCGGAACCTCTGCGAGTTGCTCCGCGCGGACGAATCCGCCGAGCCGTTCGCGGTAGTGCATGATCGCCACGACGGTCCTGGGACCGATGCCCACAACCGAGCGCAGCGTCGCCGAATCGGCCGTGTTCAGCTCCACGGGCTGTTCGATCGGCCGCGCCTTCCGTTCCGGGAAGATGACGTAGGGTTCCAGCGCCGCGGCCACCGAGTCGCTCACGACGTAGCATTCGCGCAGGTCCTCCATGTCGTAGATGCCGCTCAAATCCCGCCAGCGGATGAACGCCTCGGCCTGACGCTTCGACAAGGCCCCGATGGCGCGCAGGTAGCGGGCGCTCACGGTGTCGATGCGGAACGGCCCGGGTGCGAGCGGTTCGGGGAGAATGCGTCCCGTGCGGTATTTTTCGGGTGCGATGGCGTATTTGCGGCCGATGCGCACCCAGGGTTCGAGCCGCCGGTAGAGCGAGTCGCTGATGCCGTAGCAGAGCGTCAGGTCCTCGGGTATGCGGAACACTTTGCCCGCGGCGCGGTATTTCAGCAGGCTCACCGCTTCGTGCTTCGTAAGCCCGAGTCGCCGCAGGTCGTCGAACGAGGCCGTGTTGGGGTCGAAATGCGACATCACGACGCTGTCCGCGGGCAACGCCTCCTCCATCTCGGCCTCGGCGCGGCGGGCCGCTTCGGGGTCGGCTGCCGGGCGTACGAGCATCAGGGCTATGATCAGCAGCCCGGCCAACGGCAGGAATACCGCAATGGCGCGTATTTCGCGGTCGGAAAAAAGTTTAGCCATTGTTCTGTTTATGCGGTCATATGCTTTATCGTTTCAACTGCCGGGAGCATGCGTCGTCTCCCTTCCGGAGGGAGGCCGGGGCGGGGCCATGCTTGTAGATGGCTCCGCAGGCGGCAATGACGGCGGTCGAAAGCGATTTGTACGTCGAAGTGTGTATTCGTTTTGTCTATTTTCCGATCTCCTCCAGTGCCCGCTTCACCGAACCCCAGCGCAGCAGCAGTTCGCGGGCCTCGGTTTCGTCAAGCCCCGACGCCTCGGCGACCATCCGCGTTCCGCGGGCCACGAGCTTGTCGTTGGTCAGCTGCATGTTGACCATGCGGTTGCCTTCGACGCGTCCCAGCCGGATCATTACCGCCGTAGACAACATGTTGAGCATCAATTTCTGGGCCGTTCCGGCCTTCATGCGCGTCGATCCGGTCACGAACTCCGGTCCTACGACCGCTTCGAGCGCATACTCCGCTTCGGCAGCTACGGGCGACGCGGGGTTGCAGGTGATCGAGCCGGTCAGCAGTCCGTGGCGCCGCGCCGCGCGCAGTCCGCCGATCACGTAGGGCGTCGTTCCCGATGCCGCGATGCCGATCAGCACATCGCCGGCCGTGGGGTGGTAGGGCGCCATGTCGCGCCAGGCCCCTTCGGTGTCGTCTTCGGCGTGCTCCACGGCCCGCCGCAAAGCGCCGTCGCCTCCGGCGATCAGCCCGATCACCCGGTCGAACGGCACGCCGTAGGTCGGGGGCAGCTCCGAGGCGTCGGTGACCCCCAGCCGGCCGCTCGTCCCGGCGCCGATGTAAAACATCCGGCCTCCGCGCTGCATGCGCTCGACGATGCGTTCGACGAGTAGCTCCATGACGGGGATGGTCCGCCGCACGGCTTCGTGCACACGGGCGTCCTCGCGGTTGATGCCCGTCAGGATGTCGTGCACCGACATCCGTTGCAGGTCGTCGTAGGCCGAATCCTGTTCGGTGATTCTATCTTCCATAGTGGTATTTCAAAAGCCCTTCGGCGGGCGATTCTACGATGGTTTCCACGCGGCGGCCCTCCGCTTCCAGCGCCTCGCGCAGCAACGCCTCGAAGTGGGCCGCCACGCCGCCCAGCAGCGATACGGGGAGTTCCGCCGGATAGCGGCTCAGGTTGCGGGACGCAAAGTCGCGGAACGACCGGAGTACCAGCTCCCGGATCTCCGGGCGGTCGATATGCGCGCGTATGAAAGGTGCGAACGAGGCCAGAAAGCGGTTGGCGTAAGGCTCGCGGTAGACGCGGCGGATGATCTCCTCGTAATTCAGCCCGTGCGCCGCGAGAAACTCCTCTTTCAGCGGAATGTGCCCCTTGAAGATGCCGTTCACCAGGTTGCGCCCCAGCACGGCCCCGCTGCCCTCGTCGCCCAGCACATAGCCCAGCGGTGGGACGTTTTTCAGGATTTCGCCGTCGCGGCACAGGCAGGAGTTCGATCCCGTGCCGAGGATGCAGGCGATGCCCTCCCCGCGGCCCCAGAGCGCCCGCGCCGCGCCCAGCAGGTCCGATTCGACCGTAATGTCCGTCGTTCCGAAGTGCGCTTCCAACTCCCGGCGCAGCTTCTCGCTCGCTTCCGGGAAGGTCTCGCCGCACCCCGCGCCGTAGAATCTCACGCTCGTCACGCCGTCGCATGGCGGCAGTTCCGCGAGGGCTTCGCGTATCTGTTCGGCCGAGTGCTGCACGGCGTTGATCCCCCGCGTGCGCACGTTTGTCGTCCGTGCGCCGTCGCTGGCGATCCACGTGCATTTGGTCGATCCGCTGTCGGCTATAAGTACCATAATTCAAAGATACGGATTAATCTTCAAATTCCGGAAAAAAGCCATAACTAAATTTTTTAGTTTAAAAACTATGTAAAATAGTTGCATGTGAATTTTTTTTAGTTACCTTTGCTCCCGGGTGCATGAAAAAGGACCGATGAAGCGATGGGCGGCTGTTCCGGAGGGAGCATTGCCGGCCGGGCGTGTCCGGGAAGTCGTGGGACGAATCCGGCGTCGGTCGGACGCCTTCGGCAGGATCGTCGGCCGCGAGGGCGCCGTTCGCCGCATCGGGACCGGACCGGGCGTTTTGCTGCGCCGCCGTATGCTGGAATGCCTCCGTTTCAACTGAAAACGATACCTGATAAAGCTTGTTTGAGTGAAATATGAAAGAGAATCCTGAAAAACTGACACGCAGGGAAGAGGAGCTGATGCGCTGCTTCTGGGAGCACGGTCCGCTGTTCGTACGCGAACTGGTGGCCCTTTCGCCCGATCCCAAACCCCATTTCAACACCCTTTCGACGATGGTCCGCGCGCTCGAAGCCAAAGGCTATGTCGCCCACAACTCCTTCGGCAGCACCTACCAATACTATCCGGTGGTGAGCGAGGAGGAGTTTTCGCGCTCGACGCTCGGCAGCGTGATCAGCCGCTATTTCGAGAATTCCTACCTCGGGGCGGTCTCGGCACTGGTCGAGGAGGAGAAGATCTCGCTCGGCGAACTGCGCAGCCTGATCGACCGCATCGAAAATCAAAACCGATAGCGCCATGTACGACCTGATGATTTACAGCCTGAAAGTCGGCGTCTGCCTGGCTGTCTTCTACCTCTTTTTCAAATTGCTGTTGAGCCGTGAGACCTTCCACCGCTTCAACCGGATCGTGGTTCTGGGGGCGATGTTCCTCTCGTTCGTGCTGCCGCTGTGCGTGATCACGGTTTACCGCGAAATCCCCGTCCTGCCGGAAATCCCGGACGGGGAGGCTGTTGCGACGGCCTTCGCCGAACCGCTTTCCGAACCTTTTCCGTGGGAGATGCTCGCCGGGGCGGCATTCCTGCTCGGGGCGGCCGCCACGCTGCTGTGGACGCTTTGTTCGCTCATCGGAGTCCTGCGTCTGATCCGCGGCGGACGTCGCGAACGGCTGGAGGACGGGGCTGTGCTGGTGCGCACGGAACGGCCCGTGACGCCTTTCAGCTGGGGACGCTATATCGTGATGTCCGAGAGGGACCTGGCGGAAAACGGCGGGGCGATTCTGCTTCACGAACGGGCGCACCTGCGGCTGCGTCATTCGCTCGACCTGATCGTGACCGACGTTGCGGGCTGCCTGCAATGGTTCAACCCCGCGATGTGGCTGCTGCGCCGCGAACTGCGGGCCATCCACGAATATGAAGCCGACGAGGCGGTGCTCGACAGCGGCGTCGACGCCCGGAGTTACCAGATGTTGTTAATAAAGAAAGCTGCCGGCGGGAGGTGGTACTCGATTGCCAACAGCTTTAATCACAGTAAACTTAAAAACCGTATTACCATGATGTTGCGTAAAAAATCGTCGCGGTGGGCCGGGGCCAGGGCGCTCCTGCTCCTGCCGCTCACGGCCGTCGCCCTGGGGGCTTTCGCCGAAACCGCTTATGTCTTTCCGGAAGACAAAGGTAAAAAAGAAACCAGTACGATTTACATTCGGGGGTCGAAATCTTTTTCCGATGGGCAACAACCGCTGATTCTGGTCGACGGCCGGGAGGTGAAGTCGATGGACAGTCTCGTTGCCGACCGGATCGAGGCGATCACCGTGCTCAAGGATTCCGTTTCGATGGCTGTGTACGGCGAAAAGGCCGCCGACGGCGTGATTCTTGTAACGCTCAAAAAGACCGGAGAACCGGGCGATGGGGCGCAGGTCCCGGGACTGAAAGGCAAAGTCGTGACGGTCACCCGGGCGGACAGCGCCGGGACGAACGAGTCGACAACCGTGCGGGTGATCGGTCACGGTACGAGGCCGAAAGACGGAACGGTTGTGGTGAATACGGCCGGAATCGCGAAATCGTATCGGTTCAAGGTCGAGAACGGCTCGTCGGTCGAGTCGAATCCTGTATTTATCGTCGACGGCGTACAAGTGTCTGAAATCGAATCGCTCGACCCGGATCAGATTGAAAGCATGTCGGTGATCAAAGGCACGAATCTCCCCGGGGAGTTTGCCGACAAGGGGTATGAGGGCGTGATAACGATTACGACCAAACAGGCGGCTGCCGCGCAAAGAGCCGCCGCGAAGTCGGCCCGGGAGGGTATCGAAGCCGGGAGAGCCGGGATCGAAGCCGCCCGCGAAGGGTTGAAACTGGCCCGCAAGTATATGAGTTCCGATGACTGGAAGCAGGCCCAGAAAGCGCTCGACAAGGCCCAGAAGGAGCTTGAAGCGGCCCGCAAGGAGACTTCGGCACAGCTTTCCGAAGCGCAGAAAGCGGTGGGAACGTCGCTTAAACTTTCGGCGGACGCCGGGCATGCCGATAAGGTGACCATTCAGGGCACTCCGGAGAGTTCGGTGTCGGTTTATAAGGGACAGGTTACGCTGAAAGGCGGATTTCCCGACGGCATGCTGATCCGTATCAACGGCAGGGAGGCCTCGAAAGAGGATGTTGAACGGCTGGAATCCGGGAAGATCAAGCGCATGGAGGTCTACAAGGGCGACGAGGCCGTGAAGCGTTACGGCGAGAAGGGACGCAACGGCGTGGTCGAGATCCGCGCCCGCAGGTAAAGGCTTAAAGGAAAAACCATAAGCAGATAAAAAGTTCACGAAGGCGGGGGATTCCACGGGAATCCTCCGCCTTTTTTGTGCGTGCCTATTTGAATTCGACGATCTCGGGCCGCGTCGGCCGGTAGCGGTACTGCTCCATGCGTGTCGGGTTCGAAAGGCGGAAATATTCGCTCTCGACCAGCCCGCGTTTGCCGAAGGCCACGCCCAGCCGGATCTGGATCGTGTTGAACACCAGCCGTTCGTTTCGCAGCCGCACGCCCAGTCCGAACGAGGTGAAGAAGTCGTTTTTGAAGATATTGGGCGAATAGCCGATCAGCCCGAAGTCGGCGAACCCGAAGACGGCGATGCGGAATCCCAGCGGCTGGTAGGGGGTGAATACCACCGTCTCGGTGTTGAGGATCATGCGGTTGGTTCCGATGATGTACTCCTTGAGGGCTTGCAGGCCGTCGGTGCGCGTGAAGCGGATGCTCTCGTCGCTGCCCGTCGCACGGTTCCAGCCCTGCGTGTAGTTGAAGGCGAGGAACTGGCGGATGCGGCTGCGCTTGAACAGGAAAAGGTTGGAGAACCACCGCAGGTCGACATCTACGGCGCTGCGCTGCCACATGCCGTTTTCGAGGTCTATGTAGCTTCCGAGCGTGAAGCCGCCCATGATGTAGCCCAGTCTGCGGAATCCACCCGTTTCGTAGCTCGCGCCGAGGTAGAGGGCGTCGTTGAATTCGCCCCACGAATAGCCCGTCGTCACTTCGGCCTTGTAGCCCGTCGCGAGGTACTCGCGCGTACCGAATCCGTAGATCATGTTGGCCGTGTAGAATTTTTCGCGGTAGAGACCCCCGCCGACCAGCAGGGCGTCCTGGTCGTGCAGCGCGGGGTTGTAGTCCGGGGCCACGAGGGGCCTGCGGCTCACGCGCCGGTAGTTGTAGCGTCCCGAGAGATAAACGCTCGATTTGATCCCGCGCAGGTAGTGCGAGTAGCCGCCCCAGACGTCGAGGTTGCGCTCCTTCACCAGCAGCGACGTGTCCTGTTCGATCATGTAGCGCTTGGCTTTGATGTCGCTGTATGTAAGGCCTATCTCGTAGTCCGTCGGTTTGAGGAACTCTTTGCGCAGCCCCATGTTGAGCGTCGAGTTGTAGAAGTCGCGCCCTCCGCCGATCTCGGCGGTGTAGAAGGTCCCGAGCAGGTTGGGGATTTCGTATTCGACCATGTTGCCGCCGTAGGAGAAGTCCTTGCGGCTGAAGTTGGTCATAAATTTGAGTTTGTTGCCCGATCCGAAGATGTTGGCGTCGGAAAGCCCCACCATCGTCCGGCCCTCGGAATGCCATCCTCCGTCGACGGAGATGGTCCAGCTGTCGCGCGTGGTGATCAGGAGGTTCACGCGTGTCGAGTCCACCGCGTCGGGGAGCACCGTGACGTCGATGTCCGAGATGTAGTCGCGCGAGCGGATCAGCTGCTTGTTGCGCACGATGAGCTGCGGGTCGAGCTTGTCGCCCGAGCGGAACAGCAGGTCGCGCCGGACGACGCGGTCGCGGGTGAGCATGTGGGTTTTGTTGGCCATGCGTTCGAGCCGGTTGCCGCCGGGGTCGAAAACCTGCTGGCGTTCGATGGTGATGTCGCCGATGGTTTTCCCGGCGTAGGGTTCCAGCAGGCGGCTCTCGTCGGTGACGCGGCCGCTCATCGTGGTGTCGAGCACGGGTTTTACGAAGAGCATCCGGTAAAGCATGCGCGGCACGGCGCGCCGGCTGGTTTTCGACTGGATGCTGTCGTAGAGGCGCTGGTTGCGCGCCGATGCGTCGGGATTCGCCACGCGGGCGCTGTCGGGCGTGAACCGGTCGGGGGCGTGCGTGCCGGGTCCTGCGGCACGGACCGAGAGGACCGTTGCCGCCCCAATCAGGATCAGGGAAAATATGCAGAACCGGGCGAACATTGTGTCAAAGATAACGGATTTTTTCGGCAAAAAGTGCGACACAGGGGCCTAAATTGAGGATTCGATACCCAAATCCCGATTATTCCGTCTCGGCGGCGGGTGCAGCTCCCCGCATAGCTTATAATCCGTGTTTTCCATCCCTCTCTTTTCTTTGCCGCGACATCCTCCCCCGGAGAAGACGAAAAAGACGGCCCGAAGGTCGTCTTTTTCCATTTTCCGTCCAGCGTGGAATGGGGGTCATCCCTTCCCCGCCTTATCTGCGGCCCTCTTTGGCCTCGATGCATTCCGTGGCGTGGGGCACTTTCATCAGCCGCTCCTTGGGAATGAGCTTTCCGGTCGTTTTGCAGATGCCGTACGTCTTGTTCTCGATGCGTACGAGCGCCATTTCGAGGTTGCGGATAAATTTCATCTGATGGGCAGCCAAACGACCGCTTTCCTCTTTGGAAAGAGTTGCGGCGCCCTCCTCCAGCACCTTGAACGTCGGCGATGTGTCTTCCGTATCGTTGTCGGCGGTATGGGTGATCGTGGCGCGCAGCAGCTCGTAGTCCGCACGCGCGTTCTCAAGCTTTTTCAGGATAAGCTGCCGGAACTCTTCGAGTTCGGCGTCGCTGTATCTGGTTCTTTCGTCTGCCATAATAATCTCCTCTCTTTTAAGGTTTACTGTAAAATTAAGCAATAATTCCGATATTACCAAATTTTACCGGAATATATCAAGGGGCTATATCCGCGTCACGGCGATGCGCAGCGGTTCGTCGTCCACGTCGGTTTCGACGACCGTTTCGCCTGCCGGTTCCGCTGCCGGACGGACCTCCACGGCGAGGGTCTGCGAAGCGATGTAACCGGCGAATCGGGCGATTGCGTCGGCCACCAGGGGCTTCTGTTCGATCTCTGCGCGGATCTTGTCCGTGACCTCGAATCCGGAGTCCTTGCGGATATTCTGGATGCGGTTTATCAACTCGCGTGCCACACCTTCGGCTTTCAGCTCCTCGGTGACGGTAATGTCGAGCGCCACGGTGAGTTTTCCCTCCGAGGCAACGAGCCATCCGGGCATGTCTTCCGAGGTGATCTCGAAGTCGGCGGGCGTCACGGTGATCCGCTCCGCTCCGAGGTCGAGCACCGTTTCCGGCGCGGCCTCCACCTCGGCGATACGTTCCTGCGAGAACTCCGCGACGAGGGCGGCGATCTGCTTCATCCACTTGCCGTAACGCGGCCCGAGGGTCTTGAAGTTGGGCTTGATGCGTTTGGTAATCAGCCCCGTGGTCTTTTCGATCAGCTCGATCTCCTTCACGTTGACCTCGTTCATAATGAGGTTCTTCACGGCCGAAATATGCTCCGCCGTCGCGGGGTCGAGCACCGGGATCAGGATTTTGGTCAGCGGCTGGCGCACCTTGATCGACACTTTGCGGCGCAGGGCCAGCACCATCGACGAGACCTTCTGCGCCAGCGACATCATCTCTTCGAGGCGGGCGTCGATCAGCCGTTCGTCGGCCGTCGGGAACGCCGCGAGATGCACCGATTCGTCCTTGTGGCGGCCGCTCACGGCGTTGAGGTCCGTGAAGATGCGGTCGGAGATGAACGGTGCGAACGGCGCTGCGAGCATCGTGACGGTCTCAAGACAGGTGTACAGCGTCTGATAGGCCGCCAGTTTGTCTTCCGACATGCCGCCTCCCCAGAACCGCTTGCGGTTGAGGCGCACGTACCAGTTCGAGAGGTTTTCGCCCACGAACTCCTGAATGGCGCGGGCCGCCGGAGTGGGGTCGTAGTCTTCGAGAGATTCGGTAACGTTCTTCACCAGCGTATTCAGGAGCGAGATGATCCAGCGGTCGATCTCCGGGCGTTCGCTCATCGGAACTTCCGGCTCCT
>OOIF01002965.1_pt1 | contig 10714 bp, 11 predicted proteins | sample 1691961 | NCBI WGS metagenome assembly OOIF01 (sample SAMN06348146, study PRJEB24527) | human gut metagenome | biome: human gut; feature: ankylosing spondylitis patient; material: feces | host: Homo sapiens | place: China | collected 2015-10 | reverse complement strand
ATAGCCCACCACCGTGGGCGGCAGCACCATGGGCAGGGTGAGCACCACGTCCAGCGCGCCCTTGACAGTGCGCGGCAGCTTGGCAATATAGTAGGCGGCAAAAATGCCAAGGAAGAACACCGCCGCGCAGCTGACGAGGGCGATGCGCAGGCTGTTCCAAAGGGGATACCAGTCCATAAATGATACCTCCGAATAAAAAGGCTTCCCCCGGAGGGGAAGCTCTGAAAAACAACGGATTTACAGTGCGGTGAAGCCCACGCTCTCGAACACGGTCGCGGCGCGGTCGGTCTGCAGATAGGCCAGAAACTCCCTGGCAGCCTCGGCGTTGGGGGCGGCCTTCAGCACGGCGGCAGGATAGATGACCTGGCCGCACATCTCCTTGGTGGCCTCGTCCACGGGGGTCAGGCCTGCGCTGTAGGCATCGGTGCAGTACACGACACCGGCATCCACGCTGGCTTCGGTGATCTGGGTGGTGACCTCCTTGACGTTGGAGCCGTAGGTGATGACACCGGCTGCGGCCAGTGCTTCCTCGTCCAAAGCGTAGTAGGCAAGGATCTTCTGGGTGTACTGGCCCACGGGCACATCGCTGTTGCCCATGCAGAACAGAATGTCCCCGGCCTTGAGGTGCTCGGCCAGAGAATCGAAGCTGTCGATGCCCTTATCGCCATTCTCGGGCACGCACAGAACGACCTTGTTCTCCAGCAGGTCCACGCGGGAATCGCTGTCCACGAAGTCCAGTCCTTCGGTGTTCACATCGGCGGAAGCGGTGCTGTCCAGCTGGTTCATCTGCTTCTGACCGGCGGAGATGAACAGGTCGCAGTCCGCGCCTTCCTGGATCTGGGTCTTGAGGGTGCCGGAGGAGTCGAAGTTGAAGCGGAAGGTCACCTCCGGGTGTTCTGCCGAGTAGGTCTCGCCGATGGCGGTGAGGGTCTCGGTGAGGGATGCGGCGGCAAACACGATCAGCTCCACGTTCTGCACTGCCTCCGAGGAAGCAGCGGCAGAGCCTGCCGCGGAAGATGCAGTGCTGGAAGCGGAGGAGCCGCAGGCGGTCAGGGCCGCAGCGGCACCGGCGATACCGGCAGCAGCCAGAAAACTGCGGCGGGAAATTTTAGTGTTGTTCATGATAAGCGCTCCTGTTTTTAAAATGAATTTTTGCATTTGATACGGTACAGGATGCGGTGCCGCCCACCGGGATACTTTTTTACTTCCGGGCGCATTCGCCGTCCAGCCCGGCGGCAAGGCGGATGCCGTGCGCAAGGCTGGGCAGGATGTACGCGAGGTTTTCTTTTACGGCCTTAGGGCTGCCCGGCAGGTTCACGATCAGGGTCTTGCCGCGCAGCACGCTGACACCGCGGCTGAGCATCCCGCGCGGTGTGATGGTAAGGCTATGGTACCGCATGGCCTCGGCAATGCCGGGCGCGTTGCGTTCGGCTACGCTCAAAGTCACCTCCGGGGTGATATCCCGGGGTGCAAAGCCGGTGCCGCCGGTGGTGAGGATCAGGTTCACCTGACGGGCATCCGCAAGGCGCAGCAGCTGGGTTTTGAGCTGGGCGGCATCGTCCGGCAGAAGCAGCGCTTCCTCCACCTTGTAGCCTGTGGCGGTGAGCATTTCCACAATGAGTGGGCCGCTTTTGTCCTCCCGTTCGCCGCGGCTGCCCTTATCGGAAAGGGTGATCACCGCCGCGCGCAGGGGCAGATCTGCCGGGGTGGGCAGCAGCTTCATCTCGTCGCCGGTGTGGATGGTGCCGCCTTTTACCACCCGTGCGAACACGCCCTCCCGCGGCATGATGCAGTCGCCGGTCTGCTGGCGGATGGCGCAGTCGCTGTGGCACTCCTTGCCGATCTGGGTCATTTCCAGCACGGCATCCCCAATGGCAAAAAAGCTGGGCACCGGCAGGGTGGCAAGATCGAACCCTTCCACCACCAGATTTTCGCCAAAGGCACCGTAGTCCACCCAGAGCTTTTGACGGAAAGCTTCAATTTTTTCCGCGTTCAGCAGGCTGACCTGCCGGTGCCAGCTGCCGCCGTGGGCATCGCCCACAATACCCCACTCCGGGGTGAGAACAGCGGACGGCACCGGCGTTTTCAAGGTACCGCGCCGAGGGCTTGTGCAGATAGCCAGAATTTTACCCATAAATTTGTGTTATCCTCCGATCCGGTACATCCCTCGTGTGGCGGGCATGGAGCCTTGGCCGAAGTGATGTTCCCGGGGTTTTGCCAGAATCGTGTTTTGAATGGCCTGCAAAAGGGCCGCGTCGTCCGCGCCGCTGCGCAGCAGAGCACGCAGGTCGGTGCCGGATTCGCTGGCAAGGCACGGACGCAGAAAGCCCTGACTTGTCAGCCGCACCCGGTTGCAGGAAGCGCAGAATTTGCCGTGCACGGCAGCAATCAACCCAATGCTGCCGCGCCAGCCGGGCGCAGAATAATACACCGCCGGCCCATCGCCAAAGGCCGCACGGGTCACCGGCTGCAGCTGCGGCCAGCGGCGGCAAAAGCGCTCCAGCAGTTCCGGGCCGGAAAGGCCGGGCAGCCCGGCACCAAAGCCAATGGGCATCATCTCAATAAAGCGCACCTGCAGCGGATGCTCCTGTGCGAGGGCAGCAAGGCTTTCCAGCTCGCCCTCGTTCACGCCGGGCTGCGGCACACAGTTCAGCTTGACCGGAATGCCGCTGGCAAGGGCCGCCCGGATGCCGTTTTGCACGGCGGCAAGCTCGTCTTTGCCGGTGATGCGCCGGAAGGTCTCCGGGTGCAAGGTGTCAAGGCTGATGTTCACGCTGTCAAGGCCCGCCGCCAGCAGGGCGGGCAGCTTCTGGGCCAGCAGCACGCCGTTGGTGGTAAGGGCAACGCGGCGGATGCCGGGAATGGCGTTCAGGCCCGCCGTCAGTTGTTCCACGCCCCGGCGCACCAGCGGTTCACCGCCGGTGATGCGCACCGTGTCGATGCCGCACTGGGCGAACAGCGCAGCCAGCCGCAGAAATTCCTCATAGGTCAGAATATCTTCGTGGGCCAGCTTTGGCACGCCGTCCGGCATACAGTAGCGGCAGCGCAGGTTGCACAGGTCGGTGACCGAAAGGCGCAGATAGTGGATATTGCGGCCGTATGCATCAAACATAGCCGCCCTCGGCCCGCACATAGTGCCCGCTCTTGCCGCCGGTCTTCTCGACCAAGTGGATCTCGCCCAGCTCCATGCCTTTATCCACGGCCTTGCACATATCGTAGATGGTGAGCAGCGCGGCAGAAACGCCGGTCAGCGCTTCCATTTCCACGCCGGTCACGCCGGTGGTCCTGGCGGTGCACACGGCCTCTACGGCCTGCTGTTCAGGCAGAAGGTGAAAATCTACAGTTAGCTTGCTCAGCGGCAGCGGATGGCACAGGGGGATCAGCTCGCTGGTGCGCTTGGCCGCCATGATGCCTGCAATGCGGGCCACGCCCAGCACGTCGCCCTTCTGGGCGGTGCCGTCCCGAACAGCGGCAAAGGCTGCCGCATTCATAGTGATGATGCCGCGGGCCACAGCCTGCCGTGCAGTGGCGGGCTTTTCGCTCACATCCACCATCACGGCGCTGCCGGACGCATCAAAATGAGTCAGATTCTTTTCGTTCATAAAGATCGTATCTTTCTTGTTAAAATGAATCAAATTTTCAAACGTCCTCGCCCTCTCAGGCTCATTTCATTCGCCAGCTCCCCCAAAGTGGGAGCCCTTGGCAGTCCACGCAAGTTTCATCTCTTTGCCAAGGCCTCTCCCTTTGGGAGAGGTGGATTTGCAAAGCAAAGACGGAGAGGGCGAGCAAGCTGAAGATCAGCAATGCCCGAAGCCGCAGTTGGGCCAGTGGCATTCGGCGCAGCCTAAGCACAGCCCGCCCTCGCCCAGCCGGGCAATGTCCTCGGCAGTGATGGGGTCGTCGGCCAGCAGGCGCGGCAGCAGCAGGTCAAAAATGGTGCGCTTGGCGTACATCACGCAGCCGGGCAGGCCGCACACCGGCACACCGTCCAGATAGCTCACAAGGAACATGGCACCCGGCAGCACCGGTGCGCCATAGGTGATGATCTCGGCACCGGTGTTCTTGATGGCAAGCGGCGTGCGGTCGTCGGGGTCTACGCTCATGCCGCCGGTGGTAAAGATCAGCTCGCAGCCTGCGGCCTTTGCTTCCAGAATGGCGGCGGTGATCCCGGCGGGGTCATCGTCGCAGGTTTTGTGATAGGTCATCTCGCAGCCGTATTCGGCCAGCTTGCCCACCAGAATGGGGGTGAATTTGTCCTCGATGCGTCCCTTGAACACCTCGCTGCCGGTGGTGATGACCGCAAACTTTTTCGGGTGGAAAGGCAGCACGTTCAGGATGGGCTCGCTGCCTGCTGCGGCCTGCATGGCATCCATCTTCTCCTGCTCGATCACCAGCGGGATGATGCGGGTGCCGGCCAGCTTCTGGCCCTTTTTCACGGGCAGGTCGCCGTGGATGACAGCGATCATCATTTGGGGTGTGCGGTTCACAGCCAGCAGGGCGGCGCGGTCGATCTTCAAAAGACCGTCGCAGTCGGCAACCAGTTCGATCTTGCCTTCCTTCGGCTCAGTGCCGTGGATGTTGCGGCCCGCCGCTGCCTTGTACAAAAGGGCAGCGGCTTCGTCCTCGTGCAGGATGCCGGGGCGCTTCTCCCAGACATAGAGATTCTCTTTGCCAATGGAGAGCAGCACGGGGATATCCTCCGGCTGGACGATGTGCCCTTTGCGGAAGCGTGCTCCCTTGAACTGGCCGGGAATGATCTGTGTAATGTCGTGGCAGAGCACCTGCCCGACAGCGTCTTCGGTACGGATGAGTTTCATGCAGAACCTCCGTTACAGGGACGGCATCTGGTTCTCGATCCAGTCTGCCAGAGCAGCAGGATCGTCCAGTGCAAAATCAGCGCCCGGCACATCGCCCACGATGGCCATGGGCTGGAACGCGGTGCCCACCGGGCTGACCGAGCTGCGCACCACCTCGATCTTGGCCCAGCCGCTGTCGCCAAAGCCTTCCAGCAGTACAAGGTCGTAGCCGTGGCGCTCGAACAAAGCCAGCAGGTCCTGCTCGTTCAGGCGGAACTGCTCGGTAAGCAGATAGCGCCCGGCAGTAAACACGGCCACACCCTCGGCACCGGCCTCATGCAGGCGGTCGGTCTCGGCGGGCAGGCGCAGATCGTCAGCCTCGCGGATCACGCCCACCTTCAGCCCGCGGCTCTTGAGCACCGGCAGCAGCGCGGCCAGCAGAGCGGTCTTGCCGCTGCCTGCGGAACCGCTGACAGCCAGCACTGCCGGATGCTTGAAGCTCAGTTCGGCGGCAAGCGCCTGTTTTTGTTCACTGTACAAAAGTATCACCCTCCGTTTTATCCCATCGGCAAAAACTGCCGGTTCACTCCTCAATGCGCACAAAGCGCGGCTGCACTTTGCCCTCCCGCTCCACGGTCTCGCACCACATGGCGGCAGGACGCACCCAAAGCCCGCGTTCCCCGTACAGGGTGCGGTACACCACCATTTCCTCTTCGGTCTCGCTGTGGCGGGCCATGCCCAGCACTTCGTATTCGTTGCCCTTGAAATGCCGGTAGCGGCCCGGCTGCACATTATATTTGAATGCTTCCATGTTATCCTCTTTTACACTGACACGCGGCATTCCGGTGCAGAATGCCATATTTATAATCAGTATAGCATATTTCAGCACGGCAAAAAAGGCTTTGGCAGGAAAGATGGAGAAAAAGGCGGCAGGCGGCGGCAAAAGCCGGGAGACAGAGTTGGGTGCTTGAACTGCCGCGCCACAGATGCTATACTGAAACGATAAGGGAATATCCCCCCTGAAAAAGCTCTGAAGATAAAGGAAAAAGCCCTATGAGGATCGGACTTGTTGAATTTCTGCTCATCCTTGCCATTGCGTCGCTCACCATCGGGCCGCAGGTGGCATTGTTCGTGGATCGCTGGATGCGCCGGGCAAACCGCGCCAATGCCCGCGCCGCCCGCCGCCGTGCCGAGTATGCGGCCCAGATGGCGGTGGAGCGGGACGCGCTGCTCAAGCGGTTCCGCACGGCCAGCACGGTGTTTGGCGTGTGCATTCTGCTGGCGCTGGTGTACGCACTGGTGTTCCGGCCCATCGATACGCCGCCACAAGGCTACACCGCGCCGGATGTCCGGCAGGACACCGGTGCAGCACAGACGGCCCTTGCCGCCGATCATAAGGGAACGCTGGATCTGGGCGAATATCAGGGTGTGGACTGCATCCGCACACAGGACGGCCTTGTGTATGCCGCAGCATACGACGGCGCAGCCTTAAAAAAGCGCACGAGCGACCTTGTACGCACCGACGGCGGACACGATGCGGCCATCCTTTCCGTGGACGGTGAGCTGACCGGTTTTGCCTTTGACGGCAGCGGGGACCTGTGGCTGAGCATCCTCACGCCCGGCGGCAGCAGCCTGTGCCGCGCCGCCCACGACAGCTGGGGCACGGCGGTGGAGCAGGTAGTGACCCAGATCGACGGTGCACCGCTGGGGGCTGTCTCGGCGGTGGAAGCCGCGCCGGACGGCAGGATCTACTTTGCTGTTGCTGCCAGTGCCAGTGCCGCGGACGGGCTGGAGAGCACTCTGCGCACCGAACTGCTGGCCCACACCGGCACGGGCTGCGTGTATGTATACGACCCGGCAGCACGCACGGTGCAGAAGGTGCTGGGCGGTGTGGCCGGTGCTTCCGGGCTGGCCCTGAGCCGGAACGGCAGCACGCTGTTCGTGGCTGACCTTGGGAACCGCTGTGTGTGGAGCGCTGCCGCCGATGCCCGCGACCTGACGGCGGGCGGTAAAAACTGCCAGAGCTTTGTTTCCGGCCTGCCGGGGTATCCCGGTGCGCTTGCTATGGATGCAGACGGCACCCTGTACATCGGCTACCGGTGGGCGCGCAGCAGCTGGCTGGAAAAGAACGCCGACAGCACCCTGCTGCGGGGCATTGCCCTGCGTGCAGGCCGGAATCTGCAGGAAAAGCTGTTCAGCCTGCCTGCCGATGCGCCCTGCGCGGAAGCTGTGGATACGGCAGACGGCAGCTGGAAGCGGACGGTCTCCAGCAAGGGTGCAGGCAGCGTGACAGCTCTGTGCCCGGTGGAGAGCAGGCTGTATCTCGGCCTTGCAGGCAGCGAAAAGGTGCGCAGTGCAAATCTTTGATCTTTGATAAAAACCGAGGTGTTTTTTATGACAGAAGAATTCAAAAAACAGATCGAGATGCAGGCCCGGCAGGCAGTGACCGAACTGCTGGCCGAAGCAAAGCTGAAAAAAGGCGATGTGTTCGTGGTGGGCTGCTCGTCCAGCGAGATCGTGGGCGGGCACATTGGCAAGGATTCCAGTCTGGAAGCCGCGCAGGCCGTGTACGCGGGCATTGCCCCAGTGCTGGCCGAAAACGGCATCTGGCTGGCCGCACAGTGCTGTGAACATCTGAACCGCGCTATTATCATCGAGCGCGAAGCCGCCGAAAAATACGGCTGGGAAGAGGTGTGCGTGGTGCCCCGCCCCCACGCAGGCGGCAGCTGGGCCACTACCTGCTGGAAGAAGTTCCGGGAGCCTGTGGCCGTGGAAGAGATCCGTGCCCATGCAGGCATTGATATCGGCGGCACCCTGATCGGGATGCACCTGAAGCGGGTGGCTGTGCCGGTGCGGCTGAGCCTTTCCAAAATTGGTGAAGCGAACATTCTGTGCGCCCGCACCCGCCCGAAGCTCATCGGCGGCGAGCGCGCCAAGTATACCGAGGAGGACTGAGCATCATGGCAGAAAAGAATCTGGAACAGATGCAGGAGGCCGTGGCAGAGATCCGGGAAAAGATGGCAGCCGCGGCCCGTGAAGCAGGCCGCGACCCGGCAGCGGTGCAGCTGTGCGCCGCCTGCAAGACCCGCACGGCGCAGACCGTGGCTGCAAGCGCAGCCCTGCCCATCGATGTATTCGGTGAGAACCATGTACAGGAGCTGTGCGCAAACTTTGACGCAGGTGCTTACTGCGGCAAGCCCAGCCACTTTATCGGCCATCTGCAGACGAACAAAATTAAAAAAGTGCTGGGCCGTGCCAGCCTCATCCAAAGCGTGGACAGTGAGCATCTGCTGAACGCCATCGAGAAGGAAGCAGCCAAGGCCGGCATCGTGCAGGACGTGCTGTTGGAGGTGAACATCGGTGGCGAGGAGAGCAAGACCGGCGTGGCACCGGAAGCGCTCTGGCCGCTGCTGGATGCTGCTGCCGCACAGGAGCACATCCGGGTCAAGGGGCTGATGGCCATTCCGCCCGTGAACGACGACGATGCCCGCAACCGCCGCTATCTGGCCGAGGTGTACAAGCTGTTTGCGCAGGCCGGAGAGCGCGGCTATTCCAACGTGTCCATGGAGACCCTCTCCATGGGCATGAGCGGCGACTTTGAAAACGCCATCCGGGAGGGTGCCACCCTCGTGCGCATCGGTACCGCCATCTACGGCGAGCGGGATTACAGTAAAAAGTAAGAGAGAAACGGCTTCAGGACAGCGACCTCGCCCTCTCAGTCATCGCTGCGCGATGCCAGATTCCCCTTTTTGTCACCTGCGGTGACATCTTCCCCCGGCCGGGGGAAGTCTTTCCTCAAAGTGGGAGCCCTTGGCAGTCCACGCAAACTTCATCTCTTTGCCAAGGCCTCTCCCCTTGGGAGAGGTGGCACGGCGTAAGCCGTGACGGAGAGGGCGAGGCCGCCGCCCTTACTCCCGGTCCTCCTGGTTCACCGTGGCACTTTCGTCCACATGGTCCAACTCCACGGCGGTGGCCTCTGCATCGGTGCGGGTCACCTCCGGGGCAACCACGCCGTCGCCGTTCAGGTCCTCCCCGGTCAGATCCTCCAGCATGGACTGGGTCTCCGGGTGGAGCTTGGCAAAGCGGCGCAGGGCCAGCACCGTATACAGGGCACTGAGCAGGTTGATGGCACCTTCCACGATCAGGATGACGCCGATGGCCATGACCAGCGTCTCCATGGCACCGAAGGGGTTCACGATCAGCACCACGCCCAGCACCACGCTGAGCACCGGCAGCAGCAGGAAGCCCTTCCAGCTGTCGTAGCCGCAGCGGCGCAGGTCCAGTGCGTTCTGTACCCGGGCAATGGCGTCAAAGATGACGAACAGGCCGAACACCACGGGCAGGATGCTCACCACGATGTCGCTGCGCAGCAGCAGGAAAGCTCCAAGCGCCAGGCAGATGATGCCGGAGATCAGGGTGAGCTGGCTCTGGAACACGCCGCGCTCCACCACAAAGTAGCGGATGAGCTGCACGGCTGCGCAGGCCAGCACCACGCCGCCCAGTGCATAGCATACGATGTTGAGGGCCGTGCCGGGCTTCATGACCAGAAAGATGCCCAGCCCCAGGTACAGCACGCTCATGAACACCAGGTTCCATTTCAGCTTTTTTACCATAGAGATCACGTTCCTTTCGGTTACAGGCTTTGCACCGGGGTCACGGTTCTTCGGGGCCGTACAGAGGTGCAATGACGGTCTTGTTGATGCGGGCAAAAAATGCAAGGCTCAGCAGCAGGCTGACCACTTCCGCGATCAGGAAGGCCCACCACACGTTGTTCACGCTGCCGGTCCGGGCCAGGAGCCAGGCGGCAGGCAGCAGCACCACCAGCTGGCGGCACATGGAGACGATCAGGCTGAACACGCCGTTGCCCAGTGCCTGGAACACCGACCCCATCACGATGCCGATGCCTGCCAGCAAAAAGTGCGGGCAGATGATGCGCAGCGCCGGGATGCCGATGGCCAGCATGGCATCACTGGCCGCAAAGATGCCCAGCACCTTGTCCGGGAAGAACTGGAAGATGCAGAAACCGATCAGCATGATGCCCTCGGCGTAGCACACGGCCAGCTTGATGGTCTTTTTGACGCGGTCGGGGCGGCGGGCACCGTAGTTGTAGCCGATGATGGGCACCATGCCGTTGTTCAGGCCGAACACCGGCATGAACACGAAGCTCTGCAGCTTGAAGTACACGCCGAACACCGCCACCGCCGTGGCCGAGAAGGTCATCAGGATCAGGTTCATGCCAAAGGTCATCACGCTGCCCACGCACTGCATGGCGATGCTGGGCAGGCCCACCGCGTAGATGCGGCCGATGGCCTTTGCACTGGGCCGGAAGCCCTTGAATCCGATCTGGATGTCCGGGTTCTTGTTCAGGTTGAAGAACAGGGTCATGCCCGCTCCGCAGAACTGGCCGATGACGGTGGCCACGGCGGCACCGGTGGTGCCGCTGAGGGCCTCGCCGCAATAGCCGAAGATGAAGATGGGGTCCAGGATGATGTTCACCACGGCACCCGTCAGCTGGCTGATCATGCTCAGGTAGGTGCGGCCGGTGGCGGCCAGCAGCTTTTCGCCCATGGTCTGAGTGAACAGGCCCAGGCTGAAGATGCAGCACACCGACAGGTACTGGATGCCCTGCCGGGCGATGGCCTCGTCCCCGGTCTGCGCGTAGAAGTAGGGCTTCATGCAGGTCAGACCGATGACCAGGAACACCACGAAGCTGCACAGCGACAGGAAGATGCCGTTTTCGGCGGTGGCATTGGCCCGGCGCTGGTTCTTTTCGCCAAGGCTCTTGCTCAGCATGGCGTTCACACCCACACCGGTGCCCACGCCCACCGCGATCATCACGTTCTGCAGCGAGAACGCCAGCGATACGGCGGTGAGGGCGCTCTCGCTGACATGGGACACGAACACCGAGTCCACCACGT
>OOIF01002964.1_pt1 | contig 10717 bp, 8 predicted proteins | sample 1691961 | NCBI WGS metagenome assembly OOIF01 (sample SAMN06348146, study PRJEB24527) | human gut metagenome | biome: human gut; feature: ankylosing spondylitis patient; material: feces | host: Homo sapiens | place: China | collected 2015-10 | reverse complement strand
GGATTGGCACTTTTAATGGCATATATTTATATGATATTCAAAATGATACGATAATGTCTATCCAGCAAAATAAAAGTGACCTCTATTCATTATCCAGCAATGCTATCAAAGAACTCTACAAAGATCAAGAAGGAGGTATCTGGGTTTGTACTGATAATGGCGGTATCAGCTACTCTCCTCCTTATTCAGAATTCAAAAGGCACTATAATATTCCTGGACAAAGAACGCTCAATGGAGATATTATACACGATATTTGCATAGACAAAAATAATAATCTATGGATTGGCACAGAAGACGCTGGATTGAATAAGCTAAACATGAAGGACCATTCATATACATCTTTTAATGACATGAAAGGCCTTTCACAAAATTGTATACATGGATTAGCGTCTATAGATAATCACCTATGGATAGGGACACACGCTAATGGTATTGATTTAATGGATATCCGTACTGAGAAAATAATCAAACATTACACGATTTCCGTAAATCCTTATGCAAACAAAAACGACATCATCGTATACCTTTATAAACTCCAAAACAATGATTTGCTGGTAGCTACCGCTCTTGGTGTCTATCAATATAATTCTCAAAAAGACATTTTTGAGAAATTAAGCCAATTTCCTAATAATTGTAGGATACAAACTCTTTTTGAAGATCATGATGGAGTAATATGGGCTGGAACATCGAGTAAAGGACTATATTATTATAATCCTGCTACTTCCCAACACGGAGAATTTAAATTAGATACAGTAAATACAAGCCGAACAATAAACAATATTTATGAAGATCGTAAGAACAACTTATGGTTCGCAACTGGTGACGGAATCAAAATTTATGACCGTAGTACTCAACAAACGACCAAATACGATATGCAAGATGGCTTACCTAGCAATGTAATTTACCGTATTGAAGAAGATAAAAAAGGAAACATGTGGATCAGTACGGCTAACGGCCTCGCAAGACTCAACCCTAAAAACCATAAAATAAAAGTCTTCAAAAAAGAACATGGATTAACTTCAAATCAATTCAATTATAACTCTTCTTTAAAAACAGATAATGACAAATTATATTTTGGGACACTAAAGGGGATGATTAGCTTCCAACCTAATAGTATCCAAGAATTTTCCATTCAACCGAAAGTATATATATCACAGATTAATTATAATGATCCAGATCATAACTTCTTACACCAAGAGGCTATCACTTTTAAAAAAGGAATCACCTTAGAACATAATCAGTCCACATTCTACATCGACTACACATCATTAAGCTACCAAGCTCCCAACCTCACCCAATACGCCTATTGCATGGAAGGGTTAAGTTCCAAATGGTATCATGTGGTGGGCGAGAACCGGGTTTATTTCACAAAACTACCGCCCGGTAATTATACGTTCAAGGTGAAGGCGGCGAACCTGTCCGGTATTTGGAATGATGAGCCGGCGATGTTCCAGATTACGATCCTTCCCCCATGGTGGCTCTCTACCAAGGCGTTAATCCTATATGGGATTATCGCTATCGGATGCGTAGTGTTGCTGATCTTTATCATTTCCCGGCATAATAAGGCCAATATACAGCAGAAAATACAGGAGTTCGAGAATGAAAAGGAGAAGGAGCTTTATCAAGCTAAGATTGATTTCTTCATCAATATCGCTCATGAGATACGTACGCCCCTAACTTTAATTAAAAGTCCTCTGGAGAAAGTAACACGGGACATCAAGCTATCTCCCAGCGCAAAGAATTATCTGACGATTGTGGATAAAAACGCGAACCGGCTACTGGATCTGGTGAATCAACTACTGGATTTCAGGAAGACGGAAATCGAGGGATATAAACTAAACTTCATACATACGGACATCATCGCATTGATGCAAGAGACCTTTGAGCGTTTCCACGATACGGCGGAGCAGGAGGCATTGCAAATGATTATCGAGTGTAACGTGAAATCTTTCTACGCCTTTATCGATAAGGAGGCTTGCACGAAGATACTCAGCAACCTCCTATCGAACGCTATTAAATACGCAAGAAGCAAGATCATCGTCCGGTTCGAGACGCAAGATGGCGAGCGATTCACGATCGATATCATGAACGATGGAAAGCCCATCTCGGAGGAGATAAAAGAAAAGATCTTCGAGCCTTTCTACCGGGATGACTCCTCTATCCATAAATCCGGGACCGGGCTCGGACTACCCTTGGCCCGTTCTTTAGCGGAGATGCACGAGGGATCGTTGACGTTGGAGGAATCTCCGACTGGGCTTATCATCTTTAGATTACGTTTGCCGGTGAACCAACCGAACTCATTAAAACTAGAGGAAGAGAAAGCAGAGGTCCTGACCAACCCTGCCAGCGAGCGGAAATATGTCACCCAAGAATCCCGCCCGACGGTTCTCGTGGTGGAAGATAACACCGAAATGCTCCATTTCATCGGTCAAGAGATCAATGTCCATTACAATGTTGTCACCGCCGGTAATGGCGAGGAGGCGATTGCCCGTCTTCAGGAATATGGCATCCAATTAATCATCAGCGATATCATGATGCCTGTCATGGATGGTTTCACCTTATTGAAAAAGATAAAGACTAATCTGGAGTTCAGCCATATCCCGATCATCCTCCTGACGGCTAAGAACACCTTGCAATCTCGCATGGAAGGGCTTGAGCTGGGGGCGGACGCTTACATCGACAAACCTTTCTCCATGGATCTATTGCTTTCCCAAGTGACGAACCTGCTGAACAACCGGAGCAATATGCGTGCCTATTATTTCAACTCGCCGATTGCCAATATCAAATCCATGGCTTACACGAAGGCGGACGAGAAGTTCTTGAAGAAACTGAACGATATCATCGACAGCCATATAAACGACGTGAACCTAGACGTGGACATGATAGCGGACTTGATGAATCTAAGCCGTCCGACCCTTTACCGTAAAATCAACGGCCTGTCGAACGTAACGCCCAACGAGTTGATCAAGATCAGCCGGCTAAAGAAAGCCGCCGAGTTAATCCTTCAAGGCGATATGAGGATTTACGAGATCGCCGAGGCGGTTGGTTTCAACTCGCAATCCTATTTCAGCCGGGCCTTCTCCAAGCAATTCAACATGAGCCCCTCGCAATACGCAAAAGAAAATAATATCGAATTGAAATAGCCCGCTAGGAAGAATAGGTCTGGAACCAGCGGGTTACCTTCTCGCTATACGTCTTGGAGATCGGGATATCGGGTACTTTCTCGATCCCCAGCTCCAGATAAACGCCCTCCTTCTCCCTGCGGATCACCTTCACTTGGTCGAAATTTACCATGAAAGAACGATGGCAACGGAGTACATTCGTATCAGCGAGGCTCTCTTCGATCGCCTTCAAGGAGTTGCGAAGCATAAACTTCGTGAGCTGCCCCTTATTCAGATACCAGATACAAACGTAATTATCCGCCGATTCAAGGTACAGCAGGTTACTTCGCTTCACGGAAAGGCGCAACTCGTTCTTCTCGTCATAGAAAGAGAAAACGCTTTGCCGAACCGCCGCTTCTGTCTGGTTCTCCTCCAACAATCGCAATTGCCGCTCTTTCTCTTTATAAGAGAAATACAGGTGCAGCACGGAATAAGGGAGCAATAAAACCAGACTGGTATTCACCGCCGAATCGTTAAAAACTTCCATATATTCTCGTTCCGGATTCAGTACCAACGTATAAATCGTATAGAAAAGCGACATGAAGAATATCTCCAGCACGATCCAGATCGCATAGGTCCGGACCGTGATAGCATGCCGCTTCCCCCAATGGAACAGAATAATACGGCTCAAGACAACCACCAATACTCCCGTCAAGATAATCAAGCTAGAGAATACGAAGAACTTAAACTCCGAGACCTTGTACCAAGAGGTGGAGCTAAACGGTTTGTAGATGTTGATAAACACCAACGCAAACAAAGCCGTCCACAGAATCAGCCTCACGATATTCTGCTTACCGTATATGTAACTTGGTATTTTTTGATCCCACATTCCCATCTTTTTGCCTCTATTTTGGAACAAATGTAATCATTTTCCCAGACGAAATTCACCCCTCTATAAAAGATTTCACCCCTAAATAACACTTTATGTCCCCAACCAAGCCCGTTTAAACCATTTATTTTGAAGAGATGTTTTTCTATTGTTTGTTTGCAGTAAAAAATCAGAGGATTATGGATATTTCACTTCGTACTAAGCAACTGAACAGTCTTTTCTCTTATGACAAAAAGACTGAATTGGAAGAGAGCCATCTGGAGATCATCCCGTTTCGCTTCACCCAGACCCGTGGAGCCAGCGAGATCGACGAGTTCCAGAAGGGACTTACCCCCACCGGATTCTGTCCGATGACCGACGATCGTATCCAAGAGAACAAATCTTTCTCGTATGCCATATTCACGCCCTCGGGACGTAAAAAGAATAATGAGGCGATTATCCTGTTGCATGGCCTGAACGAGCGGACTTGGGAAAAATACCTCACATGGGCGGAATACCTCACCCATACGACCGGTAAGCCGGTCATCCTGTTCCCGATCGCTTTCCATATGAACCGTACCCCGGGATTATGGGCCAATCCCCGTGCGATCCTCCCTTGGGTAAGCAAACGCAAGGAGGAGGTAGCGAACGTGACGAACTCCACCTTCGCCAACGTAGCCCTCAGCAGCCGGCTATCCCAAAACCCGTTACGCTTTTACGCCTCGGGCAGAGAATCCGTTTATAATATGTGGCAATTGGTTCATGAGATCAAGAACGGCGAGCATCCTTTGTTCAAGGAAGATACGTCCATCAACTTATTCGCTTATTCCATCGGGGCGTTACTCTCGCAGGTCTTGTTATTAGCGAATCCGGACAAGATGTTTACGGACACCCGTTTATTCATGTTTTGCGGTGGCTCTATCTTCAGTGAGATGGATGGCAACGCCCGTGATATCATGGACAAGGAGGCGTTCGCCAAGGTACGCCATTACTTCCGGCATGATTTCTTGGAGAACCGTACGCTTCCCACCTCGTTCAAGAATGATTTTCTGGAGCAAGCCTTTAAGGCCATGGTACGTGAGGATGTGTTACGAGATTACCGGGAGTCGTTCTTCCAACGGGCTTGCGATCGTATTCGGGCGATCTCATTGAAAAAAGATATCGTTATGCCTACTGGCGGGGTGATCAAGGCTTTAGGAAAAGCGTCCGGCAAGATATTGGAAGAGCTGGATTTCCCGTTCGCTTACTCCCATCAAATCCCCTTCCCGACACACTCCCGTATCGATCCGGGCCTGATCAACCAAGCCTTTCATTCCATATTCACGAGGGCGGCGGCGTTTCTCTAAAGAGATCACAAATTGTGACCTCAAACACTCATATTCTTTTTTAGTTCATGCAGGTACAATAAAAAATCGCTAAATAACTAATATTACGTTATTTAGCGATCATCCATCGTGGTCCCACTTGGGCTTGAACCAAGGACTCCCTGATTATGAGTCAGGTGCTCTAACCAACTGAGCTATAGGACCTGTTCAGAGCTAGGCTCTGAAATCGGGTGCAATATTACGATTTATTATCGAGATATGCAAATGTTAAAGGGAAAAACTTATTTTTCCGCACTTTCTTCTCCGGCGAACTCCATCAAGTATGCTTTGATGAAATCGTCGATCTTTCCATCCATCACACCGTTCACGTCGGAAGTCTGGTAGTTCGTACGATGGTCTTTTACGCGACGGTCATCGAATACGTAACTACGGATCTGCGAACCCCACTCGATCTTCTTCTTTCCGGCCTCCACCTTGGCCTGCTCGGCCATGCGATGCTGCAACTCCTTATCGTAAAGGATGGAACGCAATTGACGCATAGCGTTCTCACGGTTCTTGGGTTGGTCGCGAGTCTCGGTATTCTCGATCAAGATCTCTTCTTCCTCGCCTGTATACGGGTCCTTGAACTGATAACGCAAGCGAACTCCGGATTCCACCTTGTTCACGTTCTGTCCTCCGGCGCCGCCTGAACGGAACGTATCCCAAGAGATAGCTGCCGCCTCTACCTTTACCTCGATCGTATCATCCACCAACGGGGTGACGAATACGGAGGCGAAAGAGGTCATTCGTTTACCTTGGGCATTGTAAGGAGATACACGTACCAAACGATGCACGCCATTCTCGCTCTTTAGATAGCCATAGGCATAATCGCCCTCAATATTGAAGGTCACGGTCTTGATACCGGCCTCATCCCCTTCCTGATAGTTGGCGATAGAGATCTTATAACCGTTATTCTCAGCCCAACGCTGATACATACGCATCAACATGGAAGCCCAATCTTGGCTCTCGGTACCACCGGCACCCGAGTTGATCTTGAGCACGCAGCTCATTTGATCAGCCTCGTCGCGAAGCATATTGCGGAACTCCAAGTCTTCCAGTAAATGAAGGGCCTTCTTATAAGCCGCGTCCACCTCTTCCTCGGTGATAATCTCTTCCTTTACATATTCGTAAGCCAACTCTAGCTCCTCAGCCGCCGCATGTACCTCACCGTAAAGCTCGATCCATTTCTTTAGCTCCTTTACTTTCTTCATCTGGACTTCCGCGCGTTTGGCGTCTTCCCAGAAACCGGGGTCTTGCGTACGTAGCTCCTCCTCTTCTAACTGAATGGTCTTGCTATCGATGTCAAAGATACCCCCTCAGCGCCTTATCGCGCTCCAACACGTCATGTAGTTGGTCTGATGTGATCATATGTTCTTTTCTTTTTTAAATTTACCGCGAAGATAAGAAATAGTTGATAGCCGACAAACTCGTTATTCCTCGTACATCGCCTCTATCTCGGTAGCGTACTTCTGCAATACGACCGGACGGCGCAACTTTAGCGTATCCGTCAGCTCGCATCCCATCATGAAGGGTTCCGGCAACAAGGTAAAGCGCTTGATCTTCTCGTAAGAAGCCAAGTTCTTCTGGTGCTCCTCTACCCTAGCCTCGATGAAACGAATGATATCCTTGTTCTTCACCAACTCCTCCCGGCTCTCGAACGAGATGCCTTTTTCCCCGGCATACTTCTCCAACAATGGATAAGCCGGCACGATCAAGGCGCTCACGAACTTACGTTGATCGCCGATAACAGCGATTTGCTCGATATAATTATCACCGCTCATCACCATCTCGATCGCTTGCGGGGCGATATATTTTCCGTTTGAAGTCTTATACAAATCCTTGATTCGTTCCGTAAAGAATAACGTATTACCCTCCAAACGACCAGCGTCGCCGGTACGGAAGAAACCATCTTCGGTGAAAGCCCTCTTCGTCTCTTCCGGTTTATTATAATATCCGGACATCACGGTCTTGCCTTTCACCAAGATCTCGTTATTCCCCGGATCTATTTTCACTTGAACTCCCGGCATTACCTCACCAATAGAACCAAACTGGAATCCGATCTCCGGGTAGAAACAAACCGTAGCCGTCGTCTCGCTCAGTCCATAACCATAAGCGATCGGGATATTCACGGACTGCAAGAACTCATTAACCGTATCCGATAACGGAGCGCCCGCCACCGGGAAAAACCGTCCACGCTCAATACCCAATACCCTTTTCAATAAGGTGAAAACCGTTTTATTGTAAAATTGAAACTTCAACTTCAAACCACACGGGGCCGGAATACCTTTATTCTTATACTCCAGATTATACTTTCGCCCGGTCTCGATAGCATCCAAGAAAATCTTCTTCATGGCCGGAGAGGCGGAGTTGATCTTCTCGTGTACGCCCGCATACACCTTCTCCCAGAAACGAGGCACATTGCACATCAAAGTAGGATGAACCTCCGGCAATGTCTTCTGGATCATTTTCGGGTCTTGGTTGATAGCGATCGTAACCCCTTTATGGAGACAATAATAGCACCAAGCTTTCTCGAAGATATGAGTCATTGGCAAGAAACTCATGGATAGATCCTTGTCGGTTACCAGAGGCAGACGGACATCATGTATCCGCATCGCCTCCAGATAGCAAGAATGAGGAAGCATTACGCCTTTCGACTCACCTGTCGTACCGGACGTATATATAATGGTAGCCAGATCCTCCGGAACGGCTTCCGTCATACGTATTTTCACCGTGCTCTCCGCATGCGCGTTATCCCCCAAGCGCAAGAAATCATCAAAATAAATGGACGTCTTATCTTCCGGATTCATCTTGACCGCCGGATCAAAGACAACCAGACGCTCCAGATACTTAGAGTCCTTCTGTACCTTGAAAGCGTTATTATACTGCAATTGCTCACCCACGAACAACGTGCGGATCTTAGCGTCATTGATGATGTACTCGATTTGTCCCGGAGAATTCGTCGCGTACATCGGGATGGAAACCACCCGGTTACCATACGCACCGAAGTCCGTATATAAACACTGAGGCATATTCTGGGAATAAACTCCGATATTCTCTTGTACCTTTATCCCGAACTCAGCCATCGCCTTGGCCGTAAGCATAACTTTATCGGAAAACTCCCTCCAAGAAATCTTCAACCATTTCCCCGTAGCGTTATCTCTATGTTTCAACGCTGTACGGTTCCCATATTTCTCTGCCTGACGGTGTATTAACTCGGCGAAATGATAATAAATCATAATTCCTTATTTTGAATTGATACCGCGAAAGTACGCTTTTCTCTTCTAAAAGACACGACATCAGTCCTTTTTTTACACATAATTGCTCTTTTTGTGCAAGTATTCGGTTAAATAATAATAATTCATAGTAGCATGTATTGCATAGTACATATGTAATACATACATTTGTAGCATAAAATTAAAAGAGATGAATGCAGAGAACGTAAAATCACAAATGAGGAAAGGGACGCTGGAATATTGCATCCTCCTGCTTCTCAAAAAAGAACCCGCTTACACCTCTGATATCATTCAGAAGTTACAAGAAGCGAAGTTGATCGTTGTGGAAGGCACTTTATATCCTCTTTTAACCCGACTAAAAAATAGCGAGCTATTAAGTTATCAGTGGATAGAATCTACGCAAGGACCGCCACGCAAGTATTACCAACTGACCGAGAAAGGAGAACTATTCCTCGGCGAGCTGGAGACTTCATGGCAGGAACTAAATGATACAATAAACCACATCAGAAACAATTAAAACGAAAGAGTGATGAAGAAGACACTTACTGTTAATCTGGGAGGCACAGTTTTCCACATTGACGAAGACGCATACCAATTATTAGACAAATATCTGTCTAACCTGCGCATCCACTTCCGAAAAGAAGAGGGTTCGGATGAGATCATGGATGATTTCGAGATGCGTATCTCGGAACTTCTTAACGAGCGTGTCCGCTTAGGAAGTCATCACGATCGAGCAGGTAGAGGAAGTGATCAAACGGATGGGTAAGCCGGAAGAGATTTTCGAGGAGGAAGAGAAAAGCACCGACCACGAGGATAATTACCGGACACAACAACAGGAGACTCATACCCAGACAACCAAGAAACGCTTGATGCGTGACCCGGATAACCGTATTCTGGGAGGTGTCGCCGGAGGTTTCGCCGCCTACATGGATTGGGACCCGACTGCCGTACGTATCGTGCTTTTCCTTCTGATGTTCTTCTATGGAATCACGGTTCCGCTTTACTTTTTGTTGTGGATCATCGTACCGATGGCACGTACGGCGACCGAGAAACTCGAGATGCGCGGACAAAGTGTGACGGTGGAGAATATCGGAAAGACCGTGACAGATGGATTCGAGAAAGTCAGCAATAACGTGAACGACTTCATCAGCTCGGATAAGCCGAGGAACTTCTTCCAAAAGCTGGCGGATGTTTTCGTTCTGGTCATCGGGTTCATCTTGAAGTTTTTCATCATATTAGCCGGAATCTTCTTGTTGCCGCCGCTAGTACTAGTCGTATTCATTCTGGTAGTCGTAACATTCGCGTTGCTCATGGGTGGGGCCGGATTCATCTATAACCTCTCTCCGTTCGGAGCGGACTTGATAAACGGAGCACCGTTGTCAATGGCAATCATGGGATGCATAGGGACGATCTTATTCATCGGCATCCCCATATTCTCCCTGATATACGCGATTTGCTGCCAATTGTTCAAGGTACGTTCCTTACCGACGCAAGCAAGATGGATATTATTAGCCTTATGGCTTATCTCCCTTGTATTATGTGGCGTATATATCCATCAATCCGGTATGCTATATGACTGGCATGATTACTGGAACGGTGTACACGGTTGGAACAGACATGCCGTTTGGCTCCCCTAACCCTATTCGAAGATGTAAGATGAAGATATAGATTTAGTAGTTTATAATGTTTATTGTGTGTTTAAAAAAAGAAGGCCGCTCTGTCACAGAGGGGCCTTTCTTCTAAGGTTAACAAATTTATGAGTAAAAACCACTAATGAATCTTTATAAAAAAACCGCATTCTTCCTCTCAATATTGTCATACAGAGGAAGAAGCGGTTACAAATATACATAAAGTTTTTTACCAAAAAAGACTTTACCTCATTTATTTAAAGGCATTTCTTATCCGTGCAGCGGTGTCTGCGAGCACGTCCTGAGTAACCTCCATTTTCTTTCCACCAAAATACATATCCGACTCCTTCTGAATCGGAATTAAATGAATATGCGCATGAGGAACTTCCAGTCCCATAACTGCCAAACCTACCCTTTTGCAAGGTATAACAGCTTCTTGTGCACGAGCCACCCGTTTGGCAAATGCCATCATACGTCCAAGCATGGGATCTTCTATGTCGAAAATATAATCGATTTCTTTTTT
>OOIF01002957.1_pt1 | contig 10748 bp, 9 predicted proteins | sample 1691961 | NCBI WGS metagenome assembly OOIF01 (sample SAMN06348146, study PRJEB24527) | human gut metagenome | biome: human gut; feature: ankylosing spondylitis patient; material: feces | host: Homo sapiens | place: China | collected 2015-10 | reverse complement strand
TGTAGCATTGCCTCTGTTTTTGCTTTTAATCTTTCCATCACTATCATCAACATACTGACACCATTTTTCAATAACTTTATCTGTCATTGACTTTTTGTCAGCATCTTTTCCATTTGAATTTTTACATCCGCACGAACCACTGTCCGAGTCATTGTCTTTTGCAAACTTACCCTTATACAAAGCCGCTGCTCCCGCTCCTACAGCGATAACAGAAGCTATTTTTATAATTTTCTTATTCATGATAATCTCCAATCTACTGCACATATTTTGTGTTACTGTAAAATCCAGTCATTACATTATTCATAAATAAGTATTTCCAAAAAAACAAAAAATATGCCCAAAATCCCCCATCAGTACATCTTCTGATTTAAGAAATTTCAAGCATATTTTTTATGCCTTACGGCAATCTATTTTGTTCCCATTTTTTACAAGTCAAGTTGATATTCGTAATACTATCTGCTACTTTCCTGATAGTGTTAAATTACAGTTTCCAAATATCCTCATTGTACTGTGCAATAGTTCTGTCTGATGAGAAAAATCCTGCCTGGCTTATATTAACAAGCATCTTCTTTGCCCAAGCCTCTCTGTCGTTAAAGTCAGCATATGCTTTTTCCTTTGTCTCTACATAACTGTCAAAGTCAAGGAATGTCATAAACCAGTCTTTGTTTAAAAGTTCATTTTTAAGACGGTTAAGCTGTGTTTCATCACCAATTTTAAGCATTGCATCACCTGTAATAAAATCAACCGCCTCTTTGAGTGCAGGATTTTTTTCATAGTAATCTCTTGATACATAGTCAGAGTTTGCGTAATGTGCTATTACCTCGTCACTCTCTGCTCCGAAGATGTAAATATTGTCATCACCTACAAACTGGTGGATTTCTACATTTGCACCATCCTCAGTACCAAGTGTGATTGCTCCGTTAAGCATGAATTTCATGTTTCCTGTTCCGCTTGCTTCTTTTGATGCAAGTGAAATCTGCTCTGATATATCACACGCCGGAATAAGTCTTTCTGCCATTGTTACATTGTAGTTTTCTACCATTACAACATTGAGATATTTATTTACCTCAGGATCATTATTGATAATCTCCTGCAAACATAAGATAAGGTGAATTATATCTTTTGCTATAATGTATGCCGGAGCTGCTTTTGCACCAAATATTACTGTGATTGGTGTCTCAGGTATGTTACCTTTCTTAATCTCAAGATATTTATGAATCACAAATAATGCATTTAACTGCTGGCGTTTGTATTCATGCAGACGCTTAACCTGAATATCAAATATTGAATTAGGATTAAGTGTGATATTCTGAGTTCTCTTTATATAATCAACAAAATCTGCTTTGTTATCAGTTTTTATCTTAAGAAGTGTGTCGAGTGCATCCTTATCAGAAAGATATTTTTCAAGTTTCTTAAGTTCCTCTGCATCCTTTTTGTAACCGTCACCAATCCATTCTGTGAGCTGGTCTGTAAGTTCAGGATTGCAATGAAGAAGCCATCTTCTGAATGTGATACCGTTTGTTTTATTGTTAAACTTCTCAGGATAAATCTTATAGAAGTTGTTAAGTTCTGATTTTTCAAGGATTTCGGTGTGAAGTGCAGCTACACCGTTTACACTGAAGCCGTAATGAATGTCGATATGAGCCATATGTACTGTATCATTTTTGTCAATGATAACCACGCTCTCATCATCAAAGCGGCGGCGTACTTTATCGTCAAGCACCTCTATAATAGGCACAAGCTGTGGTACAACTTCCTTAAGGAATGAAATAGGCCATTTTTCAAGTGCTTCTGCAAGAATTGTGTGGTTTGTATATGCACAAGTCTTTGAAACAATCTCGATTGCCTCATCAATATCAATTCCCTCTTCCATAAGCAGACGGATAAGCTCAGGTATAACCATTGTAGGATGTGTATCATTTATCTGGATTACTGCGTAATTATATAAATCGTGGAGATTACTTCCCTTTTTCTTACACTCGTCTATTATAAGTTTTGCACCATTGCTTACCATGAAATACTGCTGGTAAATTCTGAGTTTTCTTCCGTCATCATCACTGTCATCAGGATAAAGGAATAATGTAAGATTTTTCGCAATATCTTTCTTATCAAAATCAATTCCATCTCCTACAATACTATCATCTACAGTATCAAGGTCAAACAATTCAAGTTTATTTGTTCTGTTGTCATATCCTGTTACATCTATCTCATACATTCTCGACTGAACAGTAAAATCTTTAAATTTTACAGGATAGCTCACATCTGTTTTTCTAAGGAATGTATTCTCCTCAATCCATGGATTTGCAGTCTCTTTCTGCTTATTATTCTCAAATACCTGCTTGAATAATCCAAGATGGTAGTTAAGACCAATACCAGAACCGTTAAGTCCAAGACTTGCTATCGAATCAAGGAAGCACGCTGCAAGACGGCCAAGACCACCATTACCAAGTGAAGGCTCTGCCTCAATCTCCTCAATCTCTGCAAGACTTATGCCGTTGTCAGCAAGGACTTTCTTTACATCAGCATAAATTCCGAGATTTATAAGATTGTTAGAAAGAAGTTTTCCTATTAAAAATTCTGCCGAAATATAATAAACTTTCTTTCCTGTGTCCTCCTGCACTTTTTCCTCTGACATATCTTTCGTGATATTTAAAAGTGCAACATAAATTTCCTGTTTGCTGCTGTCAGCAATACTTTTTCCAAGCTTCTGCTCTAAAGTGTTTTTGATATCCATAATAATCCTCCATTTTACACGCATTGTTGTTTACTTTGTAACATAAAATTCTCTATCTCTTATCCATATCCTTATTCACAATAAAATGTGAATTTTTAATTCCTGTCACCTGACACATTTTTATGTGCGGCAACTCTCTTAACTTTGTGACTATAATATATCATTTTAGTAAGTGTACTTCTTGTCTTTTCCTAGCACGATATGATACAATACTATCATTTAGAGATATTTTTTTAACGGACGCGAAACTGTTATGTGCTGTGATGCTTGTGTATCTGTAGCAAATAATACCGTCGGCACGCTTTCGCTATGTTGTCACCGTGTAACAGTTCAGCCATAAAAAGATAATTGGCAATACAATGAGCTTGTTCATTGTATTGTTAAGTACCTTTTTATGGTAGAATAGCCTTTCATTTCTGAAATGAAATAAACAAAAGCTGCAAAGCAGCGACTGACAGCTCGCTGGCAGGTTTATGAATGTAAGAAATGAAAGGCTGAACTGTTATGTCACCGTAGCAGTACATAAAGGGTGCAAATTATCTTTTGGGAGGTTTTACATATGAATGAAATTGAAAAAAATAAATACCATGAAACAAAGACCCATTCCAGTGCGGAATTTTTATTTAATACTTATCCATGTTCTATCCCTATTGATTTTCCGAGTGTTCCCCTGCACTGGCACAATGATATGGAACTTATTGTTATCAAGCATGGTTCGGCTAAAGTTACGCTTAACCTTACTACGCATCAGCTATCGGCAGGTGATATCCTTGTGGTTCTCCCTGAAAATCTTCATTCTATTGATTGTGCTATCGGCGATAAACTGGAGTACGAAAATATTATTTTTAAAAAGGAACTTCTCAGTTTTGTGACAAATGATATAACCATGTCCAAATATCTGACTCCTTTTTTTAATGGTGATTTTCCTATTGTAACTCATGTGCATATGGGATATTCTTTTTATTCCCATTTTGTGAAGATTATAAATACTATGGATGTTCTGTGTGATAAAAAAGAATTTGGCTACCAGCTTGCCATCAAGTCATGCCTGCTTGAACTTATACACATTATGATAAGGCATCCGCCTAAAACAGAGGTTAATACAAAATCAGAAAAATCAGTAGATAAAATAAAAGAAATACTTACTTATATGGAGCAGCATTATAATGAAGAAATTCCGATTGAAAAGATAGCTGATATATGTCACTACAGCCCGTCACATTTTATGAAATTTTTTAAAAATCATATGGGAACAAGTTTTATTAAATATCTTAATGATTTTCGCCTGATAAAAGCACGAACCAGACTGCTCACCACTGAGGACACCGTGCTTGAGATAGCCGGTGACTGTGGTTTCAACAATCTGTCGCACTTTAACAGGCTTTATAAAAATAAGTATGGGATAACACCGTCTATGACGAGGGAAATGTAAACGGTATCATTATTTCTCATACCTTTCAATCTCACATTTATGCACTTTATCCTTTTTGTCATATATTATTCCAACAATAAGTATGTCACCGGTATATGATAGAAGTGACTTCGGATACTGTTTCTGCTTAATCTGTTCCAACGCCGTGCGTACATTTTTATTCCATTTAAGTTCAATTACTAATGCCGGATAAAAATCCGTGTATTCCGGTTTTGGCAGATATACAAAATCAGCAAATCCCCTACCAGCCGGAAGTTCACGAATTGGAGTAAAATAATACTTCATTGAACTAAGATATGCAATAGTCAAAACGCTGCTAAGTGAATTTTCATCATTATATTTAATTACTGATGCATATTCCATATGAATTTTTTCAATTATTTCAGAAACTTTTTTATTATCCATATCTAATGTTGCATCTAAAAGATTATCAGACTGCTTCTCAAATTCAATAAATTCTTTCCACTTCTTCTGTCTTGTTGCTTTTAAAAGTTCCTGTCTTACTTCCTCATTTGGTATATACGCACACTTGCATTTCTCATCATATGCCAAATATCCTAAGTGTATAAGATATGTTATTATATCGTCCCTGTTTGAAAAATTTACTGCATCATTCTGAAATGTTCCAGTGTCAACCTTAACCATATCTCCTGAAAGCATCTCAATTATTGCATTTTTAAGTCCGTCAAAATTTTTACTTATCAATGGTATTATCGTTTCGTATGAGCCTGTCTGCGACCAATAGCTTTGAAAAAGTCTTTTTGTAACAACACTTACAACTGCTTTTGGATTGTAAATATGGTAATCCCCAAGCCGGTAACCATCATACCAATGTTTTACTTTTTCAAAATCTGCTCCATATTCAGTGCACAAAGTTTTAACTTCATCCTGTGTAAAACCTATATACCCAGCAAGTTCCCCTGCATCAAGCATGGTATATTCATCAAAATTATTAAGTGCCGACTGTGTTTTCAACTTCTTTATCGGTAAAATCCCCGTAAGATAAGCAAGCCCTATATATTTTGTCGGTTCAACCCCCTTAAACATTGCTCTTAAAAAATTGATATATTCTTCCTGAACTTTTTTATTATTTGCCTTATCACGAATTATAATATCCCATTCATCTATTATAATAATAAATTTCGTTCCATTCATCGAATTTATTACAGATAACGCTTCGGGAAGTGATTTTATTTTTTCAGACAATTCATTGGGATAATACTCTCTCAATTCACATATCGTTTTTTCTGTTATATATGACACTACATTTTCTGAACCACCTGCCGGTTCGATGCACCATTGAATGTCAATATGTATAACATCATATTTATTTATATTTTTTTCAAATCCTATACTCTCACTTATTTTTAATGTTGAAAACATTTCTCTCGAATCACAGCCTTTACTGTAATATGCTGCAAGCATATTTGCCGTGACAGACTTTCCAAACCTTCTTGGACGGCTGTTACATATATACTAACATCCCCGTTTTATCCACATAGATTTCTGAATTTAATGCCACCTGAAAAGCACTATTGTCAGGATTAACAAACATTCCCATACCTTTACACCTCTTTCTCCTATATATTGTTTATTATTTTAACATACTTTATTATCATTTACCATAACAACGCCTATCTGTTAATGTTGCACATAGTCATGAAACAGCAAAACTTCTTTAAAGTAACGGTTCAGCCTTTAAAAGACACAATAATGTAATAAATTTGTAACTCATTTTTGCCTGACATGATATATAATAATATTACTAAGTACTGCTGTTCAACCTATTATGCAGACAGCAGCCTTAATTTCAACTAATAAGGAGGGATTTCAAATGAAAAAGATTAAAAAAATTATATGCCTTATCTTAACTTGCTCACTTTTATGTTCAGGTACACAAAATACAACGGCAGCAAAAAAACATTACCTGGCAAAATCTGTTGACTGGGGATTAGGTCTTAATAAAAATCATGCAACACCCGGTGGAACTTTACCCTATAACGGATTTTCATTAAAAAAGTACAACACTATATTCACTGGCAACACTAAAAAGAAATACATATACCTCACTTTTGACTGCGGATATGAAAACGGACATACAAAAAAAATACTCAATATTTTAAAAGAGAAAAACATCAAGGCAATTTTCTTTGTCACAAAACCATATATCGAGGGCAACGCAAAACTTGTTAAACGCATGAAAAAAGAGGGACATTTAGTTGGTAATCACACCTCAACGCATCCAAGGCTTGGTGAATGTAATACTGATAAAATCCGTTCTGAATTAAAAAGTGTTGAAAAATGTATGAAAAAGAAAACAGGCTACAAGCTCGACAAATTTGTCCGCCCGCCGGAGGGTAATTACAGTGAGCTTGCATTAAAAACAATGCAGGACATGGGATATACCACTGTCCTCTGGAGCCTTGCCTGGTATGACTACAATCCTGCTGACCAGCCTACCACAGATTATGTTGTAGGAAGATTTAAGCTATTACCACAAAGGAATGATTCCTCTGCTGCATGCTATATCAAAAGCAGATACAAATGCACTTCCAAAGATTATTAAATATATGAAATCAAAGAAGTATGAATTTAAAACACTTGATACAATAAAAATTAAAAATAAAGTTTCCTGATAAATTAAAGACTGAACTATTGTGAAACTATAATAAAATCAGATAAATTGCAAGGATATAACAAATAAATTTATTATATCCTTGCAATTTATCATTATTTATCAATCTGTTGTTACTTCCATATTCCTTTCTGCTTTCTGACTACATAGTAAAGATCGTTTTCCATAGCCATTACTTTTTCAAGTGGAACATATTTAAAAATAGGCATTTTCATCTTAACTTTTATCCAAATGGCTGAGTAGATACCAAGAACTAAAACTCCGGTCAACAGCCATATCATCATTCTTTCATGTGGGTCTGTAGATATGTTAAGAATCATATACGCCGTTCCCAAAATTCCTATTACCGGCAATGTCCATCCGCCCGGAACTTTAAAGTTTCTCGGTGCTTTTGGCAGTCTCTTTCTAAATACAAGTACATCAATATGTGCAAGAATATACGAAACCATCCATATTACTGAGCCGGCAAGTATAAGAAAATCTATCATATCTGCCGAATTGTTGCTGACATAAGCAAATAAAAATATTGCCGCACTTACAAATACCTGGCCAAACCATGGAACCTTATATTTATTTGTCTTTGCAAATATCTTTGGCATCATGTTCATTTTTGCCATGCCCTGACATATAACGGCAAGTGAATTTACTGTAGAATTCTGCGTGCTTATTACTGCAAGTGCTCCAACCAACATCATCCATATCTTACCGAATTTTCCAAGGATGGCATATCCATAAAGAAGATGTGGTGCTGCTGAATCAGCAAGTTTTCCCCATTCAACATAATTGTGAAATCCAAGTACCATAACCGACTGCATTATGAAGATAAGGAAAAGTCCTATCATCATTCCAAGAGGTACATTTCTCTTTGCATTTTTTACTTCTTTAGAAATCGGAATAGCATACTCTGCTCCGATAAAAAGCCAAAATGCAACTGCCGTCATAGATGCTATACCTTTAAAATCAGCTTCAAGTACAAACGGCTGGTCTAATTTCGCTCCCATGCCTGCACCTATCATTCCGATAAATCCCATTACGACAAGCGAACCTACAAGCAAAAATGCAACAATATCCTGAATTTTTGCAAACATATCAACTCCACGCAGGTTTGCAAGAAGAATTATAAATGTCATTATAAAAGTGTAAACTATGCTGGGTATATTTCCACCTATCGTATCCGCAAGTGAAAATGAAAAAATCGAAGCCTCAACACCGCATGACATTGTATTGCATATTATGTAACCGCCCACCATCGATACAAGCGTAGGCAGTGGTCCTATCGCCGCAAGTGTATATTGTGCAAGTCCTCCTGTAGTATTTGGCATCAGTGCATTTAACTCTGATAATGATGCAACTGTTGTCATATTTAACAGCATTGCTATCGCCATTGCGAGAATAAATGTAACTCCAAGTGTTCCCGAGCCCTCACCTAATGATACAAGGCAGCTTGTAGCAACAACAAGACCGACAGAAATGGAAACTACATTTGCAAGTCCTAATTTCTTTTTATTCATAAGCAAGTCCTTTCTATTATAGAGCCTCCACACCCTCGTCTCCGGTACGCACTCTTATTACATTATCGATTCCATAGACAAAGATTTTTCCATCACCGATATGACCTGTATAGAGTTCTTTTTTGACAAGGTCGAGTATCTTATCTATCTTATCATCCTCAACTACAATATTTATCTGCTGTTTTGGCAAAAGTTCCATGACTTCATTTAATTCAACTTCATACTCTTTTGTTCCAAGCTCAATGCCGCAGCCAAGCACCTGCATGACAGTCACGCCACGCACACCTACTTTGCTCAACTCGCTAATAAGATTTGTAAGTTTCGACATTCCCGTTATTACTTCTATTTTAGATATTCCCATAGTCTTACTCTCCTTTACAACTTATAAATTTTAATTTTTCACTCTTTTGTTAGTATTTATCATTTTTCTGTATTGCTCTAAAGTAACACCTGAATATTTTTTAAATTCTTTCATCATATGCGGTTCATCGTAATACCCACAATCAAGTGCCACCTGTTCATACCTGACACCCTCTTTGTCTGCCTGCATCAGGAGATTTTGAAACCTGATATACTGAGCAAACTGCTTTGGTGAAATCCCGTGAAAACTCTTAAATATTCTTCTCAGATAACAGGCTGAATAGTTAGTCTCATCCTCAAGCTGCCGCATTGTTATCATGCCTTTTGTCCTGCTTATTCTATTTACGAGATATTCATTTATCTTTTCCTTATCCGAAAGAGAATTTCTTCCTAAAACCATATCTTCATATGCCTTTTTGAATATTTCTATTCTCTCACTCATGGTCTTTGCCAATGCAATTTTCTCCGTAAGATTTTTCCCAAAAATATCTCCATCTATTTCAATGTCATCATTAACTATCATTTCCATTGTAATATCTTTTGGAAGTATTCCCTGTCCCGGCTGAAACCTCACACCAAAACAATCGTCCTGAGTACCCAGTTCCCACTTCTTTACACCGAACACCGTCCCGCTGATATATGTAGAAACTTTGTTTTCGCCTATATTGAAAAGCAAATCTATACTCGCATCAGGAACGGCTTTAATACAATGTTTTTTCTCATCATGAATCGTAAATTCATAAAAGTGTGAAATTCCGTAATCAGTTCTGTTAATCTGGCTGTAACCATCCATCTCCAAAGTCATGTACGGTTGAAAAGGATTTATAATATCTGTCTGCTTCATAGTAATCTCCATTCCTGCAGACATTCTCACAATCAATGAAGTTCAGGTTCATCCCACAAATGAAGTTTCACTCCTATTCCAAGCTTTAAGGCATTTTTATAAACAGTCTCGCCCCATGCTATGTCCTCAACCGGCATACCACCTACTGAATAGATTATCCTCTGCTTATCATTATCCCTTCCCGAAACCTTCTTTGTGATAACATCTGCTATATCTATAATTTCTTCTCTTGTTATCTTTTTGTCATGCAGCAGATCCATAAATTTTGCTCCGACCACCTGTACCGGGTCATAACTAGGATATGGATATTCATCCGCCCATGCCTCATAAAGTTTATAATTGTCAACCACCAGCTTTGTGTTTTCGTCAAGATAAAATTCTTCATCAAATCTTGCTGCTGACGGCATACAGATAAGTGCACCCTCTTTTATCCATTTCTCATCTATGTATGGGAAAAGACTTTCCTTATCACCTACGGATGTTGCTGTGTTTATTATATCACTGTCCCTGATAGCTTCTTCCATAGTCTCGCATACTTTTATCGTTGTTACCTGTGGAAATTCTTTCTTTACATATTCAACAAATGAGTCTATCGAATTTTTTCCACGACCTTTAATCTTTACCGTATCAATCTTAGGACATACACTCATAAATGCTGCAAGTGCTGTTTTTCCCATAACACCCGGTCCGACTATTGCAACTGTTGTTGAATCTTTTCTCGCAAGGTATTTTGCTCCGACTCCCGGAATGGCACCTGTTCTGTATGCACTTAACAGATTAGCGGACATAAGTGCAAGTGGAGCACCTGTATCCTTATCATTAAGCATCATCATAAGAATGGAACGCGGCAGTCCTTTCTTTTTATTCTCGATATTTGAACCATACCATTTCATTCCTGCCATCTGAAAGCTGCCGCCAAGATATGCAGGCATTGCCATAAATCTTCTGTCCTCACCATTCTTTGGCATCCCTTCAAACTCCGGATTATCAGGGAAAGTCACCATACATCCGTGTGAGTTATGATTTTCACCTCCCATGACATAATCCCCTTTGTTCAAAGTAACCATCATGTCCTCCATAACTTCCACGCATTTTCCCATATCTTTTACACCGGCTTTTATCATGTCCGATTCACTTAAATAAATAAAATCAATTTTTGCACTCATGTTTTATCCCTCCGCTTCCATTACTGTTCATAACTGTAGTATAAACACTATCCAACTTTCACAATA
>OOIF01002952.1_pt1 | contig 10758 bp, 10 predicted proteins | sample 1691961 | NCBI WGS metagenome assembly OOIF01 (sample SAMN06348146, study PRJEB24527) | human gut metagenome | biome: human gut; feature: ankylosing spondylitis patient; material: feces | host: Homo sapiens | place: China | collected 2015-10 | reverse complement strand
TTATTACGTTGTAAAATATATGCATTTAGAAAAATATTTTACAGGTGCAACAATACCACATATTTATTTTAAAGATTACAAAAATGAAACATTTAATTTAGAGGCTCTCGAAAGACAAAAAGAAATTGTTACGGTGCTTGAAAAATGTGAAAAAGTAATAGAATACAGAAAACGTGAATTAAATGAGTTGGATAGTTTAATTAAAGCCCGATTTGTAGAGATGTTTTATGAAAAAGGGTATCCTGTTCTAAAATGGAATGATGTTTTTATTACTACTACAGGAAAATTAGATTCAAATGCTTCAGTTGAAAAAGGAGCATATCCATTTTTTACTTGTTCAAAAGAGCTATTGAGAATTGATACATATGCATTTGATCAGGAGGCTTTACTTTTGGCAGGAAATAATGCAGCAGGAAAGTATGACGTTAAATATTATGCTGGCAAGTTCAATGCTTATCAGCGTACATATGTACTCAGTTTAAAAGAAAATTGGTCATATAGGTTATTTCAATATCAGTTAGAGGACAAGCTGGAATATTTACAACAACAATCTTTAGGTGGGTTGACGAAGTATCTTACTCTTAAAATACTGGGAGAATTGGAGTTTGTGATTCCACCTGAAGAACTGCAAAGTGAATTTGAGATATTCGTCACCCAAGTCACCAAATCAAAAGTTGCAGTGCAGAAAGCATTGGATGAAACACAGATATTATTTGATTCATTAATGCAGGAGTATTTTGGATAAAATTTCTTGATTGTATATGAGAGGAAGATGTTATGCAAGAAAGTGATAAAATTCAAGTATATGATAATCAACCAATTAGAACAGCGTGGGATGAACAGAATGAAGAATGGTATTTTTCGATCGTAGATGTCGTAAGTGTATTAACAGATCAACCGGACAGAAGGCGTGCAGGAAAGTACTGGAGTGTTTTAAAGACTCGACTTAAAAAGGAAGGAAGTCAGTTGCCTACAAATTGTAGTCAACTGAAACTAAAAGCAGATGATGGGAAACGTTATAAAACTGATGTGGCAAATACTGAGCAATTATTGCGTATAATTCAATCTATTCCATCTAAAAAAGCGGAACCCTTTAAACTCTGGCTGGCACAGATTGGACGAGAAAGAATAGAGGAAACCATTGATCCTGAATTAACCATTGATCGGGCATTAGATACATATTCTAAAAAGGGTTATCCTGCAGATTGGATTAATCAGAGGTTACAAACTATCCGAGCTAGAAAAGAATTGACAGATCAATGGCAGACTCATGGAGTTGAAAAGGGAAAGGAATATGCAATTCTGACAGATGAGGTAACGAGAGCCTGGTCGGGAATGAATACTAGACAGTATAAAAATCTAAAGGGATTAAAAAAAGAAAATCTCCGTGATAATATGAGTACACTTGAACTTGCATTAAATATGTTGGCAGAAGCAACGACAACAGAACTTACAAAAGTGCAGAATCCACAGGGATTGGAAGAAAATAGAATTGTTGCCAAGACCGGCGGAAAAATTGCTGGAGACGCAAGAAGACGAATAGAACAAGAAACTGGAACACCCGTAATAACAAGCCAAAATGCAAATAATTTAAGTTCGATCGTGACAGGAATGATCGAAGGGGTTATAGAAAAAGAAGATAAGTAAATAAAGTATTGCAAATGTGGTGAAGGATGCTGGTATCTTGAGAGGAGATAGTAGCATGGAAGAAAAAGTTGTAATTATATTAAATGAAATGTCAGAGTATTTAACAGTAGAACAGATGAAAAAACTGCAGGAAGTAATAGTGAAAACATTTGCAGAAAATGAAGCACCTAAAACCGAAATATCAAATGATGAGTTTTTAAAAATGTTTCTTGATGCAAAGAGGATAGAGGGATGTTCAGACCGAACTATTAAATATTATAGAGTCACGATAGAGCATTTGTTAAAAAATGTGGTAAGTCCTATCAGAAAAATAACAACGGAAATGATGAGGGCATATCTTGTTGATTATCAAAAAATAAATAATTGCGGAAAAACGACGGTAGATAATATACGAAGAAATATTTCAAGTTTCTTTTCATGGTTGGAAGAAGAGGATTATATTTTAAAAAGTCCGATGCGGAGAATACATAAAATTAAAACTCAAAAAACAGTAAAAAACATTATCTCGGATGAAGAAATTGAGAAATTGCGTGATAATTGCAAAAATATCCGTGATACGGCAATGATTGATTTGCTGTATTCTACCGGGATAAGGGTAGGCGAGCTTGTAAAATTGAATATTGAGGATATTGATTTTTCGGAGAGAGAATGTGTTGTTTTCGGAAAGGGAGATAAGGAAAGACGGGTTTATTTTGATGCAAAGTCAAAAATACATTTGAAAAATTAATCACTGTACTCTGTATTCCCGCCGGAATACCAACCTGAAAGATCTGCTTCATATAGATTCCCCTGATCCGAAGCTTTGAAAATGATAGTTTGTAACTGCCTTCCGATCTACAAAGGCATCGTAAAACCAAAATACTTGAAATCATCTGGGAAACGATTGTTCCGATCGCAACTCCTGCCACACCCATGTCAAAAACAATTACCAGCAGCAGATTCAGACCGGCATTGATCACTCCTGCAGCAACCAGGAAGAACAGTGGACGCTTCGTATCTCCGACGGCCCTCAGAATGGCTGCACCATAATTGTAGAGCATAAAAAACGGCATTCCTAAAAAATAGATTCTCATATATAACGTTGACAGTCCGATCACATCATCCGGTGTATCCATCAATTCTAACGCAAATCTCGAAAAGATCACTCCCACAAATGCCATGACGATCCCGCTGATTAATGCCAGTGTAATTGCGGTATGTACCGTCTCTGACATCTCCTTTTCTCGCTTTGCCGCATAAAAACGTGCTGCCAGAACATTTGCTCCAAGAGAAATTCCAATAAAAAGATTGGTAAACATATTGATCAATGCTGTTGTTGATCCAACTGCCGCCAATGACTGACTTCCGCTGAACCTTCCAACCACAATAATATCTACCGCATTAAACATCAACTGAAGGATTCCTGAAAGCATCAATGGAAGTGAAAAAGAAATCAGCTTATCCATAATCGTCCCATTGCACATATCTATTTCATATTTACTTTTCTTTATCTGAGATTCCATACTTCTGCATTTCTCCTTTAAAAAATCTGTAATCAGTATACTTCATTTTTCTATAAATTTCTATAAATGTAACTATCTGATTTTGCTGAATGTGCTTTCTGTGGTATGATAATACTATGATGCCAGGGTCAAAAGCCCCCGACTTTGATACCAGATAACAGCCTTTTAGGAGAAAAGAACAATGAAAAGAATACGCCCTGACTTTTATAATGAATTTCACTGCATCGCAGATTCCTGCACAATTACCTGCTGTCAGGAATGGAAAATTGCTGTGGATCCGGACACAAACCGGAAATGGAAAAAAGTTTCTGCCCCCGCTGATGTACCGGAACAAAAAAAGAATCTCAGTGCCTATACAGAAAAAAAAGACGGTCTCCGGGTCATTCAGCTTGACTCAGACCATCGCTGCCCCTTTCTTTCCGAGAACAGACTTTGCCGGCTTGTTACTGCTTACGGTGATAAAATCCTGTCCGAAACCTGTACTACGTTTCCAAGAGAAATTCACCGGTTTCCCTGTCATATCGAGGAAACGCTGATGCCGTGCTGTCCTGCGGTGATCGATCTGCTGGAGCAGGCTGATGCATCACAGTTTCCAGATGTTCCCACCGAATGTGACACTCCTTTATTTCAGATCCGCAGGAACATTCTCCGTCTTTTGTTGCCCGCATCCTCACCGGTCTGTTCTGTTGAGGATTACTCCATTGAGCCTTGTTCCGCCGAGATCTGTTCCACTGAGGATCTCCTGCTTAAGATTCATTATATTTTACAGGAACTATATCGTAACGATTCCTTGGATGAGACCCTGATCCGTGATTACTTTTCGGCTGATACACTCTCCCAGTTAAGTGATGCCATCCAATCTATCCATCTTCCGGCAGAAGATACTTTTTTTGAATGCAATGAACTGTTGCAGGATCTTGCAGTTAATTATCAGAGCGAGAAACTTTATTGTGATTTTTTAAATCCAATTATTTCTCTTTCAGAGTACATTTCAGAATCTGCAACAGATTTTATGCATCCGATTTCTTTTCCTTCTTTGGATACAGGAACGTCACTCTCTGAACTTTGGTCAGACTTTCAGATCAGATTTTCTGAAGTTCAGCCACTGATGCTGAAGTTTCTTGCCAATGAAATTTTTTCGGATCTTGTCACTCCTGACAGCCACCTGGAAGATCTTCTGATCCGAATCCAGTGGATCGCTCTTGAATATTCAGCGATCCGTCAAAGTCTTTTTCTACAATGGCTTCAGAATAACAGGAGTACACTTACATATGAAATGGTTCTTCGGACACTCGTTATCATCACAAGAATGACAGGCTACGAAGAAGAGGATATCCGCAAATATCTGACCAACAGTTTTGAAGCTCTCATTTGGGACTGGGGCTATTTCGCTCTGATTCTCGGACATTGATCTTTCTCAGTTCCTCTGATCGTCATTTGCAGCATCTCCTGCGAAATCATTTGGATTATCCAATATTTTGCAGGATTTCCTGCATACACTTTTTAATAGAACTTACAACCATTTCTTCCATTTTCTTTGACATAATAGAGAGCTTTATCTGCATCTTTAAAAATATTCGCTCCGGGATTTTCCCGATCCGAAAAAGCAACTCCGACACTCAGTGAAACTGCCGGGATATTTTCATTCTCCGTCCCTAGCTCCTCATTTACTGCTTTAATCTTCTTTTCGATCGTATATTTCAAATCGCTGGTCATCTCTACCATGATAATTGCAAATTCATCTCCACCGATCCGGCAGACATGATCGATACTTCGGAATGCTTTCTTTAAAAGACCGGTTACTTTCTTTAAAATCTCATCGCCGACTGCATGACCATACATATCATTCACAGTCTTAAATGTATCTACATCTATCAAAATTAAAGCGTATGGTGTATCTCCATTTTCATACATATGCAACAGTTTTTCAAAAGATCTTCTGTTCAATGCATCTGTCATTGCATCATGTTCTGCCTGACGGCGGATCAGTCTTTGAGTCTCTTCATTTTCTTTAAAAACTTTATTATAAGTTTCTGCCCATTTTTGAAGTTCTGCTGCTCCGATCACCGGAAATATTTCGCCTTCCATAATACTCTTATTATAATAGACAAGCGGTACTACAATCAATTTTCTTACGATTATACAGATTGACAGTAAAAGGATCACCAGTATCATGATCGCAATTTCCAACTTCAAATACATATCGGAAAAGATCGTATTCGCTCTCTGCTGACGGTTTTTTGTCTTTTCGAGCAACTGATCCAGACAGCCACTTACTTCTCTCATGATTGTCCCTCGTTTATTCCGATATTCATTATTGGAAACCAGTTTCTGTGCTTTTTCCAGTTTTTCTTTCTGTGATAACTGCTTTTCCTCTTCCGGCAAATCCAATTGCTCAAGCTCTGCCGGAATGTCTTTTTCTCCCATCACAGTTGCAACGAGTTTTAAAGAATGATATTCTGTCAACATCAATTCTTTTGAATCTTCCATCGCCTGTTGCAATGACTGAAAAGCTTCGGTTTTGTCAAAATACTTTTTAAGACTTTCCAGTGCCTGTTCTCTGCGTTTGGTCACATCAGCCTCTTCAAAATATTGATCCAGATAATTTCGTTCTCCCGTCATTGCATACAGCCTTACCTGTTCCGTTAGATAATCAGACCCATCCTGTAACTGTCTGGCCGCATTTTCACAAACGATGTACTGATCAGTCGCATCTTCAAACCTTTTAACTTCATTTTTCCCATAATGCAGAATTACGACAAATACTACTGTTAATATCAGTGCAATCCCAATACTCCACGCACTTATGCTTTGAATTTTTATTTTCGTTTTCATTTTCTTTCCTTCTCCCGCAGGCTGATCACCAGCTCATACACCTCCGGCCGTCGCTCTTTCAAATGCTGGTCCAGATGATGACGACGTTCTCTGAACCGCTCTGCAAGTTCCGGGTGTTCCTTCGCAATCCGGTCATGCACTTCCCGTCTATGCTCTTCCAGTCTTGCGGCAAGCGTCTTTTCATCTTTTCCTGAAATGTTCACGATCTCTTTCAGGTGTTCTTCCAGATGTTCCAGCCATTCATCTTCATCCATCGCCTCCATGTGCGACCAGCTTCCATGCAGCAGATTTTCCACATCTCCGCTTTTCTTCAACTGTTCGATCTGACGCAGGATCTGCTTTTCAATCTCTGTTTCCGACTCAGACCCAAAGGCCCAGACGAATTCCTGTACCCGGTTATCGACCCGCTTTCTTGAGGCACTCCGTTCCTCATTGTCCACACCGCCTTCCAATGGATACGGGCGATTGATTCCCATATCTTTCAATGCGATATGAATCGTCCTCCTCACGCATCCTTCAGAGATCAGATATCCGAGTCCCAGCTTTCGCATCTGCTCATTTAAATCTGCTATATGCTCTGTAATATAAAAACGAATCCCCTGTTCTTTCAGCACTTCATAGAGGATCGCCAGTCGGTCTGCCGCTGTGATATCAATACTTCCGATTCCACTGGCATCCAGGATCACTGCTTTCGTCCCCTTTTTCTTTTCCAGTTCTGCCTCAATATCCTGCTGCAGGATATTGACATTTGCAAAAAAGAGATTACTGCTGAACCGATAGACCAGAACTCCTTCCACTGCATGGATCTGACTTCCCTCCGCAAGATCACGGAAATGTCTGTGTCCCGGCTGGATTCCGACAAAACACCTTGCAGGCTTAGACGAACGGATCACCATTTCTGAAAAGGATAAAATAATTCCAATCAGCACTCCATTAATCGTTCCCAACAGCAGAACGCCTACAAAAGCACTCCAAAAGATCAGACATTCCGTCCGGCTGACTTTCCACAATTTTGCTGCCAGCTTAAATTCTGTTGCTCCAAGCAATGCCGAAATCACGATTGCTGTCAACACAGGAACCGGCAGATACCCGATAAATCCTGTTCCGCAGACCAGAAGGATCAGCATGGATGCTCCTGCTACAATACTCATCAACTGAGTCTTTCCCTGGTACTGCTCTCCCATTGCCGTTCTTGAAACCGACCCGTTGATAGGACAGCAGCCGGTCAGTGCCGCAACAAGATTTCCTGCTGCAAAAGCTAACAGCTCCTGATCGTCATTGATACGGTATCCATTCTTCTGAGCAAAATTATTTTCAGCGAGCAGTGTTTCTGCCATGATCACGACCGCCACAGAAAGGCTCACTGTGATGACCTGGTTCAACGGAAGCAGTGCCAGATCCGGAATCTTCCACTGCGGCAGACCTGGTTTCACTGCCTCCAATGTCCTGATTCCCCATTCTTCCATTGGCAGAACAACCGTAAGTACTGCCCCTGCTGCCATCAGAACTACCGCCATCGGAAATTTCGGAGCAACCTTTTTTACTGTCAGTAAAATAGCCAGCGAAATGAGTCCAAGCATTAGTGAAGGAAAATTGATCCGTCCGGCAGTCTCCTGGATATGCTCCAAAAGCTCCGGCAGTTCCCCTGTTCCGGCAGTCCCGCCCAGTAATTTGGGAACCTGCATCAGAATGATCGTCATACAGATTCCACTGATGAATCCGCCCATAACCGGTGCAGAAATGTAATTGACCAGTTTACCGGCATGCATCAGATAAAAGGCAAGCAGCCATACCGCCACAAAAAACGTCAGAACCGGCACGACCTCAAGTGCCTCTTTTGAACCACCCTCAATCCCCATTCCCAACAGGGCTGAGCCGATCAATGCCGCCGGTGCCGCATCTACCCCGAAGATAAACTGCGGAGACGTCGAAAATACTGCAAACAAAATAATCGGAAAGACCGAGCCATACAGTCCGTATACTGCCGGCAGTCCGGCAATCTGTGCATATCCCATCGAAATCGGGATTGACACTGCCATGATAATCATACCCGCAATGACATCCTTCATCAGATTTTTTCTGTTATATTTTCGCATTGTCGGTGCTAATGTAATCCTTTTAAACCTCATGTTCCGTTATTTCCTTCCTGAACGACTTCTGCTCCTGCATTCCGTTGCTTTTCCCTGAACTATTTCACATCTCCTACTGCACAGAATTTTCCGGTTTCAATATATTCCCGGATCACGCCAACCAGCCCGCCAAGTTCCTGATTTGTTGTATCCAATATTTCTCTCCGTATCCGGGCAATATCCTCCGGTGTGATTCCCTTCAGATATCTGATACACTCCTGATCACAGATCCCTGCAGGATCAAGAAGTGGATCGATCGTGTTCAGTGTACCAATAATCATATCATCCAGCGGCATTCCCTGCTGCACAAATTCTTCCAGGAAATCGGCCATTCCACAATATGCTGCCCTTGTATTTTCAAGGTTCGGATCTCTGTAAGAATACGAGAAAAGATTCCCATTGAGCCTTGCACCCATTCCTGTACCGTAAGCACCTCCCTGAACTCGTACTGCATTCCACAGATACCCAAATGTCATTACTAGGTCTGATTTAAATTTGGCACTAAAGTTTCTTCTTTGTCTGGACATAATTATGAATCCTCTCTTTCATACTGATTTTAGTATATCAGATTCATTAAAAAATTTCCGAAAAAGTGTCTTAATTTATGAGACCATTATAATACTATTTATTTTGATAATTGATTCGTTCTCCTTGAATTACCGGATAACAAATCAATTTGTTATTATCCAGATTTTCCACATGCATATCTACTGCACTGATCTGATGATTTTCATAAGTATTATAATAATAGATACCTTTTGCCACATTACAACAAGACGTATACAAAGTGATTTCACATTTTCCATCAGCCACCTCACAACATCCACGTTGCTGATCCACAGATCCAAGAATATGGAAGAACTGACTAACACTTTCTGCCTCTGATTCACCTGAAATTGCATTTACTTTTGTAAAAGCTACACGCACAAAACGAGAGGAAGATGAAAGATCTCCCGGAAGACCTAATCCACCCATACCTCTACTATATGCATCAAGAGCCAAATTTTCGCAAAAAGTGTTTTCTGGTTGCTTTGGGGATAAATACATATAATTGTTTAATTGAAACATCTGTTGTGGAAATGGCGGATTATTCGTAAGCACTCCTACCGGATTATCATAAATATGCAGACCATCTGACATAGATTCTACAGTAATTGATTCATTTTCATCAGAGATAATCCAATGCAATTGTGCTAATGGCAGTTGTTCACTGAAAGGAGTATTAACAATATTAATTCGATCAAGAAGCTCACGAACTTCTACTAAAGAAGCACACTGACTTAAAATCCACGAAATAAATTCAAACTGTGCAATATTTTCCACATTAGACTGAACCTCAGAATAAGCAGCATTTCCGACAAAATTCAATCCTGCCATTGCTACTCCTTTTTCATTCATCGCATCATAGTACAAAGGATAATCCTCTGCTACATGGGCCATTCCAATAATTGCATAATGATGTTCCATATCACCAACATGACGAAAGTGAAACGAATAATTACGTGGTGTAATTACTATCTGATCACCATAAGAGAATTCATAATCGAGTGTTCTTCCAAAATAAAAATCTTTTGTTTTATAAGTTGCTGCTGTACACATAAACGTTTATCCTCCTAAATAATTCGAAATATGTCAATAAGATTTTTGCTGAACAATAGTATAGCACACTTCTTTTGTTTTGTTTCAAATTCACACATAATCATCCATCATGAAATTTCATCAATCTTAATCATGATCTTAGTTATATAATCCTCTTCGTCAGAGATTACAAAATCATTTAATCCTGCTTCATAAGCATAACCATTAAGCTGTAAATTATTTTTCTGGCATAATCCAGCATTTTTTGATATAGAACCGGCAATCTATCCCAAGTACCTTTCTGGTATCTGCAGAGATATTTTCTTCCAGACTTTGTAAAACAATCTGAAGACATTTTTGCGTTCAGAGTAGTTGTATAGAGTCCTTCGTATCTGTAGAAATTCGTCTTATACACATTATCAAGAGAAATAAAACTTCCCATTCCCATCCGGATCTGTTCAATTCCCCATGTATCTTTTAAGTGATAAATGGCTTTTGATATATCATCTTCTGAAAAATTATATGGATAAAGTAATAGTTTTTCTGCTTTGCATACTTCAACCCTGATTTCCTGATCTTATAAAGTTTCACAAAGAACAATTTTCTCTTTCTTTTCTTGCATTACGGTTTTAATATTTTTTAACTTTTGAATTTGCCGATCAATTTCTTTTTCTTTGGCATCATCGATTGCTAAAAAACTTGCAGGTGATGGAGCTTTTCGATATGTTTCTATTTCAGTGATGTTCATATTTAATTCCTTTAACACACAAATATACTCTATAGTGGTTTAGTTGTCAAGACAAAAATCTAAGATTCTTATAATGAACTGATATGGTTTATAGTTACTAAGGAACCAGGGAGAATGGTATCACATTTGCCTGACCCATATATGCATTAAGCTACATAAGGCAGAATCATTGCTGGATAGTAGCATTCAGCCAGTGTTTTATAATCAAGGGCAGAATGACATCGTTCAAAGTTGTAAGTGTGGATATAGCGTCCGATGTCCGCTCTAGTATAACATAAATTAAGTTGTTGATAGTTTCGATATCTGGTATAATGGACTT
>OOIF01002950.1_pt1 | contig 10759 bp, 4 predicted proteins | sample 1691961 | NCBI WGS metagenome assembly OOIF01 (sample SAMN06348146, study PRJEB24527) | human gut metagenome | biome: human gut; feature: ankylosing spondylitis patient; material: feces | host: Homo sapiens | place: China | collected 2015-10 | reverse complement strand
GGCTTAAAGGAAGCTAAGGAAGTTGTTGATGGCGCACCTAAGGTTGTTAAGGAAGCTGCTTCTAAGGAAGAAGCTGAAGAAATCCAGAAGAAGCTTGAAGCTGAAGGCGCTAAGGTTACACTTAAGTAATTATAGCAATATGTTGGAAATCGCTTGATTTTTTAAGATATATTTGGTATATTATGATAAATGTGAAAAAAAGTTCCGGTTGTTGTATTGACAATCGGGACTTTTTTTGTTACTATGAATAATGCACTATTATGGTATGGTGTGCATAGTATTTGCACTCATATCTATAATGTAATAAATTAATGTAAAGAAAACTAAGGGGTGAAACGTCAATGGAGAAAAACAGAATACGTCCAGTAAAGTCAGGCAAAGCGATGCGTATGAGTTTCTCAAGACAGAAGGAAGTTCTTGAGATGCCTAACCTTATTGAGGTACAAAAAGATTCTTACCAGTGGTTTTTAAATGAAGGCTTAAAAGAGGTCTTTAACGACATCTCTCCAATTGCAGATTACAACGGTAGACTCAGTCTTGAATTCGTTGATTTTGCATTATGTGAAGAAGAGAGAAAGTACTCTATAGAAGAGTGTAAGGAAAGAGATGCTACATATGCAGCTCCACTCAAGGTACGTGTAAGACTTCATAATAAAGAGAATGAAGATATCAGTGAACATGAAATCTTCATGGGTGACCTTCCTTTGATGACTAAGACCGGTACATTTGTAATTAACGGTGCAGAACGAGTTATAGTCAGCCAGCTGGTGCGTTCACCTGGTATTTACTATGATATACAGAAAGATAAGTATGGTAAGATATTCCTGTACAGTTCTACAGTTATTCCTAACAGAGGTGCATGGTTAGAGTATGAAACAGATGCTAACGATGTTTTCTATGTTAAGGTTGACCGTAACAAGAAGGTTCCTATAACAGTCCTTATAAGAGCTCTTGGCTTCGGAACTAATGCAGAGATTATTGACATATTTGGCGAGGAGCCTAAGCTTCTTGCGACAATGGAGAAGGATACTTCTACTAACTATCAGGAAGGTGTACTTGAACTTTATAAGAAGTTAAGACCAGGAGAACCTTTATCAGTAGATAGTGCTGAAGCACTTATCTCAGGTATGTTCTTCGACCCAAGAAGATATGACCTTGCAAGAGTAGGTCGTTATAAGTTCAATAAGAAGCTTTCTTTCAGAAACAGAATTGCCGGACACGTTCTTGCTGAGGATGTTGTTGATGGCAATGGCGAAGTTATCGCTAAGGCTGGTGACAAGCTCACAAGAGAGACAGCAGATATGATTCAGAACGCTGCTGTTCCTGCTGTATTCTTAAAGGCTGAGTTAAAGTCTTCTGATGGTACAGTTCGTGAAAGAGTAGTTAAGATATTATCTAACCTTTCAGTAGATATTACTAAGTGGGTAGATATTACAGAGGATGAAGCTAAGGAACTTGGTGTAAATGAAGCAGTTTACTATCCAGTTCTTTCACAGATATTAGCTGATAATGAGTCACTTGATGATATCAAGGATGCTATAGAAAAGAATGTGGCTGACCTTATTCCAAAGCATATCACAGTTGAAGATATACTTGCATCTATCAACTATAATATGCATCTTGAGTATGGTATTGGTACTAAGGATGATATCGATCACCTTGGTAACAGACGTATAAGAGCCGTTGGTGAACTTTTACAGAACCAGTTCAGAATCGGTATCTCAAGAATGGAAAGAGTTGTACGTGAAAGAATGTCAACTCAGGATTTAAGCGGTATTTCACCACAGTCACTTATCAATATCAAGCCTGTAACAGCAGCTATCAAGGAATTCTTTGGTAGTTCACAGCTTTCTCAGTTCATGGATCAGAACAATCCATTATCTGAGATTACACATAAGAGACGTCTTTCAGCACTTGGTCCTGGTGGTCTTTCAAGAGACCGTGCAGGTTTCGAGGTTCGAGATGTCCACTATACACATTACGGAAGAATGTGTCCTATCGAGACACCTGAAGGTCCTAATATCGGACTTATCAACTCACTTGCATCATATGCAAGAATTAATGAGTATGGTTTCGTAGAAGCACCTTATCGTATTATTGATAAGACTGATCCTAAGAATCCAAGAGTAACAGATGAAGTGCGTTACTTTACAGCCGATGAGGAAGATGATTACCATGTAGCACAGGCTAATGCCGAGATAGATGAGAACGGATACTTTGTTAAGAATTCAGTATCAGGACGTTTCAGAGAAGAAACATCTGAATTCGATAAGAGTATGATTGACCTTATGGACGTATCTCCTAAGATGGTCTTCTCAGTAGCTACATCTATGATACCTTTCCTTCAGAACGATGACTGTACACGAGCTCTTATGGGTTCTAACATGCAGCGTCAGGCAGTACCTCTTCTTATGACAGAGGCTCCAGTTATCGGTACAGGTATAGAGAATAAGACAGCATGTGACTCAGGTGTGTGTGTTGTTGCAGAAGAAGATGGTGTTGTTCTTTCATCAGAGTCTAACAGAATTCTTGTGAAAGAAACAAGCGGTAAGGTTCATGAGTACAAGCTTACTAAGTTCTCAAGAAGTAACCAGAGTAACTGCTATAACCAGAGACCTATTGTATTCAAGGGTGATGAGGTTAAGGCAGGAGATGTTATCGCTGATGGTCCATCAACATCTAACGGAGAAATAGCTCTTGGTAAGAACCCTCTTATCGGTTTCATGACATGGGAAGGTTATAACTACGAGGATGCTGTTCTTCTTAGTGAAAGGTTAGTAAGAGATGATGTGTATACATCTATCCATATAGAAGAATATGATACAGAAGCAAGAGATACTAAGTTAGGACCTGAAGAGATTACAAGAGATCTTCCTTCAACAGGTTCTGATGCAGTTAAGGACCTTGATGAGAACGGTATTATTCGTATCGGTGCTGAGGTAAGAGCTGGTGATATCCTTGTTGGTAAGGTTACTCCTAAGGGAGAAACAGAGCTTACAGCTGAAGAAAGACTCCTTAGAGCTATCTTTGGTGAGAAGGCAAGAGAAGTAAGAGATACTTCACTTAAGGTTCCACATGGTGCTTATGGTATCGTAGTAGGTGTTAAGGTATTTACAAGGGAAAATGGTGATGAATTAGCTCCTGGTGTAAACAAGAATGTCCGTATCTATATCGCACAGAAGAGAAAGATTTCTGTTGGTGATAAGATGGCCGGACGTCATGGTAACAAGGGTGTCGTTTCAAGAGTACTTCCAGTAGAAGATATGCCATTCCTTCCTAACGGACGTCCACTTGATATCGTGCTTAACCCATTGGGTGTGCCTTCTCGTATGAATATCGGACAGGTCCTTGAAATTCACTTAAGCCTTGCTGCCAAGGTATTAGGCTTTAACGTAGCAACACCTATCTTTGATGGTGCTAACGAGAATGATATTATGGATACCCTTGATATGGCTAATGCATATGCTAACCATCCATTTGATGATGAAGAGCTTGCAAAAGAAAAGGCTGATGCAGAGGCTAACGGTGAAGAATATCCAGAAGATATGACAACATTTACAGCTGAATACAAGGATCTCTTAAGAGATGATGTATTCCAGTTCCTTTCAGATAACAGAGATCACAGAGCAGAGTGGAAGGGTGTACCTATCGGAAGAGATGGCAAGGTAAGACTTCGTGATGGTAGAACTGGTGAGTACTTCGATAGTCCTGTTACTATCGGATTCATGCACTACTTAAAGCTCCATCACCTTGTTGATGATAAGATTCATGCACGTTCAACTGGTCCTTACTCACTTGTAACACAGCAGCCACTTGGTGGTAAAGCTCAGTTCGGTGGACAGAGATTCGGTGAAATGGAAGTTTGGGCTCTTGAGGCGTATGGTGCTTCATACACACTTCAGGAAATCCTTACAGTTAAGTCTGATGATGTTGTTGGACGAGTTAAGACATATGAAGCTATTATCAAAGGTGAGAATATCCCTGAACCAGGTATTCCTGAGTCATTCAAGGTTCTTCTTAAGGAACTTCAGTCTCTTGCACTTGATGTAAGAGTTCTTGATCAGGACAATAACGAAGTTCAGCTTCTTGAAAGTTCAGAGTACGAAGTTACAGACTTCAAGAAGGTTCTTGATGATGGTGGTTATAAGAGAAACAGCCGTGATGAGGAAAATGAGTTAAAGAACGCTGGATATCATGCTGAAAAGCAGGGTGATGATGGCGAGGCAACAATGGAAGAACTCGGATCAGAAGATGACGACGATTTCGACTTTGGCGATTTCGAGGATGACTTCGATGATTACGGTGACGGAAATAGAGAAGAATAATAGAAGGGAGCACTATAATGGCAGAAGAGATTAAGTCAAATAAGTCAATGAAATTTGATAAAATTCAGATTAAGCTTGCTTCTCCTGAGAGTATTTTAGAGTGGTCTCACGGCGAGGTAACTAAGCCGGAGACTATCAATTACAGAACTTTAAAGCCAGAAAGAGATGGTCTGTTCTGTGAAAGAATATTCGGACCTAGCAAAGACTGGGAGTGTCATTGCGGTAAGTATAAGAAGATTAAGGATAAAGGTATCGTATGTGATAAGTGTGGCGTTGAGGTTACTAAGGCAAGTGTACGTAGAGACCGTATGGGACATATTCACCTTGCAGCTCCAGTTTCACATATCTGGTACTTTAAGGGAATTCCTAGCCGTATGGATCTTATCCTTGATATAGGACCTAAGAATCTTGAAAAGGTTCTTTACTTCGCTTCTTATATCGTAATTGACCCAGGCGAAACAGATATTCCATTCAAGAAAATTCTTACTGAAACAGAGTATAGAGATCTTTACGACCAGTATGGTAACACATTCAGGGTTGGAATGGGTGCTGAAGCTATTTTAGAGCTTCTTAGCAGTGTTAATCTTGAAGAAGAAGTAGCAAAGCTTAAGGAAGAGCTTGCTACTACTACTTCACAGAAGGCTGCAAGACTTATTAAGAGAATAGAAGTTATGGATGCATTCATCGCTGCTGGTACTAAGCCAGAATGGATGATTCTTACAGAAATTCCAGTTATCCCTCCAGACTTAAGACCTATGGTTCAGTTAGAGGGTGGAAGATTTGCAACTTCTGACCTTAATGACCTTTATAGAAGAATTATCAACAGAAACAACCGTCTTGCAAGACTTATGGAACTTGGAGCACCTGAGATTATCGTTCGTAACGAGAAGAGAATGCTTCAGGAGGCTGTTGATGCACTTATAGATAATGGACGTAGAAATGGCCGTCCTGTAACAGGACCTGGTAACAGAGCTCTTAAGTCTTTATCAGACTTGTTAAAGGGTAAGCAGGGACGTTTCAGACAGAACCTTCTTGGTAAGCGAGTTGACTACTCAGGACGTTCAGTTATCGTAGTTGGACCAGAACTTAAGATATATCAGTGTGGTCTTCCTAAGGAAATGGCTATTGAATTATTCAAGCCATTTGTTATGAGAGAATTAGTAAGACGTGGTCTTGCTGAGAATATAAAGAAAGCTAAGAAGAGCGTAGAGCATCTTGAAACAGAAGTATGGGATGTACTTGAAGATGTTATCAAAGAGCATCCAGTTATGCTTAACCGTGCTCCTACACTTCACAGACTTGGTATTCAGGCATTCGAGCCAATCCTTGTAGAAGGTAAGGCTATTAAGCTTCATCCACTTGTATGTACAGCGTTCAATGCCGATTTCGATGGTGACCAGATGGCTGTCCATCTTCCACTTTCTGTTGAGGCTCAGGCTGAGTGTAGATTTATGCTTCTTTCACCTAACAACCTTCTTAAGCCATCTGATGGTGGTCCGGTTGCCGTTCCTTCACAGGATATGGTACTTGGTATTTATTACCTTACACAGGAAAGACCGGGTGCTAAAGGTGAAGGTAAGTATTTTAAGGATATAAGTGAGGCTATTCTTGCATATGAAAATGGAGTAATTACACTTCATTCAAAGATTATGGTTCATGTAACAAGAGAAATCAACGGCGAGAAGGTTTCAGGTAACGTTGAATCAACACTCGGAAGATTTATCTTCAATGAAATTCTTCCACAGGATTTAGGTTATGTTGACAGAACAAAGCCTGAAAACGCACTTGTTCTTGAAGTTGATTTCCATGTAGGTAAGAAGCAGTTAAAGGATATTTTACAGCATGTAATTAACACACACGGAACTACTACAACAGCAGAAGTTCTTGATGATATTAAAGCAACAGGTTATAAGTATTCTACAAGAGCAGCAATGACAGTTTCTATTTCAGAGATGACAGTGCCACCTATTAAGAAAGAACTTATTGCCAATGCAGAAAAGAAAGTTGAACAGATTACACAGAACTATTACAGAGGTCGTTCTACTGATGAAGAACGTCATAAGAATGTAATCAAGGTATGGCAGGAAACTGATGAACGTCTTAAGGATGCTCTTCTTGCCGGTCTTGATAAGTATAACAACATCTTCATGATGGCCGATTCTGGTGCCCGTGGTTCTAACCAGCAGATTAAACAGCTTGCAGGTATGCGTGGTTTGATGGCAGATACATCCGGTAATACAATCGAACTTCCAATCAAGTCCAACTTCCGTGAAGGTCTTGATGTACTGGAATACTTCATTTCAGCCCATGGTGCGCGTAAGGGTCTGTCCGATACAGCGCTTCGTACAGCCGATTCAGGATACCTTACAAGACGTCTTGTAGACGTATCACAGGATTTGATTATCAGAGAAACAGACTGCAGCGCCGGCAAGACAATTCCGGGTATGTATGTATCTGAATTCGTAAATGATAAGGCAACTGCAAGCAGCGATGCAAAGGCAGATATCCTTGAATCATTAGAAGAACGTATTACAGGCAGATATCTTGCAGAAGACATCATTGATCCGTCTACCGGTGAAGTGATTGTAGCTGCAAACCACCTTGTAACACCAAAGAGAGCAGCACAGATTGTTGCAACAGGTGTTGAAAAGGTTAAAATCAGAACAATTCTTACCTGCCGTTCACACATCGGTGTATGTGCAAAGTGCTACGGTTCTAACATGGCTACAGGTCAGACCGTACAGGTTGGTGAAGCTGTTGGTATTATCGCTGCCCAGTCTATCGGTGAACCGGGTACACAGCTTACTATGCGTACTTTCCATACAGGTGGTGTTGCCGGTGATAATATTACACAGGGTCTTCCTCGTGTCGAAGAACTTTTTGAAGCAAGAAAGCCAAAGGCACTTGCTGTACTGGCAGAGTTTGGCGGTGTCGTAAGCTTTGCAAAGACAGAAAAGAAGACAGATATTGTTATTACAGACGATGAGGGTAACTCAAAGGCTTATCCTGTATCTAGAGATACAAGAGTCAAGGTTCAGGAAGGTCAGATTGTTGTAAAGGGTGAAGAAATCACAGAAGGTTCTGAAAATCCTCATGATATCGTAAGAATCCTCGGTGTACGTGCTGTACAGGATTACGTACTGCGTGAAGTTCAGAAGGTTTACCGTATCCAGGGTGTAGAAATCAACGATAAGCATATCGAATTGATTGTACGCCAGATGTTAAAGAAGATTGTTATTGAATCTCCTGGAGATTCAGAATTCCTGACAGGTTCTCAGGTAGATACAATTGAATTTACAGAAGTAAACGAAAAGCTGGAAGAGGAAGGCAAGACTCCTGCAACAGGTACTTCAATTATTCTGGGTATTACAAAGGCTTCTCTTGCAACAAATTCATTCCTGTCAGCTGCTTCTTTCCAGGAAACAACAAAGGTTCTGACAGATGCCGCTATTAACGGTAAGGTCGATCCGCTGATTGGTCTGAAGGAAAACGTTATCATTGGTAAACTGATTCCTGCCGGTACAGGTATGAAGCGTTATCAGAACGTTGAACTGGATTCTAATGAAAGGGTCCGCAAAGAAATTGAAGAAGAAGCAGCCGAAAGAGCAAAAGAAGAAGCTGCATCTGATATTTCTGATGACGAAACACTGGAACTGACGGAAGAAGAAGTTACAGTAACAGAATAAAACTAAAGCCGTTTCAGGCATAGGATAAAAAGTTCCGGTATAGTGGTAATGCACTGTACCGGAATTTTTGGTTTTTACAGAAAAAGTTTGAGCAGATATATCTTTGAGCTAAAAATTTTAAAAAGTGCTTGACATATAAAAATATAAAATATATACTAAACAAGTGTGTGATAACAGGAAAGCCCTGCTATGCCACATTATTCAGAAATGAACTGAATATGCAACCATGAATTATTCTAATTCCGGGAGGTGAAAAAGGAATGCCTACATTTAACCAGTTAGTAAGACAGGGAAGAAAATCTGCTGTTAAGAAGTCTACAGCACCAGCTCTTCAGAAGGGTTATAACTCTCTTCAGAAGAAGGCTACAGACGTATCTGCACCACAGAAGAGAGGTGTATGTACAGCTGTTAAGACTGCAACACCAAAGAAGCCTAACTCAGCTCTTAGAAAGATTGCCAGAGTTCGTCTTTCAAATGGTATCGAAGTTACATCTTATATTCCAGGTGAAGGCCACAATCTTCAGGAACATAGCGTTGTTCTTATCAGAGGTGGTAGAGTAAAGGATTTACCAGGTACAAGATATCACATCATCAGAGGTACACTTGATACTGCAGGTGTAGCTAAGAGAAGACAGGCCCGTTCTAAGTACGGTGCTAAGAGACCTAAGGACGCTAAGTAATTAGAATCCTATAATTTGCTTTGTAAAAGCACAGATTTATTCACATTAATATTTAAATTTAGTGCCGGAGTTAGATTAATCCGAAGGTTGCAGGTTTAATATATACTTAAGCACGAACACATAAAATATTTGTGAGTACCGATGAATTAATGAAAAGCTGCAAAATAGCTTTATAATGGCAATATTTGTTATTATAATGACTATTTTTGGCAACACTATGTTAAGGAGGGAAGAACCGTGCCACGTAAAGGACATACTCAGAAAAGAGATGTATTAGCAGATCCTATTTACAATAACAAGGTGGTTACTAAGCTTATCAACAACATTATGCTTGATGGTAAGAGAGGAGTAGCTCAGAAGATTGTATATGGAGCATTTGACAGAGTCGCAGCAAAGACTGAAAGACCTGCTTTAGAAGTATTCGAAGAGGCTATGAACAATATCATGCCAGTTCTCGAAGTAAAGGCAAGACGTATCGGTGGTGCAACATACCAGGTACCTATCGAAGTTAAGCCAGACAGAAGACAGGCTTTAGCTCTTCGTTGGATGACAGCATTCTCAAGAGCAAGAGGCGAGAAGACTATGGAAGAAAGACTCGCTAACGAAATTCTTGATGCAGCTAATAACACAGGTGCATCTGTTAAGAGAAAAGAAGATATGCACAAGATGGCAGAAGCAAACAAGGCTTTTGCTCATTACAGATTCTAATAATAATTATAGGAGGTTTTATCCATGGCTGGAAGAGAATATCCATTGGAGAGAACCAGAAATATCGGAATTATGGCTCATATTGATGCTGGTAAGACAACATTAACAGAGCGTATCCTTTATTATACTGGTGTTAACCACAAGATTGGTGATACTCATGAAGGTACTGCTACTATGGACTGGATGGCCCAGGAGCAGGAAAGAGGTATCACAATCACTTCAGCTGCTACAACATGTCACTGGACACCTGAAAAAGAAGGTAAGCCAGATAAGACACAGCCAGAATATCGTATTAATATTATCGATACTCCAGGCCACGTTGACTTTACAGTTGAAGTTGAGCGTTCACTTAGAGTACTTGATGGTGCTGTAGGTGTATTCGATGCACAGAACGGTGTTGAACCACAGTCAGAAAACGTATGGCGTCAGGCTGATAAGTACAACGTACCACGTATGGCATTTATGAACAAGATGGATAAGATGGGTGCTGATTTCTTCGGATCATGCAACCAGCTTATTACAAAGCTTGGAAAGAACCCTGTACTTGTACAGATTCCTATCGGTAAGGAAGACGAGTTCAAGGGTATCATCGACTTATTTGAAATGAAGGCTTATATCTTCAATGGCGATAAGGGTGATGATATTGAAGTTGGTGAAATTCCAGCTGATTTAAAGGATCAGGCAGAAGAATACCATGATAAGCTTATCGAGCAGTGTGCTGAACTTGATGAGGATCTTATGGAGAAGTTCTTTAATGATGAGGAGCTTACAGTTCCAGAATTAAAGGCTGCTTTAAGAAAGGGTACTATCGAAGGTACAGCTATTCCTTGTCTTTGCGGTACAGCTTACAAGAACAAGGGTGTTCAGAAGCTTCTTGATGCAGTTATCGAATATATGCCAGCTCCTACAGATATCCCAGATATCACAGGTGTTGATGAAGACGGTAACGAAGTAGTTAGAAAGTCATCTGATGATGAACCTTTCTCAGCTCTAGCATTCAAGATTATGACAGATCCATTCGTTGGTAAGTTAGCATTCTTCAGAGTTTACTCAGGTACATTAAACGGTGGTTCATATGTACTTAATGCTAATAAGAACAAGAAGGAAAGAGTTGGACGTATCCTTCAGATGCATGCCAACCAGAGAAAAGAAATAGATAAGGTTTACTCAGGAGATATCGCTGCTGCAGTAGGTCTTAAGATAACAGTTACAGGTGATACTATCTGTGATGAGCAGCATCCAGTTATCTTAGAGTCTATGGAATTCCCAGAGCCAGTTATCGAACTTGCTATTGAGCCAAAGACTAAGAATGACCAGGGTAAGATGGGTGAAGCTTTAGCAAAGCTTGCTGAAGAAGATC
>OOIF01002949.1_pt1 | contig 10764 bp, 5 predicted proteins | sample 1691961 | NCBI WGS metagenome assembly OOIF01 (sample SAMN06348146, study PRJEB24527) | human gut metagenome | biome: human gut; feature: ankylosing spondylitis patient; material: feces | host: Homo sapiens | place: China | collected 2015-10 | reverse complement strand
CCTCCTAAGTAGATTTTTGTTATTTGCCTTGTCTACTTAAGAGGTATCATATCAAGTGCCGCCGATAGAGACTCTTGAAAAAGAGCTTCACAGAGAGCTTTACAAAAAGAGCTACAGGAGCACGCTTCGAAGCACGGTTTATACACTCATTACAGTGGCGGCAGTAGCAGTACTGGTAGCTACTTTGGTGTTACCTGTTTTACAGATCTATGGTACGTCCATGACGCCGACCTTATCAGATGGAGACATAGTTGTCTCTGTTTCTGGTTCGGAATTTGAAGCGCAGGACATAATTGCATTTTACTACAATAATAAGATCTTAGTAAAACGTGTAATTGCAACAGCAGGACAGTGGGTAGATATCGACGAAGAGGGAAATGTTTCAGTTGACGGAACACCCCTCGATGAGCCATACGTATTTGAAAAGGCTCTTGGCGAATGCGACATAGACCTGCCATATCAAGTGCCTGAAGGAAGAGTATTTGTGATGGGTGATCATCGAAGCGTTTCAGTTGATAGCAGAAGCACATCTGTCGGATGTGTGGCACAGGAGCAAATTGTTGGAAAATTAGTATTTTGTGTCTGGCCATTTACAAACTTTGGTCAGATCAAGTAGGAGAAAGGGGGCGTCTGTTTTGGAAAATCCATTAAGAAAACAGATTCGTTCAATCATGAAGAATCATAAGAAACGTCAAATGTGGTATCGAATAGTCACCACACTGGCGGTTGTTGTTGTGTTTGTAACGACATATATGCTGATTCTGCCGGCCATCACGATGGAAAACAAAGCAGAGTGCGGTATCACAGAGCACAAACACGACGCAAACTGTTACAGCTCGCATTATGAGAAGGAGAAAGAGCTTGTCTGTACGACAGATTCACTAGGTGTACATAAGCATACAGATGCCTGCTACGATGCAGAGCATAAGCTGATCTGTGGTTATGCAGACTTTGTGATTCATGAACATGACGCATCCTGCTACGACAAAGACGGCAATCTAGTATGCACCATTCCAGAGCATAAGCTGCATCAGCACACACCAGAGTGCTATCAGATGCAGAAGCAGTTAGTATGTACACAGGAAGAATCAGTTGGTCATACCCATACGCCTGAATGCTACACAAAACAGCAGGGCGCATTAATCTGCGGCAAAGAAGAGCATACACACGGCGAAGGCTGCTACGATGCAGAAGGCAATTTAATCTGCACACTAGAAGAGCATACGCACAGTGACGAATGCTACGAGTGGAATGACATACTGACATGTACGATTCCAGAAAGCGCAGGTCACACACACAGCGAAGCCTGCTATCAGAATGTGCAGGTACTAATCTGTGAAGAGCCAGCCGAGCTTCATACACACACAGCAGAGTGCTACAAAGACGGCGTACTCGCATGTGGAAAGCTAGAATTAAAAGAGCATAAGCATAGCGAAACATGTTTCACAGAAAAGCAGGTTCTCGTAGAGACATTAATCTGTGACAGAGTAGAGCATGTACATACAGACGAGTGCTACAAAAAGAGCACCGAAGAAACAGCGACCAGTGAAGCAGTAACCGCTGAAGAAGCTTCCAGTCAGGTTGAAGAGACTTCCACCGAAGAGGCTTCAACAGAGGAAAATAGTTCTGAAGAAGCAAGTATAGAGGAAACTTCAACAGAGGAAACTAGCAGCCAGATCGAAGAGGCTTCAAGTGAGGCAGACACCGATGCAGAAGAAACAAGCCTTGAGGCAGAAAGCGAAGAAGAAAGCTCAGAGGAAGAGAGTTCTGAAGAGGAGAGCTTCGAAGAGACTTCTACTGAGGAAACATCTGAAGAAGAGCTGACAAGCGAAGAAGCATCTACCGAGGAAACATCTGAAGAAGAGCTGACAAGCGAAGAAGCATCTACTGAAGAAAACACTTCAGAGGCAGAAGAGGAGAGTAGTGAGCTTCCACAGCTTACAGGCATTTGGCCGCAGGATATGATAGCGGTAGCAAGTGCTTTGGTAGGAAGCGAGAATAAAGATCTTGTTGAATTTTGCTTAAACTATGTTGGTGTATATGGTGTATCATTTAACACTGATTTAGATGCTTGGATTGAAAGCCTGCAGGAAAACGATTTGTATGGTGCAGCAGATGAGTTTGATCCAAACCCAGGTGATGTAGCGTTCTTTGACAAAGATGGCGATGGCAATGCAGACTATGCTGGTGTAGTAGTAGATGCCACTTTCGATGAAGATGGAGTTGTTACAGAGTTCACTGTTGTTGAGACAAATGATCAGGGTGTAGTAGAGGAACATGTCTACAGTGCTGGTGAAGAAAGTCTGATGGGATGCTGTTTAATGCCATATATAGCTGATTCAAACGATGCGTTGGTAATTCCAGAAACTACTACGTATACAGACTTTAAAAAATATGTTACATCAATGACTGGAACTGGAACAGAATATGACAAAACGACAGGAAATTACAAGAGTGAGTTGAGAGTCAACTTTTCTATCCCAAGTGCGGATGTGAAGGATGCAAATTATTCTTATGAGCTTAAGTATCCAGAAGGAATCATAGTACCAGATAAACTGATTGGTCAAACATTCACTTTGAAAGATGAGGATAAGACAACTGCAGGAACATTTCATTTTGTGAAGAATGATGATGGAACCTACTCAGCAAGAATTAATTTTGATCAGGATTATGTAAATAATGCTGGTACTACAATTACAGGTCATCTTTGGTTTGAAGGTGAATTGAAAAAGACAACTGTAACAGATGAAGGCAAGATTGTAATTTCTGGTGAAGATAAGGTTAAACTTGAAATTCCACGGGAAGAAATAAAATATCCGGAAGATGAGAATAACAAGTATAACATTGATGTTATGAAGAAAGAAGCTTCCTATAATAAAGAAACCGGAAAATTGGAATATACCGTATATGTTTCTTCTATAAAAGGAACACCAGACGACATTGATTTTTCTGATACCATTACAGTTACAGGAATGACGCTTGGAACACCTCAGATTACAGTTAACAAACAGACCATGAAAAAATATAGCTGGGATCAGGAGGGAACTCTTTCTAAATCAGAGACGATAACAGTAGGTTCTACATATGAATCGAATACGATTAAGATGAAGCTACCTCAGCTTCAAAAAGGTAAGGAGGGGCAGGATCATAATTCATATGTAGAATATGAGCGTTATGAGATTAAATACTCATATGATGTTTCAAGTATGGATGTAGGCACATTGACAGCAAATAATAAGGCTCATGTTGAATCAAAGGATTCAAAGACTGGTGAGATAATTCGCGATGAGGATAAAAAGGATATAACCATTGAGAATAAGTATGAAATTGCTAAGAGAGGTGACTTTGATTCAGCGAATAACCAAATCAAATGGACGATTACTCTTAATTCGAAAAATGCGAACATTGCAGGTGGCAAGTTGACTGATGAGATGCTTAGCATGATCAAGAGCGGAACAGATGTAACAATAACACCTTCAGAGGGAGCAAAGATCACAAGAGAAGCAGATGGTAAGATTACATCAATTGATTTCGAGCCTGTTAGCAGCAATGGAAAGAATACAAACCAGTATACAATTATCTATTATACAGAAGCAGAGCAGACATGGAAAGATCAGACTGTAAGGAATACGGTAACATTTAAGCCAGATGGTGGTGACGATGTTAGTGGTACAGGTGATGTGTCAATAAAGGGCGGCGAAGTTAAGAAGACAGTGGATAGTGCAGTTGAAGCTCCAGATGGAAAAACCGCAGAGGTAAAGTGGACAGTATCAATTATTATTCCGGATGGAAAGCTGCCAAAGACAACGATTGTTGATTCTATGTCAAGCTCACATAATTGGGTTTCTGGAAATGGCAAAGGAAATTATCTGACTGTAAAGCAGATTAAAGACTGGGGTGGTAAATACACTTGGAAGAGTCAAAATGATATCGCTATTCAAAGCGGATTCTTTACAGAATCTGATTTTGCAATGACCTTTACAGACAGCGATGGAAAAACATATAGTTACTCTGAAATTGCTAATATGGGTGATTCATCAGAATTGAAATTTACAAGCTTCAAGGTGGAATTGAAAAAAGATATTTCATGTGCTGGGGCAAATAAATTGGTATTCAGCTATGCGACTACTGCTGATCTGACACAAGCGGTAATTGGCGATAAAAATAATTATACCAATAAAATAGAGGTTGATGGAAAGCCGGCTGAAGACACTTACCACTATACATACAGTAAGGGTGAAATTGTTAAGACGGATGGAAAGAATCGAACTAATTCTACTAGTACAACAACTGCTGGTGAATTAACTTGGAAAATCAAGGTAACAACAGATACGAAGGATCATCAAACATTAACAGTTACTGATAAGCTTCCAGATGGTGTAAAACTTACAGGATTTATCGTGCAGAAGAACAGTGGCAGTTATAATCATTCAGAGTATACTGTTGAAGGTGTCATGTTTTCAAAACAAAGCGGAAACTTTGAAGATGAATTTTCAATAGAAGGAAGCAAGTATGAAAACAACATATTCACATTAGTGATAAAGAGACAAAGTGGAAAAACACTTCCTACAGCAATGGAGTTTGAGATCACTGTTAAATGTGAAGTGGATGGCGCCCAGAAAATGGTAGCTGGCACAAAGTATATCTTTACCAATGAGGCAAGTGCAAAGCTAGATGATCTGGAGATTGGATCTTCCAGTCAGACGCAGGAGTGGACGAAGAAGGATACTACGGTAGCCAAGAAAGTAGTCGACAAGTCAGGAGATTATGATAATACAACAAGGCGAGCAAAATACTCGATTGTGTTAAATCCAGATGCAGAGGATCTTGTTGTAGGTACTGATAAGCTTACACTAGAAGATATACTTGACAGTTATGATAAAACATATTGGGCTGAGGGTGGTAAGGATGGAGTAACAGTTCAGGCAGAGCTGATTCCAAGTACAGTTAAGCTATATTATGCTGTTCCTGACGGAAACGGAGGATATACAACAGGAGAAGAGGTTACTGGATGGGCATGGACTTATAAGGAAGAACCGCCATCGTATGATCATACAAAACATATTATAACGGCGACTGGAGTACCTGACAGTACAGCTTTGATCTTTAAATATGAGTATTTGATTACGGTAGATGTACCTGATAAGAATCATACAAAGGTAAGTGTGAATATAAACAATACAGCTAAATTATCAGGAACATCTCATGAGGGTACTACAGGTGACAAATCCTATCTCTGGGAACGCCAAGCAGCAGGTGGTGGTGTTACAACTGATAAGAACTATATCTTATACAAAGTGGAGAAAGGAAATTACGGAAAGGCTGTAAGTGGTGCTGTTTTCCAACTTCAAAAGTATGTAAATGAAGCTTATCAGAACATAGATGGAAAAACATTTACCACTGATCAGGAAGGAAAGATTACGGTTTTATGGGATGCTAACTTGTATGAGAAAAATGTTTTATATAGGTTGGTAGAGGTCAAAGCTCCATCAGGTTATAAGTTTCCAGATGGAGAAGCACCGAGTATTGAGTTTTACTTCTCAGATGAGAATGATAAAACTAATGTATTGCCATCGCAGCTTCCAATAGGAGCATTTGATCTTAGTAAGGCTTCGCATACTTCGTATCTTGAAAATGAAGTAAGTCAGTCGTATGTTCTCCCTGAAACCGGTGGAACCGGTACCTATTGGTACACCCTGGGCGGGCTGCTCTTAATAGCAGGTGCATCGCTCTTGATGTATAGAAACTCTATGCGGAAAGGAGGCAAGAGAATTTGGTAACAAATTCTCTAAACTCCCCAAGCATGGGGAATCACCCCTAGAAACCGGGGGAGAGCAAAAACCCAGAAAATAGTAGGAATAACAAAGAAAGCGAGGAAGTAAAATATGAAGAAAATGAAAAAAGTCATGGCTCTGTTACTCAGCTTAGTCATGGTACTTGCAATGAGCGTAGTAGCATTTGCAACAGAAGAAGGTTCTACAACAAGCGGTACTTACACAATTACAGCACCAGCAACAAGTCATCAGTATGAGATCTATCAGATCTTTACAGGTGATTTACATGAAGAAACACTCTCCAACTTAAAGTGGGGTGTAAATGGTAGTGGAACATTAGGTGAGGCTGTTAGCCAGGACGTTATTAATAAACTTACTGCGGTAAATACTAAGCCTGATACTGAGAAATTGGAAGTAATTAAGCAGTATGCAACATTATCAAATCCAGTAGATACAATTACAAATGGTGCAACTTATACAGCACCAGCAGGCTATTATCTGATCAAGGATAAGGATGGTTCTGTAACAGGAACAGATAGCTATACTCTTTACATTGTAAAGGTTGTTGGCAATGTTACTATTACTCCAAAGAGTGATGTTCCATCCTTCGAGAAGAAAGTCAAGGATATCAATGATTCAACAGAAGATACATATACTGGCTGGCAGGATTCCGCTGATTATGATATTGGCGATGATGTTCCATTTAAGTTAGAGGGTACAGTAGCAACTAACTATGCACAGTATAAGCAGTATTACTTTGCATTCCATGATAATGAAGAAGAGGGACTGACCTTCAATAAGGATTCTGTTAAGGTATATGTAGATGATACTGAAATTACAAAGGGTTATACCGTAGTTACTAATACAGCAGATAATTGTACATTTGAGGTTGTTTTCAATGATTTAATAGCAGCAGCAAAAGAAAATAGCGTTACTGTAAATGGTGGTTCAAAGATTCGTGTTGAATACACTTCCAAATTAAATGAGAATGCTAAGATTGGAAAAGAGGGAAATGTCAATAGTGCTAGCCTTGAATTCTCCAACAATCCGAATCAGGAACAGGGTGGAACTCCTGACACTGGCAAGACACCGTGGGATAATGTTATCGTATTTACATACAAGGTAGTTGTTAATAAGGTTAATTCTAGTAATAATCCTTTAGCAGGAGCAGCATTTGAACTTTCTAAGAAGAAGGTTAATGGCGAATATGCAAGCGTAGCACTTGTAAATGCAACTAAGAATTCAGATGGAAAATATATTCTTTCAAATGAAACAGTTACTAAGTTTGAGTGGAAGGGTCTGGATGATGGCGAGTATATGCTGACTGAGGTTATTACTCCAGCAGGATATAACACAATTGCACCGATTAAGTTTACTGTAAACGCAGATCACACCCTTACTTGGGAGGGCGAAAATCGTAATACTATCTTAACAAGCCTGACAGGAAATGCAGTAACTGGTGATATTACATTTACAGCAAATGATAATAAGACTGAACTTGCAACAAATGTAGTAAATAATAAGGGTTCTGAGCTTCCATCCACTGGTGGCATGGGTACCACAATCTTCTACGTTGTTGGTTCTATCCTTGTTCTTGGCGCAGCAATCCTTCTGATCACCAAGAAGCGCATGAGCGCACGCTAATCGTAGTTGAAGAAGAAATAATCTGATACGGTTAAAGTGTAAACGTGAAAATCCGGGGTTAAATAGGTAGAGGAAAGAAATTGTAACCTTCCCGGCGTGACTAAGGCAAATGTGCTTTACGAGGCATCCTGTGTGGAGCGGGCTTTCAAGAATACTTAGATGAGAAGTAACGTAGAAGGCGCCGCGGGAACAAGGGATGCCGACAAAGCCATTTTGCCGTGGAAACGCCTCGTATCCTACCGGGTTGATAAAAAAAGTAACAAACTAGGTTGCAATCGGATGCCTCTCTTGAGGCATCCGGATACAACCGTGAGGAGAGCTTATGAAGTGGATCAAAAAAAATATGACTACCATCTTATTGCTGTTGATTCTCTTGGTAGGTCTGTCCTTACTGCTGTATCCGACCGTCAGCGATTATTGGAACTCGCTGCATCAGTCGAGAGCAATTGCCACATATGCACAGGCAGTTGCTGAAGTAGATGATAAGCAGTATGAGCACATGTGGGATGATGCTTACGAATATAACGAACAGCTCAAAAGTAAGTCAAACCGCTGGATCATGACAGACGAAGAGCGAGAAGAATATGAATCACTGTTAGATGTCAGTGACAACGGAATCTTGGGATACATAGAAATTCCAAAGATCAAGGTTTCGCTTCCAATCTATCATGGTACAGACGAAGGTATCCTTCAGATTGCAGTTGGTCATATCGAAGGCTCATCGCTTCCAGTTGGAGGACCGGGAACACATGCCGTATTATCAGGACACAGAGGTTTGCCCTCTGCTAAGCTTTTTACCAATTTGGATGAGTTGGTAGTAGGCGATGAATTTTTAATTCGTGTTCTGGATGAAACATTGACATATGAGGTAGATCAGATTCGGATTGTAGAACCGGATGATCTGTCAGATCTGGAGATTGAAGAAGACAAAGACCTGTGTACACTGGTCACTTGTACACCATATGGAATCAATACGCATCGTCTTCTAGTTAGAGGACACCGCGTAGAGACAAAGGCAAGCTCAAGTGCCATTCGCGTAACAGCGGATGCGATTCAGATAGAACCAAAGTTGGTTGCACCAGCCGTAGCAGTGCCGATTCTAGTAGTGCTGTTGATCTGGGTTCTCTTGCATAGCCGCAAGAGAAAGCGATAATAGGAAGGAGACAAGAGGGTATGAAAAGTATGAAAGTAAAGCGATATTTGCAAGGCCTGTTATTGATAATATGTCTGCTGGTAACATCATGCGCACAGATTATAGCAGTCAATGCAGACGAGCAGGATGTTTCATTGGAGATTACATTGGAAGATGAATCCACTCCTATGGAGGGTGTCATCTTCAGCATGTATCAGATCACAGACGGCATCACTGCACCAGACGGACAGTCATTAAAGTTTATGCCTGATTTCGAGGATTGTGGTTATAAGACAGATGTGAAGACTGCAAAAGAGTTAGTTGCATTGAGTAGACGCTTAAAGATCTGGATAGATGAGAACGACATTCAGCCGACCTATACACTGGCAACAGATGTGACAGGACGCTGCAGTATTTCTTCTGTTCCATTTGGTATGTACCTGATTGTTCCAAGTTCCTATGATGACTATGGCCCAGTAGTTATGTCACTTGTATTTCTTCCGGGACGCGATGCAAACGGCGATTTGATCTACCAAAACCGTATTATTCCAAAGCATTCTATTCCAGAAGAAGATGAGCCGGACGGACCAACCAATCCGCACGAGAGTAATTCAACGACACCAGAAGAGACAAGCCCAGAAGAAACAACTTCAGACGAGAGTACGTCGACTGATGAAGAGACAACACCGTCCGAGCCAACAAGCCCAGCGGAGTCAACGACGCCGTCAGAGAGCAGAACACCGGAAGAAGAGTCGAATCCATATCAGCCAACGACTCCGGCAGCACCAACGACACCAAGTCAGCCAACACCAACCACAGCACCACAAACAACAGCGCCGCAGCCAACCACACCGCCAGAATCACCAAGACGTATCCTCGGTATCGAAGATCCAACAGGACGCATCGGTATGATGATGGTCACAGCAGGTGTAGGAATAATGGCAATAGCAATTGTGCTGATAGTAAGAAGAGAACTGAAAAAATAAAATTTGTGACAAAAGTTAAATATAGGTTTTTCATTGACCGTCCACTATATAGTAGTGGGCGGTTAATTTTCTGTTCAGATTGAATTGTGAATCCAATGACAACCTGTCCAAAATATGGTATGATATTGATAAGGAAATGATCTTTAAAACGATGGTGTGAACGAAGGGCTGATAGGCAGGAAGGATAGGTGCACGATATGGAAAGAAAAACAACGGAGCCGATTGGCATGAAGATTCGGCAGGCAAGGCTGCCTGTTGGCATTGATCAGTTTGAAAAACTGCGTGAGGGTGGATATTATTATGTGGACAAAACGGAGCTAATTGAGCAAGTGATTGAAGAGGGATGTGAGGTAACATTGTTTACTCGTCCACGCCGTTTTGGAAAAACATTGAATATGAGTATGCTTCAATATTTTTTCGAGATTGGAATGGATCCAACACTTTTTGACGGACTTTATATTGCGCAAAATAAAGATCTGTGCGATGTCTATATGGGCAGGTATCCAGTAGTTTCGATCAGCTTAAAGGGAGTGGATGCGGATTCGTATGAAAAGGCACGGGCACAGCTGATCCGCATTATCAATAAAGAGGCACGAAGACATCGTGCCTTGTTGGAAGATGAAAAAATGGATGCAATTGATAGAGAGCTTTTTGTGCAGTTCTTGGATCGTCAGATGGAGGACGATACTATTACAAGCAGTCTTCAGGAGCTTACGGAATTGCTGGAAATCCATTTTTCTCAAAAGGTCGTGGTGCTGATTGACGAGTATGATGTGCCATTGGCAAAGGCTTATGAAAATGGATATTATGATGATATGGTATTGCTGCTTCGAAATATGTTTGGCAATGTTCTTAAGTCAAATGACAGTTTGGCTTTTGCTGTGCTGACCGGGTGTCTTAGAATTGCGAAAGAGAGTATTTTTACTGGACTGAACAACTTTAAGGTTTATTCGATTACAGATCAGGAATTTGATGAGACTTTTGGTTTTACAGATGCAGAAGTAAAGGCGATGCTGCAATACTATGGATTACAAGATTACTTTAATGTGGTTAGGGAGTGGTATGACGGCTATCGTTTTGGTAAAGCTGATGTCTATTGTCCGTGGGATGTGGTGAACCATGTGGACCGGATCAGGAGTGATCCAAATGCCAGACCTGAAGCTTACTGGATCAATACCAGCGGAAATGATCTGGTAAAGAGATTTATTGACAAAGCCACCAAGACAAC
>OOIF01002948.1_pt1 | contig 10769 bp, 13 predicted proteins | sample 1691961 | NCBI WGS metagenome assembly OOIF01 (sample SAMN06348146, study PRJEB24527) | human gut metagenome | biome: human gut; feature: ankylosing spondylitis patient; material: feces | host: Homo sapiens | place: China | collected 2015-10 | reverse complement strand
CATTAAAATAGGACTCATACTACTAACTCCCCCTCCCTATCACACACCGAAGATGGCTTCCACAATGCCGCCGAAGCCCATGAAGGACAGAGACGTCATAGCGGCGGCCACCAGGGTAATGGGCAGGCCCTTGAAGCACTCGGGCACGATGGCCTGCTCCACCTTGCGGCGCACGCCGGAGAACAGGACCATGGCCACCAGGAAGCCGATACCGGCGCCGGCGGCGCAGACGATGCTCTCGAGGAAGGAATAGCCGTTGTCCAGGTTCAGGATGGTCACGCCCAGGATGGTGCAGTTGGTGGTGATCAGGGGCAGATACACGCCCAGGGACTTATACAGGGCGGGGATGAACTTCTTCAAAAAGTTCTCCAGCAGCTGGACCAGGATGGCGATGACCAGGATGAAGACGATGGTCTGTAAATACTCCAGGCCGTTGGGGGCCAGGATGCCCATGTACAGGGGCCAGGTGGCGGCGGTGGCCAGCACCATGACGAAGGTAACGGCCAGGGACATGCCAACGGCGCTGTCCAGCTTTTTGGACACGCCCAGGAAGGGGCAGATGCCCAGGAACTTCACCAGAACATAGTTATCCACCAGGATCATGGTGAAGAAAATGGATGCAAGCTGCACTGCCATTATACGTTCCCTCCTTCCACAGCCTCAGCGGGCGCGGCGGCCTTCGCCTTCTTGGGGCGGGTGGTCAGCCAGGTGGCCGCAGCCATCATCACGCCGAACACGAAGAAGCCGCCGGGGGCGCTGGTCATCAGAGAGAAGGAGTCGATGGACTCGGGGATCACGCGGATGGCGAAGTCAGAGCCCAGAGCGGGGATCAGGCTGCCCAGGCCGGACATCCAGGTGCCGGAGCCCAGGATCTCGCGGATGCTGCCCATGATGGTCAGGGTGATGGTAAAGCCGATGCCCATGCCGATGCCGTCCAGGGCGGAGTCCACGATGCCGTGCTTAGAGGCGAACATCTCGGCGCGGCCCAGGATGATGCAGTTCACCACGATCAGGGGCAGGTACACGCCCAGGGCGGTGTCCAGATCGGGCACATAGGCCTTCACCAGCATCTGCACCAGGCTGACGAAGCCGGCGATGACGGTGATGAAGCAGGGAATACGCACCTGGTCGGGGATGATCTTCCGCAGAGCGGAGATGGCCACGTTGGAGCACAGCAGCACGAAGGTGGCTGCCAGGCCCATGCCGATGCCGTTGGACGCCATGGTCGTCACGGCCAAGGTGGGACAGGTGCCCAGCACCAGGCGGAGCACCGGGTTCTCATTCAGAATACCGTTGGTAAGAATGCTCAGTTTGCTATTATTACTCATCTTGACTCACCTGCCTTTAAGGAATCTGGTTGTAGGCTTCGATGGCGGAGTTCACGGCAGTCAGCACAGCGCGGCTGGAGATGGTGGCCCCGGAGTAGGCGTCGATGTCCTGGTTCAGGACCAGCGCCTGGGCGGCGGACACGCCCTCATACCGCTCCCAATAGGAGGGGGTGGCCACCACGTTGCTGCCGATACCCTTGGTCTCGGACTGCTCGGTGACCTTGATCTGCTTGATGTTTCCGTCGGGGGTGATGGCGGTCATGACCACCACGTCGCCGCCATAGCCCTTGGCGCTGCTGGTGATGACCACGCCCACGTCGTTGGTGGTGCGGTACACGTCGCTGACGTTGGCCACATTGATGCCCTCTACCTTTTCAAAGCCCTGGGCGTCAGGCAGCAGCTCGGTACGGGCCGCCTCCTGGGCCGCCAGGGTGGCCGCCTCGATGATGGGGGCGGTGACACTGTTGGTGGCGGCCAGAGCCCCGGTCACCACGATGCAGATGACGCACAAAACCACGATGGGCTTAAAGATCTTGTTCCAGTTGCTCATTTCGCTGCACCCTCCTTCTTGGCCTTGGCCTTGGCAATGCCCAGCCGGTCCTGACGGGTGAGGATCTCGATGTAAGGCACCAGCAGATTCATCAGCAGGATGGCAAAGGACACGCCCTCGTTCATGGTGCCCAGGAACCGGATGGCGCAGGTGATGATGCCCAGGCCGATGCCGAACACCAGCTTGCCCTTGTTGGTGGTAGGCGAAGTGACATAGTCGGTGGCCATGAAGAAGGCACCCAGCATCAGGCCGCCGGAGAGCAGCTGTACGATGGGGTCATGGCCGGAGACGGCGCTGAGCACCGCCACGGTGGCCAGATAGGTCACGGGGATGACGGGGCTGATGACCTTGGTGGCGATCAGATAGATGCCGCCCAGCAGCAGGGTGATGGCGCAGGTCTCGCCCAGCACGCCGCCGTGGTTGCCCAGCAGCAGGGTCACATAGTTGGCCGCGCCCAAATCGCCGCTGACGGCCAGAGGAGTGGCGGAAGCCAGGGCGTCGATGCCGTTGGCGGGGTGGGGATAGTTGGTCATGCGGCTGGCAAAGCCCATAGCCAGGGCGATGCGGGCCACGATGGCGGGGTTGGCCACGTTATAGCCCAGGCCGCCGAAGAGCTGCTTGACGATGACGATGGCGATGAACGCGCCCACGATGGCCATCCACCAGGGCAGGGTGGCGGGCAGGTTAAAGGCCAGCAGCACGCCGGTGACGGCGGCGGAGAAGTCGCCCACGGGGACCTCACGGCCTGTCAGCTTGCAATAGCCCCACTCGAAGAACACACAGGCGGCCACCGTAATGACCGTGAGGATCAGGGAGTTAAAGCCGAAAATAAGGATGGAAGCGATCAGAGTGGGCAGCAGGGCGATACACACCCGCTGCATGATCTTTTGCGTGGTGTCCGGCCCGGTGATGTGGGGCGCGGCGGTAACGATGAGTTTGTTGCCCATTACTTTTTCCCTCCGTTCTTCATCATGATCTTAGCCAGGGCGATGGAGGGGGCCAGAGGCCGCTTGGCCGGGCAGACGAAGGAGCAGGTGCCGCAGCTCATGCACAGGTCGGCGTTCAGCTCCTGGAGCAGTTCCACATTGCCGTTGTCGTACGCCTTCACGATGTCCTTGGCCGCCAGACCCAGGGGACAGGCGTTGACGCACCGGCCGCAGTGGATGCAGTTGGTCTTCTTCGGCAGGCGGGCCAGTTTCTCAGAGAAGGCCAGGACGGCGTTGTTGTTTTTCAGGATGGGCTGGGACAGGTCGGCTACACAGGTGCCCATCATGGGGCCGCCGTACAGTACCTTGCCCGGCTGGGCGGTCAGACCGCCGCAGAAGTCCAGCAGTTCCTGAATGGGGGTGCCGATCAGGACCTCCACGTTCTTGGGCTCTTTGACGATGTCCCCGTCCACCGTCAGGCGCTTGGTGGTCAGGGGCATACCGGTCTCCAGGTACTTGCCCACAAAGGCCACGGAGGTGATGTTCATCACGATGACCCCCACGTCAGAGGGCAGACCGGGGAAGGGAACTTCCCGCCCGGTGCAGTTCTCGATGAGCACCTTCTCAGCACCCTGGGGGTAACGGCAGGCCAGGGTCTTGACCTCGATGCCCGGGGCATCGATGGCATCCTTCATCTTGGCGATGGCCTCGGGCTTGTTGCCCTCGATGCCGATGATGCACTTGGGAATGTTCAGATACTTCATCACTGCCTTGATGCCGCCCAGCACATGGTGGGTATCCTCAAGGAAGCAGCGGTTATCCGAGGTGATATAGGGCTCACACTCCGCGCCGTTGATGACCAGCATGTCGATCTCGTCCAGGTTCTTGGGGGACAGCTTCACCGCCGTGGGGAAGCCGGCGCCGCCCAGGCCCACCAGACCGCTGGCCCGGACCGCGTCTACGAAGGACTTCATATCCTTGTAATCCGTCACCTCAGGGGGGGCAATGGCGGGGTCCACCTTCTGCTCGCCGTCGGGCACGATGACCACAGCGGTCTGGGTCGCGCCGTTGGGGGCGGTGATGGTGGTGATCTCAGAGACCGTACCGGAGACGCCGGAGTGGATGTCAGAGGACACGAAGCCCCCGGACTTTCCGACGATGGTGCCTACGTACACCTGATCGCCCTTGGCCACAGCCGGAGACGCCGGAGCGCCGATGTGCTGGCCCATGGACAGGACGATCTTGGACGGAAGCGGCATCGCGACCGTCTCAAGGTTGGAAGTTCTCTTCTCGTGAGGAACTCCCGCGCCTTGCGCAGAGCGTTTGAGAAATTTACTCATTCAGATTTCGACCTCCCTATACTGCAATCGCTGGGGAAATAGTCGCATTTTTTCTGCCGGCGCTCTGACGCCCGCGGAGCACAGCTGGAACATCCTCGGCGTCCCGCGCCCGGATCCTTCAGCTGCGTTCCGGGACTCCTGTCCCCGGCTCTCTCTCAGCCCTCCCTAACTTTGACGTTCCAAAGGTAATTTTTCTGCCTGCATGGGGCCTGCACGACGCAACAAAGCCCGCCGCCCCCCTTCTGAGCCTGAACAGAAAGCAGGGACGCCGGTCCGCACGCAGGGACGGACGGCCGAAGGCTTCCACAGGAGGCGGAGACAGGCACAGCCTGTCCCCTCTCCCGGCCTACGGCTGCCGGAACTGTTCCAAACGGAACGGTTCATTGGTGTTTATCATACACCCATTTTCATAAAAATGCAATCATTCTTTTCGGAGATTGCATGGAATTCCACTCAGAAACTTCCAGCTGTCCGGCTGCACAGGCAGACAAAAAGGGGCGCGCGCCCCTCCCATGCATCGATTCAATTTGCTTCGGAACCTCGGTCAGCAGCAGCCGCCGCAGTTATTTCCACAGCCGCAGCCGTTCCCGCAGCCACAGGAATTCCCACAGCCCCCGCTGTTCCCACAGCAGCAGCAGAGGATGATGATCAGCACGATGATCCACAGGCAGCCTCCGCCGCCCCAGCTGTTATTGCAGCACCCCATATTGAAGTACCCCCTGAAGATGAAGATTTGAGGCGGCGCTGCGCCGCGCTCAAACTATCCTATGTCAGAGGCGGGAAAGGGTTACAGATAGAGGCTGCTGAATTTCATCAGAATGGCTGCCACCTCGGCCCGGCTGGCTGGATCCGCCGGCCGGAGAGTCCCCTCACCCGATGGAACGATCAGCCCCGCCGACACTGCCCAGGAGACTGCGTCCCGGGCCCAGCCGGCCACCTGTCCTCCGTCCCCATAGATGGACAGGTCCGCCGTGCCGGTGGGGGTCAGCTTCAGATACTGCCGGGCAAAGCTGTGGAGCATCACCAGGATCTGCTGCCGGGTGACGCTCTGCTCCGGGGCGAAACTCCCATCCCCCATGCCGGCCGTCACCCCCTGGACATAGCCCCACCGCACGAAGGGGGCGTACCAGCTTCCGTCGGCCACATCGGTGAAGGAGGCGTCGGCCGCGTTCAGCTCCCCTTCCGGGGAGCCCGCCAGGCGGTAAAACACCGTCCAGCATGGCCCGGTTCATGGTGGTCCCCGGACTGAAGCGGTCGGCGCTCATCCCGGAGAACAGGCCGTTCCCGTACACATACTCCACCGCGGACTGGAACCAGTCCCCCTGGGCCACATCCACAAAAGGCATTGGGTCCCCTCCGCCCGGCTCATATCCGTAGCTTCCCTGAAGCCCCAGGTACATCGCCCCAGAGCGCACCGAGAGCACAGCAGAGGTGTCCTCCCCCGCCAGATAGCGGTGCCCCGGCGTCAGCCTGCTCCCCGATGAACGCACCGCTGTGGACCACCTCTCCCGTTCCGGCCAGGGCCAGCACTCCGGAGCCGGCGGGCAGGGTCAGAGTATCCCCCTGGTGGAAGGTGCGGCTGCGCAGGTCGGCGCTGTACAGGCCGCCGCCCCCGCCGCTCTCCCCCTGACTCTGCGCCAGAGCCTGGTCATAGGTGGACTGGAGGGCGCTGTTCATCCGCTCCTCCATCTGGGTCTGGGCCTTGGGCAGGAAGATCTCATTCAGCTCACGCAGGGAGATCAGGCTGTCCCCGCCGCTGAGGGCCAGGGCCCCGCCGCTGAGGACCGCCGCCAGGATGCCGCCGCTGAGCAGCAGTCTTGCTGTTTTCCGTCTCATGTCTGTTCCTCCCCGTCCTCTCCGTCCTCCCGCTGGGAGATCATATAGCTGAGGGCCAGCAGGCTGTCGGAGAAGTGGACGCTCTCCACCACCACATCCGCCCCCGGGAAGGAGACCTCATAGTTGGTAAAGTTCCAGATCCCCTGGACGCCGGCGGCCACCAGCCGCTCGCCCATCACCTGGGCGGCAGACTTGGGCACTGTGAGCAGCCCCACGCTGGTGGGGTGCTCCGCCAGGAAGGCCTCCAAAGTATCTGCGTGATAGACGGGGACGCCGGCGATCTGGGTGCCCACCGTCCCCTCCTGCACATCAAAGGCGGCCAGGAGCTGAAAGCCGTTGTTGGAAAATTTGAAATTCTCAATGAGGGCCCGGCCCAGGTTGCCCGCCCCCAGCACGACGATGGTGTGTCCCCGGTTGATCCCCAGGATCTCGCCGATCTGCTCTTTGAGCACGTCCACCTTATACCCGTACCCCTGCTGCCCGAAGCCGCCGAAGCAGAACAGGTCCTGGCGGATCTGCGACGCAGTCAGCCCGATGGATTTCCCCAGGGCGCTGGAGGAGATCCGCACGATCCCCTTGCGCTGAAGCTCTGAGAGATGGCGGTAGTAACGGGGCAGACGGCGGATCACCGCGGTGGAAACCTTGACATTCCGCTTCATGCGCATCCTCCGTTCCCGAAAAAAATGGTCCTATGGAACGGAATACAGTTTACCCGATGTGGACCGGGATGTCAAATCCTCCAATGGGAAAATCCAAAAAAAATCGCGGAGGGCCCGTTTTCACGGGTCCCTCCGGTCACATCATGCGCAGCATCTCCTTTTTCAGCCGTGCGATGATCCGCTTCTCCAGGCGGGAGATGTAGGACTGGGAGATCCCCATCACATCCGCCACCTCCTTCTGGGTGCGCTCCTCCCGCCCATCCAGCCCAAAGCGCAGCGTGATGATCTTCCGCTCCCGGGGCTCCAGGCTGTCCATGGCCCGGTGCAGCAGCTGCCGGTCCACATCGGCCTCGATGGGCCGCATGACCAGGTCGCTCTCCGTGCCTAGGATGTCGGACAGAAGCAGCTCATTGCCGTCCCAGTCGGTATTCAGCGGCTCGTCGAAGGAGACCTCCACCCGCCGTCCCGCGTTTTTCCGCAGAAACATCAATATTTCGTTTTCGATGCACCGGGAGGCGTAGGTTGCCAGCTTGATGTTCTTATCCGTCCGATAGGTGCCCACGGCCTTGATGAGACCGATCGTGCCGATGGAAATGAGATCCTCGATGTTGATGCCCGTATTCTCGAACCGGCGGGCGATGTACACCACCAAACGCAGGTTATGCTCGATCAGCTCCTGTCGGGCTGCCTCCTCTCCCAATCGGTTCAGCAGCTCCGTCTCCCGCTCCCGGCTCAGCGGCGGCGGCAGTGTATCGCTGCCGCCGATATAATGCAGCTCCGGCTCCCGGCACAATCCCAGACGGCACAGCAGCCGCCGCAGCCATTCTCTCATGATTCCTTCTCCCTTCCCCGCCCCATAAAGCGGTATATCCGCCCCCCAACTCTGTATCCGTCAGGGCGATCCGCAAATTTGGATAACAAACGCCGCCGATCTCCGTCCAATCGCTGCTCACGCTGACCAGCAGCCCGCCTCCCGCCGCCGTCCGCATCGGCAAAAGCTGGGGACGCAGCTTTGGAAAGCGCTGGCGCAGCAAAGGCAATGCCTCTGCCGGCGGACGGTGCTGAATGGCCGCCGCAAGCTGCGGAAACCGGGACAGCTCCGCCGTCAGCACCGGTTCCCCGGCGGTGTCCCGCAGGCTGTTGCCCGTGTCCAGCAATGCGGTGAGGGCCACCGTTTGCCCCAGCAGGCACACCGTCACCGGCAGACACTCCCCCCGGATACCGTGGGCGGCCGCCGCCCGAAAGATCACCGTCAGCAGCAGGTAGACCCCTGACGCAGAAAGCAGCAGGGTTTTCCCGTTGACATTCGTATAGAAAATTCCCCGGGCGTTGGGAATGTGCTGCCCCGCCAACAGTCCGAGGGCCAGAACCGTCCCCGCCAAGGCGCAGGCGATGGCGACGGTCAGCAGCGTCAGCCGGAGAAAATGGGTCTCCCGGCCAAAGGCGATGAGCGCCAGCAGCAGCCCCACGCCTGCCTTTACCAGTGTTTCCGTGAGAAAGCCCCCGCCGGGAAGGAACACCGCCGCAGCATACAGCCCGCCCAGCACTCCGCAGAGGAGGTAGCGCCGGCGGCGCAGAGGGATCCCCGCCAGCCGTGCCGTAGAGAGAAACAGCAGGTAGTCCAGCAGGGCGTTGAACAGAAACACACTGTCCAGATACACCACCGTCATATGGTCCCCTCCTCTCACAAGGAGATTATAAGCCGGACCGTTCCGAAAAAAGGTCGAAAGAAAGCCCGGCGGACAAGAAAGCCGTCCGCCGGGCAAATGAGGCGCTTTATACCATCAGCAGCGCGCTGATACCGGTAGCCGCCAAACCAAAGACCAATACGCCCACCAGAATCAGGGCAATGATACGGGTCCGCTTCGGAGTCATTTCGGGGTTCCTCCTTTAACTTCCCCGCTGGCGGGGAGAATTTTTTTGATGCTCTTTTCTACCTTGGACCGTGGCAGCATCAGCTCATGACCGCAGCCAAGGCACTTCAGCTTGATGTCCATGCCCACCCGGGTGATCTCCCATTGCTTGGAGCCGCAGGGGTGGGTCTTTTTCAATTCTACAACGTCTTTTATATGCAGATCCATAAAAGGGCCTCCTGTCACCGCTGCGGCGAAGCCGCATAAGGTGGAATATCAAAGAAAAGGATGTGATCCGTATGCCGGAAAACAGAGGTTACTTACCGGAAGGGCTGTCCGCCCCGCCGCTATACACGCTGGAAATGCTGCGCCGCGCCGTGAGCGATGACACCGTACTGGAGGGGACCGTCCAGCGGTGCGACGGGGACCTGAACCTGTACTTACAGCTTGGGAGCACTTTCGCGAAAATTCCCAGAGAGGAAGTCACCGCTCTGTGGATCAGCGGTGCAGACCGGGAGATCGCCGTTTTATCAAGGGTCGGAAAGCAGGTCTGTTTTACGGTGGAATCCCTCTCCGCCGACGCGAAAGGCGCGCCGACGGCCCTGCTCTCCCGCCGGAAGGTCCAGGAACAGGCTATGGAGGAAATGCGCCGCGGTCTGAAGCCGGGAGCCGTGGTGGTGGGAAAGGTGGTACGCATGGAGCCCTTTGGGGCCTTCGTGGACATTGGCCGGGGCATCGTGGCTCTGCTGCCCACGGAATACATCTCCGCCGCCCGCATCCGCCATCCCAACGAGCGGTTCCGGGTGGGGCAGAAAATTCTGGCGGTGGTCAAGATCTTTGACCGGGAAAACCGGCGGATCACCCTGACCCACAAGGAGCTGTTAGGCACCTGGCTGGAAAACGCCAGCCGCTTTTCCGAGGGGGACACGGTGCGGGGCACTGTCCGGGGTGTTATGGACTATGGCTGCTTTGTGGAACTGGCCCCCAACCTCTCCGGCCTCACCGACCAGCGGGAGGATCTGCGGGAGGGGGACGGGGTCTCCGTCACCGTCCGCTCCATCCGCCCGGAGCGCATGAAGATCAAATTACAGGTCATTGAAGTGCTGCCGCCCACGGAGCCGCCGGAAACGCTGCCCTACTGGATCACCGATGGGGTACTGGATCGCTGGGTTTACTCCCCCGCCAACTGTGAGCGGTCCCCGGTGGTCACGGAATTCACTGAGATTCCTTGATCTTCTCCCAGTAGCTTTTCGCGGCCTGCTCGGTCTTGTTGTCGCCGTAGTGATAATAGCGGGCGTTTTTGATGGCGTCCGGCAAATACTGCTGGCGAACCCAGTGGTGGCCGTAGTTATGGGGGTACTTATAGCCCTGTTCCCGCTCCAATCCTGCGGAGTCGGCGTGGACGTTCTGCAATTCCCTTGGCACATCGCCGCCCCGGCCCGCCTTCACATCCGCCCACGCGGACATGATACCGGTGCAGACGCTGTTGGACTTGGGGGCCGTGGCAAGCAGGATGGCGGCCTGTGCCAAGGGGAGCTGTGCCTCCGGCAGGCCAAGCTGCATGGCGGTATCCACGCAGGACTTTACAATGGTGATGGCCTGAGGATAGGCGAGGCCCACATCCTCACTGGCGGCGCACAGCAACCGGCGGCAGGGGGTGATGAGATCCCCGGCCTCCAGAAAGCGGGCCAGGTAGTGGAGGGCCGCGTCGGGATCGCTGCCGCGGATGGATTTGATGAGGGCCGAGGCCAGCTCGTAGTGGCTGTCACCGTCCTTGTCATGGCGCATCATGACTTCGGGCAGGGCGGACTTGAGCTGCTCGGGCTCGCGCATCTCCTCGGGCAGGGAGGCGGCGTACTCCACCAGATTGAGCAGGGTACGGGCATCCCCGTGGGCCGCGGCGGTGATGATGTCCAGCACCTCGTCGCTAAGCGTCCCGCCCGTCTGTTCGGCGCCGCGCCGGGCCAGCTCCATCAGTTCCGAGCGCCCCAGGGGGCGCAGGCGCAGCACGTGCAGGCGCGAGAGCAGCTGCCGGGTGACGCTGAACGACGGGTTCTCCGTCGTGGTGGCCAGCAGGGTCAGCTCGCCCGATTCCACCAGCGGCAGGAAAAAGTCCTGCTGCGCCTTGGAAAAGCGGTGCAGCTCGTCGAGCACCAGGATCTCGATGCCGTTGAGGGAGCGGCGCAGGTGCTGCAAGCCTGCCTCCGGCGCGCTGAGACGCAGATAGGGACGCTTACGGGAACGCGCCAGCAGCAGGGCCAGCGTGGACTTGCCGCA
>OOIF01002937.1_pt1 | contig 10793 bp, 7 predicted proteins | sample 1691961 | NCBI WGS metagenome assembly OOIF01 (sample SAMN06348146, study PRJEB24527) | human gut metagenome | biome: human gut; feature: ankylosing spondylitis patient; material: feces | host: Homo sapiens | place: China | collected 2015-10 | reverse complement strand
CTGGCAGTCTGGGCTGGAGATCTGATCTGTGGGACCGGATCTGGAGTGTCATACGGAAACCGGGAAAAAACAGGAGATGGCGGCAGGGAGGCGGTAGGCCAGAGGAGATTTCCGTTGGAATATGAGCGGTATATCCGGGTTCTGGCGGCGGTCCCTTTCGGACTGGCAGCCTATTACCTGAAGACGGATTATGGGTTTATGGGCGTGCTGTTGATCGTTATATTGTATACATTGCGCACAGAACCACAGCTTCGCACGGCTGTCTGCGTTGTGCTTTTATTTTGTATGTATATGGATTTCTATGGCGCTGCGGCTTGCGTTGCAATTTTTCTGATAAACCGTTACAATGGAGAAAAGGGCGGTGGGAGCGGAAGGATTTTCTATCTGTTTTATCCGTTGCATCTGCTGGTGATCCGGGGAATCAAGATGGCTGTGGGACTGTAGAAAATGAGATTGTGCAAAAAGTCTTACAGATGCCGGCTCCGGATGAAAAAGAAAACGACATATGACTTGAGGACAGAAAGAATGGACTATATTTTTGACACACATGCCCATTACGACGATGAGGCATTTGACGCGGACCGGGAGGAAGTGCTCACGGGCCTGAAAGAACAGGGAATCAGCACCGTTGTGAATGTCGGCGCGAGCATCGCATCCACAAAAACAACTCTGACGTTAGCTGAGACGCATTCCTTCATGTATGCGGCGGTGGGTGTGCATCCGAACGAGACGGCGGAGCTTACGGACGCGGACATGAAATGGCTGGAATCTCTGGCAGAAAACCCGAAGGTTGTGGCGATCGGTGAGATCGGTCTTGACTACTACTGGGACGAGCCGGAGAGGGAGATCCAGAAACACTGGTTTACGGCACAGCTTGAGGTCGCAAAGAAGACGGGACTCCCGGTGCTCATCCACAGCCGTGACGCGGCGAAGGACACGTTAGATATTATGAAGGTGGAACACAACGGTGCCACCGGCGGCGTGATCCACTGCTTCTCCTATGGAGTGGAGATGGCGAGAGAATACCTGAATATGGGATATTATATCGGGATCGGCGGAGTGCTGACCTTTAAAAACGCGAAAAAACTGATCGAAGTGGCAGAATATGCGCCGCTCGACCGGATCGTTCTGGAAACGGACTGTCCGTATCTGGCCCCGGTGCCAAACCGGGGAAAACGAAATTTCTCCGGAAATCTTCCGTATGTAGTGGAAAAGCTGGCGGAGATCAAGGGCGTTTCCGCGGAAGAGATCATCCGGGAGACGGCGAAGAACGCTAGAGCGCTGTATCGGATCACAGAATAGGAGTTTCGGGACGATCAGACCGATCGGACTGCGATATCGGAATAGTATCAAATTTTGTATACAAGATGCACCTCATGCAACAAGTGAAAACACGCTTCGCGAGTTTCCCCTTGTTATCGCGACAGTCGCCAAGGTCTCGCGCAAGCGCGGACTTTGGCTCGTTGTTCGCGTAAATAAAAAAGTCCCTTGATTATGCGTTTTCACATAATCAAGGGACGAGATTACCCGTGGTTCCACCCTGCTTGTATAGAATTTCTATACCACTTCATTTGATGATAACGGAATCACCGTTCCCGATTAAGGGACATTCAAAGCTGGTATTCAGATTTGTTTTCCTGTCCGGCGCTTCCACCCACAGCCACCTGCCTCTGTTATTTCAGGCTTTTCCTGCGACGCCGTTCTCTGTCCAGTTCCACAATCCTACTGGTCTTCTCAACACTTTCTTTATATAGATAAACCCGTTTCTGGTTCATCATTACAGTCTCGATTATATCAGCTGTTTCTATTTTGTCAAGATATTTTTCTCTTGAGTTTTCACTGCATTGACAGACCGCCTCTTTCATGGTATGATAATAAGGATCTAAATATAAGGGCCAGTACCGGTTTCGACAGGGATCATGAAGCTGGTGAAGCTATCCGCATGCGATGCGTTAAATGGCAAACTTAAAATTAAACGCTAACAACAAATTAGCATACGCTGCCTAATTTGGCAGTTGTCAGCCTTAGAGCACTCACACTTTAAGAATCTGGCATCGAATATGTGAGAAACGATGACAGGCGGGTTCCGGACTGTCAGGCGTATCAGGAACTACTGAAGTTCTGAGGATGTTCGTTTCCGCAGGATAGAGGGAATGTCAAAGAACGGACTATGATAGTAGAAGAACAGGGAATTGGTTTTTGGACACGGGTTCAACTCCCGTCTGGTCCACTCACAAAAAGAAAGCCTCGAAGTCTGAACCACTTCGAGGCTTTCCTTTCGTTTATTCTACCGGTTCTGGAATATCTGGATAATTGCTTTCACAATCGCCACCAGTACATTCCACATCCGTTTCAGCGGACCTTCATCGCTGTCGCTTGTGGATTCCTGATCGGAAATATCCGTCGCGTCATCATCATCGCTAATCTCATCCGTTCTGAGGACAATCTGCACGCTGTTCGGGGACGGGTTCTTGGAGGAAGTAAAGGAAATCTTATCTGCCTCTGGATCCATGTTCAGGAAATTATTCTCATCCTCAAACTTATCAAGCTGCTCATCAAGCGTACTCTTCATGCTGTCTCCCGCTTCGCGGATGGCTGAAATATTATCAATCATCGTCAGATTCTTATCAAGAAGCTTCTCCATTCCCTGAAGTGTTGCCTTCGTACCGGCATCCAGAGAATCTCCAGCTGAAATCAGCGTGTCATTTAAAAGGCTCAGCATATCATGTGTGGTATACAGCGTCTTCGTCAGACGATTCATCAGCTCTTCCGAATCTGACAGCGAATCCAGCATCGTCGGAACATACTTATCAGTCGTTTCAATCAGAACGCGCATATCATCCAGCAAATTAATCAGCTCATCCGTGGAACTTCTCAGTGCCGACAGGGTAGAGCCCGTCTTTCCACTGATGTCTCCGGCCGTCTGGAACGCTCCATTGACCCGGTTGACAACCTCTTTTGCTGATTTCTGCATCTCCTCAATTTTCTGGAAAATGCCTTTCGTCGATTCTACCAGACTCTTCACACCGGCTGCATAGGTCGTCGATGACAGGGACTGCAGCGATTCTTCTACGTCATCCTCTGCATTTCCAATCTCGTCTTCCCAGCTTGCATCATTGACGCCGCCGCTTCCCGGTTCGCCGGACGGTCCGACTGTCATTTACCTGCGCGTCTTCACTGTCTTTTGAAGCAGAATCGCCTGTATCCTTCTTGTCTTCCGCCGTTTCTTCTGTACCAGATACTGCAGCCTCTTTCTCCGAAGAATTACCGGAGGTTATATCCGCCTCGGTTCCATTTTCCGTCCCGGCTGCTGAACTTGACGTATCCGCCGCAGTCTCCTCTGCATTGGCAGTTTTCGTCTTACGGATTCGTTTCAGCTTCGTGCCATCCAGCGCATCCAGGCTCTGATTCAGGCTTTCGGCTCCCTGTTCGGTCGCCGTCAGAGAAGTAGTTCCCTCTCCAAGAAGCTGGTCAATCTGTTCCAGAATCTTCTGGGTCTCCGCCGTCTTCTGAGCAAGCTCTTTCTCGATCGCCTCCTGCGACTGCTGGCTGAGCAGTCCCTTGTTCAGCTCATCGGCTGCCGACCGGAGCGATTTACTCAAACCTCCCAGACGATCATACAGGCGATCCAGTTCATCCTGCATATCTTCCATCGTATTGGAAAGCGCCTGTGTGTTGCTGTTAATATCCGTCACTGCATCGCGCGCCGTCTGTAAATACGGAATCATGACCGTCGTCTGATCCGTGACCGCCTGCAGATCGGCAAGCGCCTGTGTCGAGAGCGCCTCGATCTGTTTCCGGTTAGCACTGACGGTTCCACGCGCCTGATCGAGATTTGCCAGACCGCCCTTCACGCCGGAAACATCCGACTTCATGGATTCCATCGTCTTTAACAGCGCATTCATGCTGTCATACATCTTGTTTCCATCCTCGCGCCAGGTATCTTTCGCCTCTTTCAGATCCTTGATGCGGTTCAGCTCATCCAGGGTCCCCGGAACCATCATCATAATGACTCCGATATTCTCATACTTATCCGTGCCGACCCGGACTGTAAAATCGCCGTCCTCGCCCGGAAGCGCCGCAAACATTGCCGCCTGATAGCTTCCAACCGACTGCACCTGCGCCCCCGGCGCATCGACACTATAGCATTTCTCCATATCCACCGGCACAAGCACGGTCAACACCATATTATTTTTGTAATACGCCTTCGCCTTCTCATTCGGGGTCGCCTTTACATTGACCTCAACCAGACCAGACGCCCCCGCCAGTTTGGATGCATCCGCTTCCACTCCATTAAGTTTATAGGAAACGTCAAACGTCCACGGCAGATCGACGCTGTTTTTCGGCATCGTACACTGATAATAAAAACGCGAATTCTTCTCCGGCAGTTTCCATGTGACGGTTCCATCGCCAATTTCCGGCGCCGTGTCGTCCGTCATGTTGACCACCTTGTCATAGGTACCATAATCGGTATATTCGGTCAGTCCATTCGTGGTACAGCCTTTGACCACATTGATCTGCGTTGCCGTTCCATAATAGTCCAGATTGACATACATCGTTTCATCTACCTGAACTCTTGGTGCAGCCGCCCGGACAGGAACTGCCGCACTCGTTACCAGCGTAACCGCTGCCAGCGTCGCCGCCGCTCCTCTTCTAACGATCTTCTTCATGGCTTCCAGCCTCCCTTTTTTCTGTCATCTTCCGTTTCCGGTCTTTTCTTCGTTCTCTCACTTTTCCAAGTAGCCGGAGCTTTCTTCTGTGTTTCTCCCGCGCCTCCGCATCGGAATCTGTTTTCTCTTGAGAACCGCCCATCTCTGTCATTTCTGTATCTTCCAGCGCTTTCGTTTCAGCTTCGAATTGTTTTCTTTTCGACGTAACTGAATCCACCAGCGGCTTTTTCCCTTTCCACACGGCACCAGCCACGCGTCTTGCCGCCCGTTTCATACGGGCATGGCGGCGTTCGCGCCGTTTTTTGAAAAACAGATGAATCCTCTCAAATTCGTTCTGCATCAGGATATGATCAAACAATACCAGAAATGCCGGCATCAGGGAGCAGACAAAAAGCATACTAATCAGAGCCCCCCGTCCAATCAAATGTCCCAGATCGCCGATCGCCGCGACACTCGATACCTTGTATACAATATATCCGGCACAGGTCAGGATCGAACCGGATGTCAGAATCGCCGGAATACTAAGATTCAGCGTCCCTATCGCCGCTTCCTTCTTATCCATCGTCTTGCGGCATTCCAGATAATTGTTCGTCGTCAGAATCGCATAATCGACGGTCGCGCCCAGCTGGATACAGCTTACGATAATGTAACCAATGAAAATCATCGTGTCTCCGACGATGTACGGTACCGCCATATTGACGAAAATCGCGACCTCAATCGGAATCATGATAAGGAGCGGAATAATCAGTGATTTAAAACTCCACATGACAACCACAAATACGCCGATCAGCGACATCACATTGACACGGCTGTAATCCTTCGTGATCGTCGTCTGGATGTCCTGTGTGGACGGTGTTGTGCCGACCAGATACGAATTTTCCGGATAATATTTCTTCATGATCGCCTGGATCTCATCCGAGCACTGGTACGCCAGCTTGCTCTCGCCCTTACTCTTAACGTAAATAAGGATTCTCGCATAATCTTTTTTATGTAACTGGCTTGTGATGCTGTACGGAAGGAAATCTTCCGGTACGCCCTCCGGGAGCTGCCCGGACAAGGACGTTACACTCTTCATGTACGGCAGGTCTTCCAGCTCATCCGTGAACTGTTTTTCCTTGATAAAAGAAGTATCCGGCACGATTGCCATCATCATATTGCTTCGTCCGAATTTCGCTGTAATCAGCTCATCATCCTCATATACCGTCGTTCCCTCGCTGGCGCCGACCGCGTCATTTCCGTAGAGGAAATCGTTCATGCTCTGCGCCGTGTATGCCGGGATCACCAGCACCGCAATCAGAATCAGCACAATGCGGCGGCTGTTGTAGATACCGTGGCTGAGTTTATCAAACGACGGCAGGAACGAACGATGGGATGTTTTCTCAATCATCGGCGTCATACGCAGAATCATCGCCGGCATGAAAAACACCACTGTCAGAAGACTCAGGACAATACCTTTTGCCAGCACGAGTCCCATATCAAATCCGATATTAAACTTCATAAAACACAGAACGATAAATCCGACGATCGTCGTCAGGCTGCTGGCGAAAATGGAGTTTAATGCCTCATTGATCGCGTTGCTTAACGCGGTCATCTGATCCAGTCCCTTTGCCTTTTCCCTCGCAAACGCGTGGCTTAAGAAAATCGAATAATCCATCGAGCAGGCGAGCTGCAGGACCGCCGACACACTGTTCGTCAAAAAGGATATACGCCCGATAAACAGGTTCGTTCCTTTGTTCAGGACGATCGCCACGCCCATGACCGTCAGATACAGCACCGGTTCAAACCAGGAGTTCGTCGTCACGGTCAGAATCAGGAAAATAACCACGACCGCCAGCGTCATAATCAGCTTCATCTCGCTCGAAACATTTTCCTGCAGCGATTTATTCTGAACCGCCATGCCAACGTAATGTCCCTTGTCTCCGAGAATGTCCTTGATCTCATCGATCGTCTGGGACGTCCTCTTATCCGTGTCGCCGTTTACAAAAACAATATCCATAACCGCCGTATTATCCTTGTAATACTCATCAACACTATTAAAGTTGATAAATGCGTCCGCCGCGTATACGCTGGTCGATGTATCGAGCCACATGACCTGATCGACTCCGTCCAACGCCTCTATTTTATCCTTGTAGGCTTTCGCCTCATAAAGCGAAACATCATCAATCATGATGCGCCCCGTGCCGGGGTAGCCGAATTTCTCTTCCATCAGGTCCAGTCCCTGTTTGGACTGGACGGTCGACGGCAGGTATTCCGTCAGATCATAGTTGATCTCGACAAACGGCGCCATGAGCGCTGATATCAGCACCAGAACCAGAAAGACAATCTCGATCGCCCTGCTCCGCTCAATGATGAATTTCGGCAGGGAGAAGGCTTCTTTTTCCGTCTGTTTTTCTTCTTTGCGTTTATGTAAAAATTTCAGTTTCATGCCTGCTTGCTCCTGTCATACAATGATTGCGATCCTTACCGCATCAAAATAATCATATAATAATGCTTATCGCCGACCTGCTGATGTGCAACACCCATTTCCTTATAATAAATCACCCGGTCCACGCGCTTTTTCTCGTCGCTGTCGTGATTACGCAGAAGCTTTTCTTCTGCCTGCGTCACATCATCACAGTTGATGAGGTAAATCTCCGTATGACGTCTCGCAGTGCTTTCCCCGATGGATTTGAGGTAATCATCAAGTGTGCCTTCATCCGGGATCCGGCTGCTTCCATAGCCCTTACTGCGTGCCATCGCCAGACGGTGTTCGGCGATCTGCTGTAATTTTCCATTTAAAATAAAGCTGGCATCTTTATCGTAATCTTTTTTGTCATCGTCATAGTAATCTTCTTCCTCATCCCCGTCAAACGCGTCCGCCTTCAGCTCATTTAAGCTGTCCGCCATCGCCTGGGTATCTGCATCCAGAAATGCCAGCGTGTACGCGCCGCCGCCCGTGTTCTTCTTCTTTTTGGCGTTCGCCAGGCTGCCGTCCGCGTTGATCGTATACTGCGTCTCATCCTTTGTGAAGGTCGTTCCCTCCATCGCGCCGCTGTCTTTCAGGAAATAGTATTTTCCGTCGATATTCTGCCAGCCGGTCGCCATCGCGCCGTCCCCTTGCAGATAATACCAGGTTCCATTTTCCTGCTCCCAGCCCGTTTTCATCAAACTGTCTGCTCCGAGCAGGTACCATTTTCCGCCCATCTGCTGCCAACCCGTCAGGTAAGAACCGTCCATTCCCACCAGATAATAACCATTCTCCACCGGCTGCCAGACACCCGCATCATCCGCAAGCACTGTCTGGGCGGCAGACGCTGAGAAAAGGAGACTTACTCCTGCAATTCCTGCCAGCCGTACTATCTTATGTCCCAGAACCGCTTTCAGCGCCCTTTTTAGCCCCGGCGCCGTCCGTTTTTCTTCCTTCTTCATCCACAAACTTCTGTCCTTCATACGCTGTCCTCACTCTTCTTTATGCTTATTGATCGGATCCATCTGTTTCCAGTTCCACTCCCCGTGCCGTTAAAAGTGCCCGGAGCATCGCCGCCAGTTCCTTTTCCGAGATCCGGCTGCTGTCAATCAGCATATTATAACTTGCTTTATCCGCCCATGTCTTTTTTGCATAAAAATTATAATAATTTTTCCGTATTTTATCCGCTTGTTTGATCAGGTATTCAGCTTCTTTTTCATCTGTCTCGTAACGCCGCATAATCTCCTTCACGCGCGCCTCCATCGGGGCATATATAAATAGAGAAATAAGCCCTTCTGTCTCCTCCAGGATCTTGTCAGCGCAGCGTCCCACGATAATGCATGGACCTTTCTTCGCATACTCCCGGATCAACTGGGACTGCACGACAAACAAGGTATCATTCATCGGCTTTCCATAACCGGTAAACGGATTGCACTTGGCCGGAACCTTAAAAAGAAAACGGTTCGCCTTCATCTCGTCCGCCTCTTCCAGTTCCTCCATCTTAAATCCGCCGCACACCGCTGCTTCCTCTATCAGATGGCGGTCATAACAGGGAATTCCCAGTTTCTTTGCCAGAGACTGCCCCAGATTATGGCCGCCGCTTCCAAACTCTCTTCCGATTGTAATGACAAAATTTTTCATACCAGATTCCACCTTCGTATCTATTTCCTTTTGCTTTCGCATATGCTGCAGGTTCTCATAGCCGTTCCTTTCACGATTGTCAGCCACTCCTGCCGTCTGTGAAACGTTCCATACAAAAGACTTCTTCGCAGTGAACAGTTACATCTAAAATAGAGCATATACAACTCATGTCTGTTTAATTGACATTTGTTCATTTTTGAACTATAATGCATTATACTAAGTTGTTCGAATGAATACAATAATCATTTTTACGTCAGTTGTATTTTAATCAACATTTCATCACATTATGTTTGTTTTTTGTATCTGGTGTGCCCATTTTTACTTATTTTTAACACTCCCTTCATCCACAGCCTCCGATACACAGTCATACGGCGTTTCCCCGTCTGGAAACGTTCAGAAAGGAAGTCACTATGAAAGAAGAAATACTCGACCGGCGTGTACGAAAGACGAGACGCCAGTTAAAAGAATGCTTACCCCGCCTCCTCAAAGAAAAAAAAATTCAGGATATCACGGTGCGCGAACTCGCCGAGATGGCTGACATCAACCGCGGCACCTTTTATCTTCATTATAAAGATGTCTTTGACCTGATGGATCAGATCAAAAATGAACTGATCGAGGAGGTTGAGTCTGTCCTGACGCACCATCCCGTTCCCGAACTGGTAGCGCGCCCTTCCCTCGCACTCTCAGAACTATTTCCTCTTGTACAGGAAAATGCAGAGATTGTTTCTATCTTAATAGGAGAAAACGGTGATCTGAATTTTGTCAACCGCCTGAAACGCATTGTCAGCGATAAATGTTTAAAAGGCTGGCTGGATCTCAAATGTTCCAGCGATCCGGATACGCTCGCGGCATTTTCCGCCTTTATCGTTTCCGGCTGTGTCGGTACCGTTCAGTACTGGATCGAAAGCGGCATGAAGGAATCCACAGAACAGATGGCAATCTTGACAGAGGACTTTATCTTAAAAGGCATCCGGGTGCTGGAAAATCCGGCTTGACTTTCACGAAATTCCGTGCTTTAATAAAACTGCAATTTTTAAAAATTCAGAAAGGAGAACCACATGGACAGTTGTGACAGCAACGGGCGAAGTCGTCGCGATGGGCAAAATCAAACTATGAATTCCAACCATGCGTACCAGACTGTTGGTCTGCCGCAGGGTCTTTTTGAGTGTGAATCGGGCTGTCTGGCAGCACATTTCCGTCTGCTTTAACAGGCTGGTGATTCAGTGCTGAACGTTTCCCGGCACGATTGGTTTTCATATATATTTGTCCATCGCCCTGGCGCGGGTTTGAAACTGCCATCTGCGGCATTTCATCCTGTTCCCGACTGGCGGTGGATTTTTTTATCCCCGCACTGCTCGCCCTGTACGTCCCAAACGGCATTAAATAGAACGACAGAAAGCGAGGGAACCAAATATGAATCAGACTCCAGAAATGGACGAAAAGAAAACAAGCTCCCCGGAAACGGCTCCGATCGCCGCAACCGCAGAGCATAATGCTAATTTTGAAGAAAATATCCGCGCGATCATCCGCAGCGGAAAACCGGCAAGCGTGATCCGGGATGACCTCGACAATTACCATGCAAACGATATTGCCGAGGTTCTGGAAACACTGGACACTGCGACCCGGAAACGCCTCTACAATATTCTCTCTCTGGAAATGACGGCAGAGATTTTCACCTATCTCGATGAACCGGCGCCTTATCTGCATGAGCTGGGACTTGACCGGGCGGCAGCCGTTCTGGCAGAGATGGATGCCGATGAGGCGGTCGATATCCTCGAAAATTTAGATCCGAAGGAAAAAGAAGCCCTGATCGCGCGCATGGATCAGGAATCTAAGGATGATATCCACCTGATCTTTTCCTACGATGAGGAACAGATCGGTAGCCGGATGACGACCAACTACATCGTCATTCCCAATAACTGTACGATCAAGCAGGCAATGCGCCATCTGATCTCCCAGGCGGAGGACAACGACAACATCGACACCATCTACGTCGAAGACGAAAATGGGCGCTATTTCGGTGCGATCGAGCTGAA
>OOIF01002936.1_pt1 | contig 10793 bp, 8 predicted proteins | sample 1691961 | NCBI WGS metagenome assembly OOIF01 (sample SAMN06348146, study PRJEB24527) | human gut metagenome | biome: human gut; feature: ankylosing spondylitis patient; material: feces | host: Homo sapiens | place: China | collected 2015-10 | reverse complement strand
TTCGATTTGCTCATAGTGATGTTCCTTCTCGTTCAATGACGCCGCCGCCCACCACCAGGTCGCCGTCGTAAAAGACCACGGCCTGGCCGGGGGTAACGGCCCGCTGGGGCTGGTCAAAGACCACCTGCACCCGGTCCGGGGATATCTGCTCCACGGTGCAGGGCTGCTCGGCCATGCGGTAGCGGATCTTGGCCCGGAGACGCAGGGGGGCGTTTAATTGGTCAAAAGTTATCCAGTTCACGTCGCTGGCGGTGAGGGTATCAGAGAACAGGGACGCGTTGTCCGACAGGACCACGGCGTTGTCCTCTGGCCGCACCTGCTTGACATACAGCCGCCCGTGGTTAGAGGACACCCCCAGCCCCCGGCGCTGGCCCACGGTATAGCCCACGATGCCCGTGTGCTCCCCCAGGACGTGGCCCTCCTGGTCCAGAAACGGCCCGTGGGGATAGGTCTTTCCCGTGTGGCGGCGGATAAAGGCGGCATAGTCCCCGTCGGGGACGAAGCAGATGTCCTGGCTCTCGTGCTTTTTCGCGTTGATGAGTCCCTGCTGGGCGGCGATGGCCCGGATCTCGTCCTTGGACAGGTCCCCCAGGGGGAACAGACTGTGGACAAGCTGGTCCTGGGTCAGGTTATAGAGCACATAGCTCTGGTCCTTCTCCGGGTGGAGGGCCTTGCGCAGCAGCCAGCGTCCGCTGCCTCGGTCATAGCTTAGGCGGACATAGTGCCCCGTGGCCACATAGTCCCGGTCCAGCTCTTTCGCCCGCTGGAGCAGGGCGCCGAACTTAAGGTATCGGTTGCAGTCGATGCAGGGGTTGGGGGTCTCCCCCTGCTCATAGGCGCAGGCGAAGCGGTCCATCACCTGGCGGTGGAACTGGCGGGAGAAGTTGAACACATAAAAAGGAAAGCCCAGCTGCCGGGCCACCGCCCGGGCATCCTCCACATCGTCCAGGGAGCAGCAGCTGCTCTCCCCCTCCACGCCCACATCTCCGTTGTCAAACAGCTTCATGGTCACGCCGATGAGGTCGTGGCCCGCCTGTTTTAAAATCCAGGCCGCCGTGGAGCTGTCCACGCCGCCGCTCATGGCAACGGCCACCTTTGCGCACATGCTGCGTCCCCCTCTCTGGAGCACTGGGTTACATAACGCCCAGTATCAGGAAAATCAAAATGGATAACGGTCATTTTGCCCAACCGCTTGAGAATACTTTTTGCAGTATATCACACTTTTTTCCCGTCGGCAACCACCGGGAAAATCACGCCAAACTCCACAGGCCCAGGCGTTTGCAGGGAAACGGGCCTTACGAATACATATTGTATTGCTTGGTTTTTATACAGCGGACGGACACAAGATATTGTAGACCCGCACAATTTACAAACGAGACAAAGCGTGATATACTTCATTCCCGGTGATCAGAGAGATCAAATAACTTTCCGGCGGCAGCCCTGCCGCCGTTTTCCATCTGTTTGTTCATACCAAACAGAAAACTTGAGAGGAGTGCGCACCGTGAAAGTAATCAAGCGAGACGGAAAGATCGTCGATTACGACCGGAGTAAGATCGTCCGTGCCATAGAGAAGGCCAATGCAGAGGTAGCCCCCGATGAGCGGCTGTCCAAGGACCGCATCGACGCGGTGATCGACCGCATCGAGGCCCTGAAGCGCCCCCGGATGCTGGTGGAGGATATCCAGGACCTGGTGGAGCAGGGGCTGGTGGAGGAGAACAAGTTCCACCTGGCCAAAACCTATATCATCTACCGCTATAACCGGGCCCTGGTGCGCAAGGCCAACACCACCGACGAGTCCATCCTGTCCCTGCTGCGCAATGAGAACCAGGAGCTGGCCGAGGAGAACTCCAACAAGAACACCATGATCGCCGCCACCCAGCGGGACTATATCGCCGGTGAGGTGAGCCGGGACCTGACCCGGCGCATCCTGCTGCCCGAGTACATCTCCAAGGCCCACGACGAGGGCGCCATTCACTTCCACGACGCGGACTACTTCGTTCAGCCCATCTTCAACTGCTGCCTGATCAACATCGGAGACATGCTGGACAACGGCACTGTGATGAACGGCAAGCTCATTGAGAGCCCCAAGAGTTTTCAGGTGGCCTGCACCGTTACCACACAGATCATCGCCTGCGTGGCCTCCAACCAGTACGGCGGTCAGAGCGTGGACATGAGCCATCTGGGCAAATACCTGCGCCGCAGCCGGGAGAAGTTCCGCAAGCACATCTTCTACGAGTGCGCCGGTCAGGTGGACGAGGCCACCCTGGAACGGCTGGTGAATGACCGGGTCCGGGACGAACTGAAGTCCGGCGTCCAGACCATCCAGTATCAGATCAACACCCTGATGACCACCAATGGCCAGTCCCCCTTCGTCACCCTGTTCCTCAACCTGCGGGAGGACGACCCCTACCTGGAGGAGAATGCCCTCATCGTGGAGGAGGTCCTCCGTCAGCGCCTGGAGGGCATCAAGAACGAGGCGGGCGTCTACATCACCCCCGCCTTCCCCAAGCTGGTCTATGTGCTGGACGAGCACAACTGCCTGAAAGGCGGGAAGTACGACTACATCACCGAACTTGCAGTGCGCTGCTCTGCCAAGCGGATGTATCCAGACTATATCTCCGCCAAAAAGATGAAGGAGAATTACGAAGGCAACGTGTTCTCCCCCATGGGCTGCCGCTCCTTCCTGTCCCCCTGGAAGGATGAGAATGGCAACTATAAGTTCGAGGGCCGCTTCAACCAGGGCGTGGTCTCCCTGAACCTGCCCCAGATCGGCATCCTGGCCCGGGGGGACATGGACAAGTTCTGGTCCCTGCTGGAGGAGCGCCTGGACCTGTGCTATCAGGCCCTCATGTGCCGCCACAATGCCCTGAAGCAGGTGCGGTCCGACTCCTCCCCCATCCACTGGCAGTATGGTGCCATCGCCCGCCTGCCCAAGGGCGCGCCCATCAAGCCCCTGCTCTACGGCGGCTACTCCTCCATCTCCCTGGGCTATATCGGTCTGTACGAGGTGACCAAGCTGATGACCGGCGTGAGCCACACCCAGCCCGGCGGGACCGAATTTGCCCTGAAGGTGATGAACCGCCTGCGCAAGGCCTGCGACGACTGGAAGAAGGAGACCAACATCGGCTTCGCCCTGTATGGCACCCCCGCCGAGTCCCTGTGCTACCGCTTCGCCCGCATCGACAAGGAGCGCTTCGGCACGATCCCCGACGTAACCGACAAGGGTTATTATACCAACAGTTATCACGTGGACGTGCGGGAGCACATCGACGCCTTCCACAAGTTCACCTTCGAGTCCCAGTTCCAGAAGATCTCCACCGGCGGGTGCATCTCCTATGTGGAGATCCCCAACATGCGCCACAACCTGGAGGCGCTGAAAGAAGTGGTGCGCTTCATCTATGACAACATCCAGTACGCCGAGTTCAACACCAAGAGCGACTATTGCCAGGTGTGCGGCTTCGACGGGGAGATCATCATCAACGATGACAACCAGTGGGAGTGCCCCGTCTGCCACAACAAGGACCGGGCCAAGATGAACGTCACCCGCCGCACCTGCGGCTACCTGGGCGAGAACTATTGGAACGTGGGCAAGACCAAGGAGATCAAAGCGCGGGTGCTGCATCTGTAAGTTTAAATTATAACCGAAAAATTTTAGTTAGAAAACCGGAACCCGATGATGGGGTGTATCTTCTGGCGTTTCGACCGCTTTTGGGACAGTTTACAAGGCGAGAACTTCTGGTCCTCTACGATATTTTGAAAGCGGCTCAGACGAGTTTGGAACTATATCGAAACACAATATAAAAAATGCCATGACGCACAGCGTAAGTTTGCTTATTCTGTGCGTTATGGCATTTTTGCGTAATTTCGATATGATTATGATAGAGAACTATGAAAGAAGGAGAACCTGCAATGTCTTCAAAAAGAGAAATGGCCGCATGTGCGGAACGTCTGCTGTCCCTGCTGGAGGTCCCGGACGGCGTGGAGCTGGAGGAGACCGTGGACATGGTGCTGATCGACCTCCAGATGCACATCGTGGACTCTGGCACGAGAAGCGCAGTAGCCAGTGTTCTGGCAGACCGGGTGTTTGCGCTGTTGATGCAGACCTTTATCGCGCATTACCCGGAGATCGACCACGAATATGTCACCATATTCTACGCGTACAATCACGTATTTGAAACGGAGATGTACGATACCGCAGACCTCCCCCGAGTCGGCAGCATCGGGGGAAAATTGAAACGGATGCAGGAGGAGTTTGCCCTTCCCCGTAACTATGAGGAGTGGGTGCTGTATTTCCGGCATTACAAGACCTACTGCGAGATGCTGGCCAAGCGGGGAAACGTGCAGATGAAGGTGGAATTGCGTAGAACTGCGCTGCCGTATTTGGCGGAGGTGTGCGGCCATGCGGAGGAGCTGAGCAAGCAGGAGCAGCGGGCCATCGTCATTGCCCAGACGATTTCCTGCATGGGCTTCAAAGAAATCGGGAATGCGCTGTTGCTGCTGAACACCTGCCAGGGCCAGCTGTTTGGCTTCGTGCCGGAGCAGCTGGGGGTTCGGAACGCAAAGGAGCTGCGGACGGTTTTCGGTATCCTCTGTGAGGTCGTCCGCCTCGCACCGGCAAAGTTCTACTTCCCCTTGGCAGTGCGGATGGAGCGTGAAATCTACAAGGCGGTGTCCGCATGGACGGGCAATACGCACCACGAAAGCACGACGGTTTTGCAGCGAATCTGGGAAGAAAAACGCTGGATGAAGGAAAACGGAAAACAGGCTTCTCCGGAAATTACAGGATTATTGAAGCTGCATCACTACTACATGAAGACGCTGAACGGGGACTGCCAGCCGGAGTGGGACGAGCTGTAAGTCAATACTGCCAAATCCGCCGGTCACTGCTACAATAATGCAAATATCAGCATTGGAGGAAGAACCATGAAAAAGAAAATGCAGCTGACCCAGCGGGAATTTGACCAGTTCGAGGACTACCTGCGCCACGACGAGCGGGAGGAGAGCACCATCGAGGCCTACCTCCGCTCCTTGACCCGGTTTGCGGAGTGGGCGGATGGACGGGCGGTTACCAAGGAACTGGCTATGGAGTGGAAGGCGGCGCTGGCCGAGGCCGGCTACCGTCCCATCTCCGTAAACGCCATGCTGGCGGCGGTGAACAAATTCTTCACCTGCATGGGGCGGGAGGACTGCAAAGTGAAGTATTTGAAACTCCAGCGGCAGATGTTCCGCAAGTCGGAAAAAGACCTGTCGAAAGAGGAGTACCAGCGCCTGGTCCAGGCGGCCCACGAGAAGGGCGACCTGCGGATGGAGCTGATTTTGGAGACCATCTGCGCCACCGGCATCCGGGTGGGGGAGCTAAAGTACATCACCGTAGAGGCAATTCGGGCGGGCGTAGCGGAGATTGCGCTGAAGGGAAAAATCCGCACCATCCTGCTCCCCCATCGGCTCTGCCGGAAGCTGCAAAAGTACGCCAAACAGCAAAAAATCGCCTCGGGCAAGATTTTTCTCACCCAAGACGGTTTACCTGTTTCAAGACAATCTATCTGGACCCGCATGAAGGCCCTCTGCGAAGCGGCGGGCGTGGAGCGGAGCAAGGTGTTCCCCCACAACCTCCGCAGCCTGTTCGCCCGGTCCTTCTACGGCTCCTGCCACGACGTGGTCCGACTGGCCGATGTGCTGGGGCACAGCAGCATTGAGACCACACGGATTTACCTCATGTCCACGGGGAAAGAGTACCTCCGACAGCTGGACAAGCTGGGGCTGGTCCAATAATTTGCATAATTGTTGTTTTGTAATGTGAAGGGCGGTTCTTGCCTGAAAACAGCATAAAAAACGCCCTGCAAGACATTTGCAGAGCGAAAAGTGATAAAAAATGATTGAGCCGGTTCAAATTCCTAGGAATCGGCTCTGTTTTTGGTTATAAAATTTTACAGAATGCTTGCCTTTTTTCGCAGGAAGTGGTATCCTAACCGTGGGTTTTTGCACCTTTTTCAGGGTGCGACTCTGTAAGACTGCTAAACAACAATTACGTCCAAAACGAACGGGGTTGAGCAATGGGACGGCTACACGTTGAGACAATTCAAATCGACCCGGCGCTGCTCCGCCGGACCGCAGACGGCGCAGTGCTGACGCCGGAGATTCTGGAGGACTACGCCGCCAAGCTCCGAGCCCAGGGGCGGCGAGAGGACAGCGTCCGCAGCTGCGAGCGGGTTTTAAGGCAGTTCTATGACTTTCTCTCGGCGGAAAAGCTGGTGGGCAAGGACACCCTGCAAGCCTGGCGGGACCAGCTGCTGGTGGAGAATTACGCCGTCCGCAGCGTGAACAGCAAGGTCTCCACCATAAACGCCCTGCTGGAGAGCATGGGCTGCCGGGAGTTCCAGGTGACCAAACAGCTGCCAGCCGAGGAGTTCGACGCCCCGGAGCTGACCCGGCAGGAGTACGTCCGAATGCTCCAGATGGCCAAAATTCTGGAGGACGAGCGGGCCTATGTTTTGACCAAACTGTTTGCCACCACCGGGATCGCCGTGCTGGATTTACCGGCGGTGACGGTGGAGGCGGTCCAGACCGGTCACACCGTTCTGAAATCGGGCAAGAAGCTGGAAATCGTCCGTTTTCCGGCCAGCCTGCAAGCGGACCTGCTGCGCTACGCCCGGGAGAACGGCCATCCCTCCGGCATGATTTTCACAAAAAAGGACGGCTCCGCCATCGCCAGGACCCAGGTCAGTCTATTCATCCAAAAGCTGGCGCTGGAGGCGAAAGTACCTGCCGAAAAAGGCAATATTCGAGCTCTCCGGCAGCTGTATAAGACCACCATTTCCGGCATCGAGGCCAACTTTGACCTGCTGGTGCGGCAGGCGTATGAGCGGCTCTGCACCCGTGTGGGACAAACAACAGCACAAAAACTGACCGGACTGGATGGCACAGAGTATCTTGTATAGTTGCTTTGACTGCCGGAAATGAAAATGGGAAAGATGCCTCTTTCAGCCAGCTGCTTCATGAGGAAACTGATGGGGAAGGAACGTCTTTTTGTAAAGAAGTGTGGAGCTTCTGTCTTTTTGTGCAAAAAAACTTGCGAATCAAAGGACAAAGTGTTAAACTGAAAAAGAGAACATGTATGGTAAACTTGCGGGGGTGTACGAATGAAGATACTGGTCGTCGATGATGGACAGCTTGCGATCAACTCGCTGATCCGCATCCTGTGCCGCGTTGCACCCGACTGCGACTATATCAGCGCCATGACGACCGAGGATGCACTGAGCTGGATGCGTCAGGGGCCGATGGACGCGGCTTTCCTCAATCTGGAAATGCCCGGCATGAACGGGCTTGCTTTGACGCGCATGATCCAGAAGCTGCAGCCGCGCTGCAACATCATTGTGGTAACAGAGCACCCGGAGTATGCGCTGGAAGCGCTGCAGATCTTCGTGAGCGGCTTTTTGCTCAAGCCTGCAAACGAGGCGGATGTGCGCAATGTGCTGGAGCATCTGCGCTACCCGCCGGAGAATGCCCCTGTCGGCATCAAGATCCAGTGCTTTGGCAATTTTGAGATCTTCGTGGGTGGGCGCGCTCTGGCCTTCAAGCGCAGCAAGAGCAAGGAGCTGCTGGCCTATCTGGTGGATCGCAATGGTGCCACCTGCACCAACGGCGAAATGCTGGCCGTGCTGTGGGAGGATAAGCCCGACACCGCATCGTTGCACAGCCATCTCCGCAATCTGATCTTTGACCTGAGCCATACGCTGGAGGATGCAGGTGTTACCGGCCTGCTCATCCGCGGCCGCAGCACACTGGCGCTGGACACCAGCAAGGTGGATTGTGATTATTACAATTTCCTGCGGGGCAACCGCTCGGCCACCAATTCCTATCGCGGCGAGTATATGACCCAGTATTCTTGGGCAGAGGTGACCCGTTCAGCGCTGCGCCAGCAGGCAAATGTGCAGAAAACAGCCTCGATCCCCAGTTACTATGTGCCGCCTACCGGCTTTTAAACCAGAAAAACAAGAACACCTCAGAAAATCGCTCGATTTTCTGAGGTGTTCTTTCTTGACATGAAAATACCCCCAGAGCACTCAGAGTTTTGTTTTTACCCTGTCTACTCTGGGGGCAGCATATCAAAAGTAAAGGGGCTTTGTGTGCAATTATTTACTGCTGCGCAAAAATTTTGATCTCATCCTTATCCATAAAGGCGGCACCGGAAAAACCGGAAGCTTCCAGCTGGCCCAACTGTTTGCCCAGCTTCTTGGCCTGCTGCAGAACGGTGACATTGTAGCTGCTGCGCAGGTCTGCAGCCTTGGCAAGAACGGCGGTGAAGTCGGCATCCTTGCCGTACAGCAGGGCGATCTTCTGCTTTGCGCCGGGGATCTGGTAGCCCTGCTCCAGCAGGATGCCACACACCCGCTCGAAGCCGATGGAGAAGCCCACGGCGGGCACCTGAGTGCCCAGGAACTTGCCCACCATGTTGTCGTAGCGGCCGCCGCCGGCCACGGCACCGCTGAACTGCGGGCAGGTGATCTCGAACACCATGCCGGTGTAGTAGCCCTGACCGCGCACCAGGCTGGGGCAGTAGGCCACCTGATAGCGGCCGGCAGCCAGCGCATTGGCGGTGGCCAGAACGTACTTCAGGTCATCGGCGATGGCGGGGTCGGCGCAGCGGGCAGCCACGGCGTCCAGCGTCACCTCACCGGCGGCGATGAAATCGGCCAGTGCGTTGATGGCGGCTTCCGGCAGCTGCTTTTCAGTCAGCTCGGCCTTCACGCCGTCAGCACCGATCTTGTCCATCTTGTCAAAGGTGATGCAGACGGAATCCAGCGTATCGGCGGCAAAGCCCATGCTCTCCAGCATGCCGCGCAGGATGCGGCGGTCGTTGATGTTCACCGTGAAGCCGGTGAAGCCGATGTTCAGCAAAGCGCGGGTGGTCACGTCGATCAGCTCCACCTCGGCGTTGGGGGAGCTGTCGCCCAGAATGTCGATGTCGCACTGCACGAACTCGCGCAGACGGCCCTTCTGGGGGCGCTCGGCACGGAACACGCGGTCGGTCTGGATCACCTTGAAGGGGCTGGGCAGCTTGTCCTTGTTGGCGGCATAGTAGCGGCTCAGGGGCAGGGTGAGGTCGTAGCGCAGGCCCATGTCGGAGAGCTGCTTGGGGTCGCCGGTGTTCAGGGCGGCGGTGAGCTTGTCGCCGCGCTTGAGCACCTTGAAGATCAGGTTCAGGTTGTCGCCGCCGTCGGACTTGTCCAGATTTTCCATGTCCTCCAGCATAGGGGTGGAGATGCGCTCAAAGCCGGACGCACGGTAGGTCTCCAGGATCTTGCCCTGGATGTAGTCGCGCAGGGTCTGCTCGGCGGGCAGCAGGTCGCGCATGCCCTTCAATGCCTGTGTTTTCATGGTTGCAATACCTCTCTATATGTCAATTGAATTGTTTCCAGTACATCATATTATAAAGGAAACTGCCGGATTGTCAATCCGAATGGGCACACTATCGCAAATTGCACGGATTTTGAGGTGAAACGATGAAACAGCAGTTTGCAGCAAAACACCCGTGGACGATCCTTGCCGCCGGGGCCGCCATTCAGGTGCTCACGGGGCTTCCGGCGGCGTGGGGCGTGTTCCAGCAGCCGGTCATGGAGGAATACGGCCTGTCGGAGCAGGGGGCGGGGTATGCGTTTGGCATCCTCATCGCGGCCTTCGGTGTGGGGTGCGTGCTGGGCGGCTTCCTGCAGGACAGGCACGGCCCCCGCTGCGCGGGCCTGTGGGGCACCGCCCTGCTCTGCGGCGGCTCCGCTGCCCTCATTTACTCCGGAACTGCCAGCCGGCAGATCTCCAATATGCTCATCTCCATGGCCTGCTACATCGTCATGGCGGTGTCCCTGAATCTGGTGGTGGGCCTGCTGGGTGAGCTGTCGCTGGGCCATGCGGGCTTCATGTCCGTGGGCTTGTTCACCGGCTGCCTGCTCTCCATTCAGCTGGCGCAGAGCGTCCCCATCGGAGTGCGGATGCCTCTGTCCATGCTGCTGGGCGGCGTGGCGGCGGCGGTAGTGGGCCTGCTGGTGGGCCTGCCTGCCCTGCGGCTCAAGGGCGACTATCTGGCCATTGTGACGCTGGCCTGCGGCGAGATCATCAAGACCATCATCAATAACCTCTCCGTTACCGGCGGCGCCAAGGGGTTGGATACCAGCGATATCTACGCCGATACCCGGACACTGCTGCCCTTTGCCATCGTGCTGATTTTTCTGGTGGTGCTGGTGATGATGAATCTGAAGAACTCCCGCCATGGCCGGGCCATCATGGCCATCCGGGATAACCGTATCGCAGCGGAGTCCAACGGTGTCAACGTGACGTATTACAAGCTGATGGTGTTCGTGCTGGCGGCTTTCTTCGCCGGAATGGCCGGTGTGCTGTACGGTCATACGCTGGCCAACATCAAGCCCATGCTCCATGTGGATGATGAGGGACATCTGATTCCGCTCTCCAAAGTGCGCGGACGCAAAAAGTCGCTGATTGCTCTCGTGGATGCCATGGAAAAACAGATCGGCAGCTGGCGTGACAAGAATGACATCATTTTCCTCAGCCACGGCGACTGCATCGAAGATGCACAGTATGTTGCTGATCTCATCAAAGACCGTTTCGGCTATGAAAGCTTTCTGATCAACCATGTCGGTCCGACCATCGGCGCTCACACGGGTCCGGGCGTCGTTGCACTGTTTTATATGGGCGATTACCGTTAATCGGAAGCGCCTTTTTTGTGGAATTGTCGCAATAAGCATAGATCTCTTTGGGTTGATAAGTAATATTATAAGAAG
>OOIF01002928.1_pt1 | contig 10820 bp, 7 predicted proteins | sample 1691961 | NCBI WGS metagenome assembly OOIF01 (sample SAMN06348146, study PRJEB24527) | human gut metagenome | biome: human gut; feature: ankylosing spondylitis patient; material: feces | host: Homo sapiens | place: China | collected 2015-10 | reverse complement strand
CAGCAGTAGGGGGGGGGGGCAAAACATCCTAGAAATCTAGCGTTTAGGAGGTTAGTATGCTTAATATAAATACTAACCTATCGAGCTTGATTGTACAATCTAATTTAAAATTATCGACCAATGGATTAAATACTGCCATCGAGCGGATGACAAGCGGCTTTAAGATAAACCACGCGAAAGATAATGCTGCTAATTATTCAATAAATACAAACTTATCAACAAAAATAAGAGCCTATCAAGTAGCAGAAGATAATGCAATGATGGGTTTGGATATGGTTCAGAGTGCAAACTCAGGTTTATCGCAGGTTTCTGATATACTTGCCAGATTGAGAAGTTTGGAAATGTCTGTTCAAAATGGTACTTACGGAAAGGATTCTTTGAGTGCTGTTAATAAGGAAGCTAGGGCACTTACAGCAGAAATATCAAGAATTTTGAATAATACAGAATACGGTGATAAGTTGTTTACAACTCCGTCAAGAGAAACCCGGTCTGGATTTGTGAATGAGGTTGTACACCGTGATACCAGTGCTATGACAACTCTTGAGTCAGTAGATGAAACCGTAAAACTTACAAGCGGTACTTATTCAATATCTTCTGCAAAAGAATTAGCAAAACTTGCAACAATGACAAATAATGGTTTGATAGAAGTAGGGGGAGCAGAATTTGTTCTGGGTGCAGATATTGATTTGAGCGAATACTCAGAAGGTGAAGGCTGGGTGAGTATCGGTAATGGAGTACGTTTTCGTACAAAATTTGACGGTAATGGTTATGTTGTTTCAAATCTGTACATGAATAGTGCTACTAAGAAAGAAATGCTCGGGTTATTTGGGTTTTGCGGAAGTGGATGTGAAATTAAAAATTTAGGAATAGAAGATGTTGATATAACATTGAACACGGGAACCGGAGCATTAGCTGGATATGTCGAAAATGTTACAATTAGCAATTGTTACGTAAAAGGCGGCAAGATAAATAGTGCTGGAGGCAATGCAGGGGGCTTATTTGGACATTTAGCAGGGTGGCATGGTACTACATTGATTACAGATTGTTATTCCGATGTTAGTGTAACCTCCACAAAATATGCTGGAGGAATTTCTGGACTCATGGGGAATACTATCATGAGGAATTGCAGCTCTTACAGTTCTATAAAATCTTTAACAAAAGAACGGGGCGCTGGTGGAATAACAGGAGGTTGTTATATTAATGATGTTCCTCATGGTAGAAATGTACAAATAGAAAATTGTCAAGTATTTAATGTTACTGAAGAATTGAATGGAGTGATTGTAGGTGCACTTTCACACGAAGAAGGTGTTGGTATCTTGCCATTAACTATAACCAATTGTTCTTATGATTCTCGTTACAAAGGAAGTGCTGTCGGTGGAGAATTGTATGGTGCAGTTGTGTTGAATAATATTACAACATTTGAAGGTCAATCGTTTAAATCACCATTTTTTCAAGTTGGTATTAATGGAAATGAAGCAGGTAAAATAGGCTATTCTATGGATTTATCATTGGATGGTATAGAGTTATTCAGCTTTTTGGGTGAAAAACAAATAGGAGTTGAAAGTATTGATTATTACCTGAAAAAGATTGCATTAAAGCAAACAGAACTAGGAGCACTAGAAAACCGTCTAATGAGTGCACTGGAACAAATCAAAGTATCTTATGATAATCTCGTTTCAACTCAATCAACAATACGTGATGCAGATATAGCAGAAGAGTCAAGTGCTTACATTCGCAGTCAGATATTACAACAGGCTTCTGCAACACTTCTTGCTGCTGCAAACCAATCGCCATCTATAGCACTGCAATTGTTATAGTCTACTTGGCGTAGAGGATACTTTATGTTATAATTACTTCTACTGGAGGTAGAGAGTATGTTTAAACTTGGAATTATAGGCTATCCTTTAGGTCACTCTATCTCGGCTGTTATTCAAAAAGCCGGACTTAAAAGCATCGGACTTGAGGGTTCATATGATGTTATGGAAACCCCTCCGGAGGATTTGATTAATAGAATTAAATTCATAAAAACTAATGGATATAACGGGTTTAATGTTACAATTCCGTTAAAAGTTCCAATGTCGCTATTTCTTGATGATATTGATGATTATGCAAATATTGCAGGATGTGTTAATACAGTAAAAGTTGGTGATGATAAGTCTTTCTTCGGGTATAATACTGATATTTATGGGTTTAAAAAAGCTATTCCCGAAACAATTAATTTAGCAGGAAAAAATGCGAGCATTTTAGGAACTGGCGGAGCTTCCAGAGCAGCTGTAGTGGGGCTTGCAGAAAAAGGGGTAAAAGAAATTGATTTTTATACCAGAAATATAATTAATTCAAGACAAACTCTTGAATATGTCAGGGCGAAGTTTCCTGAAATCAATTTCAATGTATACCAGATACAAAATATCCGTTCTCTAGAAGGAACTTCAATAGTTGTAAATGCAACGCCTATTGGAATGAAGGGTTTTATGGCAGACCAAATGCCTTTGGAAAAAACTGATTTGGATAAATTAAATCCTGAAACTCTTATTTATGACATTGTGTACAATCCTGTTAAAACAGTTCTTATTCAAGAAGCTCAAAAAAGAGGACTCCAGACAGTAGGTGGTTTAGATATGCTTATCTATCAAGCAGAGAGGGCCATTGAAATCTGGACAGGAAAATCTCCTGATACTAAACTTATGAAAATAGCTGCATTGGAAGCTCTGTAATTCATACTTCTGTAAAGATTTGTAAAGATTTTTTGTCTTTGTGAAATTCGATATTTTTTATATACTTTTAATATATGTAAGATGAATAAACATAAGGAGACAAAAAGATGTCAACTAATATTAATGCAAATGTTTTAAAGAATTTTATAGTAAAAACAATTGGTGCTGATAAATTAACTCAAAATCAGGCACAGAAATATGATATTGACGGCAATAAATATGTTGAAGCTAACAAAGATGAAAATGCTTATCTTGAGTTAGATGAAATATTACAAGATTCAGATTTGTATGAACAGTTCGCAACAATGTATGTTGAGGAACAAGATAAAGATAAAGCGGCTGCGGATAAAGAAAAAGAGAAAGAAGAGGCTGCAAAAGTCCAAGATAAAGGCGAAAGCAAAGCATAACGAGAGAGAGATTTGAGAAATAAAGAATAAGGTATTTAAGCGGAACTTTCAAGTCCCGCTTTTTTATTCATAAAAATATAGCAAACTCAAAAAAATATGGTATAATATAAATAGGAGATCAAAGTTGAATCGTTATCAGCCAAATGCGGAAGCAGAAAGGCATTTCATATAAGAATGATGAGCAATTTACAATTTCAAAATGACCTCGAACGACTCTTAGCAGTTATGCCCCGAAAAGTTGTTGAAAATTTGTCGTCTGACAGGTTGGATGATGTTATAGAAATTGTACTTGATATAGGCAGAGTACCGGAGGTAAGACATGCCGGCGGAAAGATTGAAAAATTAAATTGCGATTTTGTAAACGATGAAGATATTTCTTTTGTAACTTCCCATCTGCAGAAATTTACACACGATAACCGTTCTGGTATCCCCGGCACTCTTCATAGAATAAGTGCGATTAGAAACAGGCAGGGAAAAGTTGTAGGCCTTACCTGTCGTATCGGTCGTGTAGTAACAGGTACAATTGCATGTATTAAAGATATTTGTACTCAGGGAAAAAGTATATTATTTCTTGGTCCTCCAGGTGTTGGTAAGACAACTAAGCTTAGAGAAATTTCCAGGCTTGTAGCAGATGAGCTTGGTAAGCGTGTAGTTATTGTTGATACTTCTAATGAAATCGCCGGCGACGGAGATGTTCCTCATCCGGCAGTCGGGTCAGCAAGACGTATGCAGGTTGCTCAGCCGGAATTACAAAAAGATATAATGATAGAGGCTGTAGAAAACCATACACCAGAAGTTATTGTAGTAGATGAAATCGGAACCGAGCCGGAGGCTCAGGCCGCAAGAACTATTGCAGAACGCGGTGTTATGCTGATTGCAACAGCGCACGGAAACTGTTTAGAAAGTTTGATTAAAAACCCGACGCTTTCAGATTTGGTCGGCGGCATACAATCAGTAACACTTGGTGATGATGAGGCAAAAAGAAGAGCGTCGCAAAAAACTGTTCTTGAAAGAGAAAAACAGCCGACTTTTGATATTGTAATAGAAATTCTTGATAGAAATACTCTCGCTGTATACAAAAATACATCAGAAGCGGTTGATTATATTTTACGCGGCTGGCCTATCCGCCCTGAAATTAGAAAAGTGGAACAAAAAGAACTTGATAAACCTGTTGTTATAGAAGAGGCTAAACAGGAACTTCAGACTCCGGCGGATAACAAGATGAACTTTTCTTTTTCGCGCCAGAAATATGTTGAACAGGCTAAACCGCTTAAAAAATTATATCTGTATGCAGTTTCACGTACTATTGTGGAGAAACTTATTGAACGCCTGAATTTAAATGTAGAAATTATAAGAAATGTGGAAGATGCCGATATTGTAATAGCTCATAAAAACTTTGCAAAAGGCGGAGCAAAAATTCTAAGTACAGCCAAAGAATACAGGGTTCAGATATTCTATGTGAAAACAAACTCAATGGCACAAATACAAAAAGTTTTGAAAGATGCTCTTGATATACAACCTGGTGATGTAGAATCTTTGACCGGATATAGCGATGAAGCAGAAAAAGCTTTAGATGAGGCTAAATCTGCAATAAAAAAAGTATTGGATGGAGCTTTAATGATTGAGCTGGCACCGCAGCCATCTCATATTAGAAAACTTCAGCACGAACTTGTAGAGCAATATAATCTCCAGAGTACTTCTATAGGGGAAGAGCCGGATAGGCATTTACGTATTGAAAAATAATAAATGTTCCCCATATGGGTTTCTTGATTTGACTTATATTTTTTGTTAGTATTATGTTTAAAATTAGACATAATACTATAATGTGTTTATCGTAAAATATAAATAGTACTTAGGACTTGGAGAGCTAATGAGAAATAAAATTATATTAATTATAGTCGTTGTGCTGGCTTTAATTTTAGGCCGCTGGCTAATCTCAAATTTTGACAAAGCTAAGACTGCTAAGCAGCGTGCGCTTGGCGCAATACCAGCAGTTACAGTTACAGAAGTCGGCAGCCGTTATGTAACACGCCAATTTCAGGCAAATGCAAGAGTTGTTTCAAAATACAGAGTAGATGTTCTTGCGCGTATTAGCGGATATTTAACTAAGAGTTATTTTAAAGAAGGCGATTATGTAAAGGCAGGGCAGGTTTTATTTGAGATAGAGCCTCAACAATATCAGTATGCAGCAAGTCAGGCAAAGGCAAATCTTGATAATGCAAAATCAATGTCTAAATATTACGATAAACAGCTTGCACGGTATAAAGAACTTGTAAAACAGGATTATATTGCGCGATCAGAATATGATAATGTTCTGGCACAGTCAGATGCATACTCCGCGCAGTTAGATAGTGCAGAAAGCGCTTATAGAGATGCGCAGAGGAATCTTGGCTACACACATGTAAAATCTCCTGTAGACGGAAGGGTTGGGATTATTGCAGTTACAGTTGGTAACTTTGTTTCAACTGCAAGCGGAGCTTTGACTACTATTAACAGTTCAAATCCTATGTATATTACATTTCCGTTAAATTCCAAAGACTATGCAGAGCTGGTAAGAATTGACGGTGCAAACGCAAAAAGAGATGTAGAGTTTTATTTCAGCACAGGCCGAAAATATGATATCAAAGGGGTTCAGGATTTTTACGATAATAAGGTCGAAGAAACAACAGGTACAATAACTTTGCGAGCAACTTTTCCTAACCCTAAGGATGAGTTAATTCAAGGTGATTTTGGCAGGGTAATAATATATTCAAAATCTAAGGACGATATGCCGGTGGTTCCTCAAAGCGCTACTATGGAAAATCAAGAAGGACGCTATCTGTTTGTTCTTGATGAAAAAAACTTACCTAAGATGGTTTATATAAAAACTATGGGTGAAACAGAAGATAATATGTGGATTGTTTCAGAAGGGGTAAAAGCCGGCGACAGAATAATTGCAACTGGTCTGCAAAAAGTCATTCAAGGACGTCCGGTGAGAATTGTTCAGGCTGTGCCAAAAGAATCTGAAGGGCAAAATAAGCAAAGTTTGTTTGGAAAAATAAAAAGTAAATTAAGTAAACCAGGGAAAAAATAATGGCAGGCAATTTATTTATAAAGCGACCTAAATTTGCTATAGTAATTTCTATTGCAATTATATTAGCAGGGTTAATATCACTTACAACTCTGCCTTTAGAAGAGTATCCTTCAATAACTCCTCCGCAGGTAATTGTTAGTGCTACATACAGCGGTGCGAGTTCCGATGTAATTACATCTACAATTGCTGCTCCTATTGAGTTGCAGTTGAACGGTATTGAAGATATGCTTTATATGTCTTCTGAATCAAAAAATGGATCTTACAAATTAACATTATATTTTGATGTTGGAGCAGATCCAGATATGGCTCTGGTAAATGTTCAAAACCAGCTGCAATTGGTTCAACCCCGTCTGCCAGAGGAAGTAAAGCGTTACGGTTTGACTGTTAAAAAGACAACAGGCGGTGCAGGCGCACTGTTTATTGCGTTAACTTCACCAAATAAAACTTACAATTCTTTATTTCTTGCAAACTATGCAACGATGTACATAAAAGACGAACTTGCTCGTACAAAAGGCTGCGGTCAAGTGCAAATATTCGGTGCGGGCGATTATTCTATGAGAATCTGGCTAAAACCTGATAAAATGGCAAGTTTAGGTGTTTCGACTTCTGATATAAATGCTGCAATAACTTCTCAGAATACTCAGGCTCCTGCAGGAAATATTGGTGTTGAACCAATGGATAATCCGCAGATGATGAAGTTTACTCTTAGAACCAAGGGGAGATTGAAGACTGTAGAAGAGTTTGAAAATATTATAGTAAAGTCAAATGTTAACGGTTCTAATGTTCGTATAAAGGATGTGGCTCGTGTAGAACTTGGAGCAGAAAACTATTCTTCTGCTGTTAGAATTGGCGAAAGTGATGTTGCAATGATTTCAATATCACAGCTTCCGGAAGCAAATACCATTGATCTGGTAAATCGTATTGAAAAGAAAATGGAAATATTGAGTAAAAAATTTCCAACGGATATTGAATATTTTACTCAATACGATACAACAGAGTTTGTACGAGAATCCATTCATGAAGTTATTAGTGCGATTGTTCTGGCAATTATTCTCGTTAGTGCAGTAACTTATTTATTTTTGGGAACTGCGCGTGCTGCATTTATCCCTTTTTGCGCAATTCCGGTTTCATTAATCGGGGTATTTATTTTTATGGCATTAATGGGTTTTTCAATAAATCTGTTAATCCTCTTTGGCTTAGTTCTTGCAGTAGGGCTTGTTGTTGACGATGCTATTGTAGTATTGGAAAATACACAAAGGCATATCCAAGAAGGTAAGCAGCCTCGGGAGGCTACAGAAATAACTATGCAGGAAGTTTTTGGAGCTGTTGTAGCAACATCTCTAGTTTTGATGGCAGTATTTGTTCCGGTATCATTTATGGGTGGTATATCAGGGCAAATGTATCGTCAATTTGCAGTATGTATTGCGACTTCAATTGGGTTGTCAACTGTTGTAGCGTTGACTCTCTCTCCTGCATTATGTGCGATGATTTTAAAATCAGGAGAAGAAAAAACAGATTTTGAATTTATACAAAAATTTGAAAACTGGTTCAATAGTATAAGAGATAAATACCTTAAAACTGTGGAATATTTTGTTCGTGCTCCTAAAAAGACGATGAATACTTTAATTGGAATAATTATAGGTATTTTAATTATGTTCTGGCTTTGTCCTACAGGCTTCCTGCCGGAAGAGGACAGGGGGGCATTATTTGCAATGATTCAGCTGCAGGATGGTGCAACTCTTTCCAGAACCGCAGATGTTGTAAAAACTATTTCAGATGAGCTTGTAAAAATTCCAGGTGTAGTATCTGTTATGCAGATAAATGGTATGAATGGCGAAAATTCAGCGTTCTGTATTTTAAAGCTTGAACCATGGTCAAAGAGAAAGAGTAGTAAACTCTCTTTGAATAGTATTATGAAACAGTCAAATGCTATTGTATCAAAATATCCGGAAGTAACAGGTTTTGTATCTTCTCCTCCAGCTATTACCGGTATGGGAATGTACGGCGGATTTGAATATCAGCTTCTTGATAAAGGCGATAGGTCATCTGATCAATTGTTTGATGAGGCTCAATTATTACTTAGAACAGCACGTGGTGATGCTGCGTTCTCAAGTTTGTATACATCTTTTACGTCTTCTCTGCCGCAGGTTGTTGTCAAAATTGAAGAAGATAAAGCTATGGCCCAAGGCGTTTCAATTTCGGAAATATATTCAACGCTTGCAGCTCAGTTCGGCGCTGTTTATGTAAATGACTTTAATAAATATGCACCATACAGAGCAACTTTAAGTGATATAAACAAGATTTATGTAAAAAATAATCAGGGAAAAATGGTTCCATTGTCAGCTGTTATATCTACAACTAATATAGTAGGGCCATACTCATTAACTAGATTTAATATGTATCCAGCAATTACTATTAACGGAAACCCTGCTTCAGGTGTAAGTTCCGGTGATGCAATGAAAGCTATGACAAGAATTTCAGATGAAATTCTGCCTAAGGATATGGACTTTGCCTGGTCTGGAACTTCGTTGCAAGAACAGCAATCATCCGGACAAATAGGACCAATTCTTGCGCTAGCCCTTACATTTGTGTATCTCTTTCTGGTTGCGTTATATGAAAGCTGGATGCTTCCGGCTGCGGTATTGATGATTTCTCCAGTGGCATTATTAGGTGCTATTTTCTTCCAATATGTGTCAGGACTTTCGCTTGATATTTATGCTCAGGTCGGTTTGGTTATGTTAATTGGTTTGAGTACAAAGCAAGCTATTCTGATTGTTGAGTTTGCTAAGGATGCAATGGAAGGGGTAAATGGACAGCCCGGTTTAAATTATATAGATGCTGCGATGCAGGCTGCCAAGTTAAGGTTTAGAGCTGTTATGATGACAAATATAGCGTTTATTCTGGGGCTTCTTCCTCTGGTATTTGCTCACGGTGCAGGTGCCGGAAGCAGACATTCTATAGGTGTATCTGTGTTTGGGGGGATGCTCGCTGTTGCATTCCTCGGAAGTATTCTTGTTCCGGCATTTTTCGTAATGACAAATGTTGTTAAAGAAAAAGCCGAAGAATTTATCAATAATCGAAGGAAAAATCAATGAAAAAATTAAGATTGTTTATAATATCTATAATATTCTTAATGATAACCCAGATAAATTCTCAGGCAGCTTTCTGGCATAAAGATAATGACCTGGGAAATGAAATACAAAAAGAAGAGTATCCGGACAGCAGAGATGTCGAACCTAAAAAAGAAAGCGATGATTCTCTGGTTATTCAGGGTAGTGTTGAGAATACTGTTGATATAAGTCTTGAAGAATGTATGAAGTTTGCATTGGGCAATAATCCTCGCATACAAGCTGCAATGCAGGATGTTTTTGCATCAGATGCAAGAATTAGGCAGGCTTGGGCAGCTTATTTCCCACAGTTTGGCTGGCAAACTGGATATACCAAAATTAAACAGCTCCAGTTATCTGATGCGTTAGGAAGAAATTTGACTTTTAATTACTGGGTTTTAGGTCAGATAAGTGCTTCTCAGATGCTTTATGATTTTGGGGTTACTCAGAATCAGGTAACTATAAGAAAATTAGATAGTCAGGGGTATAAAATTACTTTGACGGGAACTGTTAATGATGTCCTGTGTGAAGTTAAAAAATCTTATTACTATCTTCAATATGCAATAGAGGCAAAAAAGGTTGCAGAAGATATGGTTGCAAAATATGCCGCTTTTTATGATCAGGCAAAGGCGTTCTATAAAGTCGGGACAAAACCGAAGGTTGATGTAACTATTGCAGAAGTAAACCTAAGCAATGCAAAACTAAATTTAATTCAGGCAGAAAATGCTGTTGATATTGCTATGGCAAAGTTAAATAACACGATGGGGCTTCCTTATTCAAATAAATATAAAGTAACTGAAACATTAAGGTATGAACCGTGTGATATTACTCTTGATAGTGCTATAAAAACGGCACAAACATCCAGACCAGAATTTCAGCTGGCAGAAGTTAAGGTCGAAGAAGCGAAGCAGAATGTAAAACTTGTTAAAAAATCTTACTTTCCGCAATTGACAATAGAAGGACAATATCAAATCGGCGGAAGCCATCCAACATCTAATTACGGTTATAACTATGGCGGCTATTTGAACTTCCCGACAATAAACGGAATGCTTATAAAAAATGAAATTAAAGAAGCTCAGGCCTTGTATTCTCGTGAACAATCTAATGCGATAAATACTAAAAATAATATTTATTACGAGATTCAGGAATCATACTACTCTTTAACAGAGAAAAAGAATAAAATTCCAGTGGCATTTTTGGGATTAAAGCAGGCAAAAGAAAATTACGAACTTTCATATGGCAGGTATAAAGTCGGGGTTGGAAATCCTATAGAGCTTAAAGATGCACAGGTTCAGTATCAGAATGCGATGCTGACATATTATCAGACAATGTATGATTATAATGCAGCAAAAGCTACGCTTGAGAAATCTATAGGCAGAAATATTGCTGATGGAGAAGTTGAATTGAAAAAAGAATGCACTAAAAAGAAGTTAAAGAAGAATTCTTAATATATATAGTGTATTGTATCTTTTTTGAAGATAGTATATAATCTAATAATAAATAGGAGAAGAGAAGTATG